>Ga0102851_10000609_pt1 | contig 18602 bp, 26 predicted proteins | sample Mud3Dept3metaG_FD_79558 | JGI IMG/M metagenome (GOLD analysis project Ga0102851, IMG submission 79558) | Freshwater wetland microbial communities from Ohio, USA, analyzing the effect of biotic and abiotic controls - Mud 3 Core 4 Depth 3... | ecosystem: Environmental > Aquatic > Freshwater >... | reverse complement strand
TTACCGTTATACGAACGCGTAAACCATTCCCGATATGATCGAAGAATACCGTCTCACTGGGTAAAGCGTGCTGTATTGCGCGATTAACATGGGAATCATTAGTTAGTTGAGTCGCCTGGGTTGACCCATACATACTCCCCGAATTGGATAGTGTGTGGCATAGCAAAGAAGTGCTAGAAGCAACTCCGGTGAAGGTGTCTGCGCCGGCCAAAAACGACCCCCCCAATCCGTTTATATGGGTTAGAAAATCAGCATAGGTTTTTGGAGGAGTATTACTACCTCCCAATAACAGCATCATCATATTCATACCAATTTCCCGTACCACGTAGTTCCAGCATCGCGTGTCCATAGCAGTATCTGATCGACACCGGACGTTTGAAAGGCCGTGCGACCAGTATTTGCGGCCAAATAAGTAGCCAGGGTTGTAGTAGTTGTACCATCTGGCTTTAGCCAAGTAATGCCACTAATGGTATGCGTATAAGCACCCATGTTCGTCCCTCGAATCAGAAGATATGCTTCATTACCCGTAGGAGGGGGATTACTCAAAGCCCACGTTACTGTAGAACCTGTCGCCGTGTAGGTCTGTACTGACCCGCCCGTATAGTCAAATGTGACCGTAGCGTTGCTGATGTTACCCTTGTCCACTACGGTATAGCCGCAGTCCAATAGCATCGCTCGGTTAACCTGTTGGTCAGATAATACCTGCGTTCCGGTGAAGGTGTTTGCGCCGAGGGATGCTTTCTCAGTATCCAATTCATTGATAGCAGTTTGTAATGTTGTTGCTACAATGTTTCCTGCCGGAGTATTAGCAATAGAGGAGGCAATTAAGTCAGCAGAGTCAGCTAGCCTAGTCTCAATTCCAGCAGAGTTCTTCTTATACCATCCAGTACTCTTAGGATAGAGTAACTGCCTAGCGGCAGAAGGAGAAGCTGGAGTTCCTGTTTCTTCTGAAGCATCATATAGGCTCATATAATATATACCAATCCGTTATTAACAATAGTCCCACTATTATTCAATTTCTTCCCTACTATGAACTGATAAGTAGTGGGAATTGTTAAGGTTTCTGCTGCATCAATAGTGTCACAAACAAGAGGAAACTTAGTAGTGCCGGAAACTACTGAATCAGTGGCAGGTAATTCTTGTACCTGCCCTAAGATAATAACTAAAGGTTTTCTAATAGCCATACTAAGTTCCTCCCTTTCTTACTAAACCTAAGCCAACAATACACCCAATCTGTCTGTGTCTATTTCTAGCTCTGTAGAGGAGAGACCAATGCCTACCTCACATACATACTGACCCGAAGTAGCAGGTGCAGTAGCCGTCAACAATCCAGCAGTAGCTGACAGATAGTAAGTAGTTCCAAATGCAAGACCTCCTGTGGTTCCTGCTATTGCATCCCACTGTCCTGTAGTTGCAGTTAGAACACCATCAGTCTGCACAAAGCCAGAAGCTCCTGAGGCAGTAGAAGCAGATTGCATAAGACCTAGAACTTTCCTAGTTCCAGCCGATGCTGCTCCAGCTTTATCCACCTCGGTAGCAGAAGATGCATATACAGGAGTTCCAATAACAATGGCTCCTACGTTGGCATTCAACTTGGATAATACATCTACTTCAGACGCAGCCGCTGATAGAGTATCTCCAGCAGGAATCTGTTGAATTTGACCATTGATAATTACTAGGGGTTTCTGAACAGCCATGATGAATCTCCTTCTTTCTTAGGTTAATAAAATTGGTTCTTCTATATTCAGAAGTAAAACAGTTGTTGATACAGCTCTTCCTAATCTTATAATATATCCAGAACTGGGAGCAGTTGTAGATATACTAGAGGGAGAGGCAAGGAAATAAGGACTTCCGGCAGTTAATCCTGATAGAGTAATCTTTCCAGCTATTGTAGCAGTTGCAATAAAAGTTGCTAATGCAGCTACTGATATTATTCCAACTACCGTAGGATTAGTTGTAGAATCTGCCTTATAAAACTTATTCACAGATACATAAACAGGATCTCCTACTACTAGGCTCTCTCCTGCTTCCAATGAGAGAGAATCTAATTGAACTACTTTATCTCTTTCTGCTAACGAAAGATGGTAGTATTCATTAACTGCCCCACCCTGTATACCACCGAGTCCATTATGGGAAGTGGCAGCCGAGGAACCGAAGGCAGTAGAAAAAGCACTTCTTACGGCGGTGAAGGCAATAGCAGCTTTTTCAAAGGTTACGAATCCTACCAATACTCCTAGACCCTCTAGGATGGTTGGAACAGTTGAAGGAGGAATAGCATTACCAGCTGCAAATGCATTAGGGTATTCAGTCTGTCCTAGAACTGCATGAAGCTCACTGGGAGTATCATTGACAATATAGAACCAAATAGTGCCAAACTTATTATTTCCTAATAAGGCAGGAGTTCCTGTTCCATCATCATAGTATAACGTGTTAACTAACTTCTGTTCTATTGTATCTGTCCAACCGCCTATTCCATCCCTATGCCATAGATTAAATACATTGACATTAGCAGTTCCTGCAACTGATGTATCAAATGCGTCATGCTCAATCTCATTAAGCATGAAATAGAAATGCCCAGATGTTAGACTGATGGCTAAGGTCGAGGGATTACCTAATACTGAACCTCCTGCTGCATGAATGAACCTAGCAAAAGCGAGGAACATATGAGCAGTCTTACGGGCAGTATCTACATTCAGATTCCTTACATCTATTGAATGAAGAACTATTCCTAGCCTATGAATCATCCAAACAAGTATTTTATCCATTCCATTGCAAGCAGTTACTGCAGTACTGACTAGGAAAGTAGGAACTCCTGCATTATAAGACAGGTAAACATAGTTTGTAGCATTGTCTGTTAATGCAATATTCAACTGCGGAATCACTTCTACATTGTATAATGCAGAGTGAGGATCTGCTGCAGCTCTTAGAATTGCATTACCAGTTGAAATAGAAATAGTTCCATTCCCATTATCTGTTATGTTGCAACCATCTGTAATACCTGCACCCCAAGAATGATCTAAAAGACTCTGAAGATGGGTAACATGAGTAGGAGTTCCTATAATAAGAGAGGCAGGATACATTACCTCAGTAGTCTCATGCTGATGTAGAGTAGTCACTCCTCCATCCGTTAAATTCTCTATCTCTTCTAGTAGTAGTTTCTTTCCTTCATAGAAGTCAGGGCTTATTGATTTCATCCTACTCTCCTAGTGATAAGTCCTTCCTTACTGTAGTAAAGAATTCCATTCCTCTTCCCTCATGGGTTCTTGCTGAGGCATCATCTCCTATTGAGGAAAAGATATAAGCTGCGGCTAGATCAATGATTGCATAGGGCATTATATCCAACATCCAATGAGTATTGGTTCCAGATAGAACTGCTGGATATGTAAGATAGCCTACTTCTAATGCAGTTGCTAGAGCAGAGAGAGTATAAGTAAGGGAGGTTCCTGCTATATAATAGACATTAGGTTGCATCTGATTCTTAGGAGTGAATATCTTATCCTCTCCAATAGGTTGCATATAATATCTTACTGCAGTAGGCTTAACATAAGTGAACCTTCTAAAGCGAGTAAGAGAGGCAAGAGAGATAGTATCTCCATAGAGAGTGGCATCAATACTGATAGATGCTTCTACTAAGTCATTACGAAATGATCCCTTTAAAGTACAGTAGGAAATAGCCGTATTAATTGCCATCTCTATCTCTGTTACTTTATCAGGTCGAGCTACTATTCCCTGTACTTTTGTACTTACTTCAGCAAAGTTCATTTCTATCTCCTACTTATTTAGACCTTAATTAGTATTTCCTATCTCCAGGAGCTGGGATTGGAGTAATCTTTTCCAGAACTCCTACTTTTGTAAAGTATTTACAGAGTGCAATATCTTCTTCTGTTTCTGGGGAGTAGATACCCTCTTTACTAGGTTGCATGATATCTCCATTATTTCGGATAATCTTACTTACTTTAATATGCTTATATTGAACAGTCATTTTGATTCCTTAATTAGGTGGGACTAGATGTTTCATCTTTGCAGAAGGGGAGGAGCGGCCCAGTCTAGTCCCGTGAGCTCTAAATTACTTAGGCAACCATTTCACCGATACCTGTAATGGTAACAGTAGCAGCAGCAGTCATCTGGCAATGATAACGGCGTACCTTAGATGCAGCATTAGCTGTAACACCCGCTAATGTAACACCGACTCCTGCTAGCATAGTACCTGCAAAGGCTACTCCATTAACAATAGTGAATTCAAAAGAATCCCCGATTGCAGGATTATCCAGAAGGGCAATAATAGCTACCGCAGTATCAGTAGTATCATCATAGGCACCGCCTGGGCCTGTGCGCATGATAAGACCGCCTACGATACCAGCAGCTGTAAGAACTCCTGCACCGGCCGTAGTAATAGCAACCTTAGCACCCCGACCTGGGAGATTAATATCCAGAACACCCGCGGTTTCTACGATACCTTTACCACCTACTGTTGCATCGAAACCTACTTCACCGCCTACAATGGCCAGACCGCCAGCAGCCTCTGCAACTACTGTGCCGATTGCTGCTACTGCCTGTTGTTGCCAACCGCCTGTACTCGAATATGAGAGAACATCTGCCATGATATATTTCCTTTATAAAGAGTTAGAAGAATTCCCCCAATCTATGAAGAATTAGGGGAACTAATACTAATTGAGGTTAAGCAGCGCCTGCCGTCAGACCTTCAATTAAAGCACAGCTATAAGGATTGACTAGTTCTACAGCCAACTCAGTCAGCAGCGAACCACCTACTCCGTCAGTACCCAGTTCTACTACCTTACCATTGCTACCATATTCTTCTGGCTGCGTATCACGGCCATTCATATAAGCAAGTTTCAGGGCAGGCATATCCATTACCAGAGCAGTACCAACAGGAGCTAGTTCAGTCATTAGAGGATGATCAATGATAACAATCTCACCCTTATGGAAGCGGAACTTGGTGAAGTTCATACCGAAAGAAGTCTCAGACTGCATAATCTGCACTTGACAGGACAAGCGACCAATATCATTGATTACCTTGATAGCCTGATTGTCACCAAACAGAACACGCTGCTTCGAAGAACTCATGTCAGTAGAATAACGGAAGGCAGGTTCCATCAAAGTTACCAACTGTGCATAGGTAGTAGTAGCACCTGCAGTATTAGTATTAGCAGGAGCATACTGTTCCAAAGCATCAATAATGCCTTGAGTAGCATGAACAGGTTGAGCACCAGAAGTATCCATCTTAGGTTGACCCCAGATAATAGCAGTTTCGATATCAGCTGAGTGGAACAGAGAACAGTCCTTGCGAGATTCTGCAATGTTAGAATAACCCTGCTCCGAGAGAGATGCAATTGCAGTACCAGTCAAGCCCCAAGCATTACGGAAGATTTGGGTATAGTTAGGTACATAGGTAGTAGCCAGTTGACGAGCCGCTGGGCGCATACTACCTTCTGCATAAGAAGTACCTACTTGAATCAGACTATCTGCTGCATTAAGGGCTGCTGCAGTTACACGACCATAGGCACGAGTTACAGTAATAGTAGTAGTGCCAGCAGGAATTGCAGTAACCAGAAAGTTTTCACGGGTGCGAGTATTATGCAGTACCATGTTAACTGTCATGCCTACATTGGAGCCAATAGTCAAAGTAGTCTGAACATTGGTATCACCCGCAGTAGAGGTAGTCTTGATGAAGGTCATAGTCTTACTGAAGTAGCCATGAGTCGAAGCCTTGGCAGTAGACTTGCCAGATTGACTAGACAGTGCCAGCATAGGAGCAGAGCCATTAGGGAACAGTCGCAGCAGAGTTGCTGCAAACGAACGCATATTCAGTTCGGCTGGATTCTGACTTGTATTAAAGATGCCATTAAGAAGTGCCATTTTTATTTCCTTTCAAGAAATAGAATTACAAGAGGATTATTTCAAATAAGCAGACCAATCTACTTCTCCAGATTCAGCCTGCTTTTCTTCAGCAGTCTTCTGGGGAGAGAGAGCAGAACTAAGTTGCATCAAATGATCCTGAGCTGCCCTAGCAATCTGTTGAGGATTAGCATCAGGATTAGCTTTAGAGAACATCTCTGCTACTCGGTTCAATTCTGCTTTTACTACAGGATGGGAATAGTTTGGAGCATTAGAAAGTTCATTAGAAGTAAGTTGTTGCTTTACTCCTGCATTGAGTTTCTTACTATCGAAGTCTGCACGTTGCCCTAGATGGGTTTCTGTGAGAGCTGTGGCGTGCTCTAGAGAAGCACTGTATGAGTTGCGTCCAACAGATTGGATAACAGAGAGTAGAGATTTAACATCTCCAGCTAATGCCTTCTCCATTAAATCAGGTTGAATGCCTTTAGTAAAATCCATCGAGGAAGATACTTCTCCTAAGGTCTTTGGGTCGAGCTTAAAAGAAGGAGCTTGAATATCTGATGAAGTGTTCGCAGTTTCGTACATTTTCTTGTATACGTCAAGCGGATTTACTGGATTTAGTCCAGTTCCTGGAACATTCCCTGCGGCATCTGTAGTAGTTGGAGAGTCAGAAAGTCCCTTCTGCTCTACTGGAACTTGCTTAGGAGCTGCTGGCTGTGTTTTGAAAAGATCCATAATACTCATTTTGATACTCCTTAATTGGATGAACTAACTGGCTGGGATTCTTCTATTGATAGAAGAGTTGCTATTACCTGTAACTTTCCTTGCACAACTGCATGAGCCTTTACAAGAGCTGCATTATCAGTTGCAATAGCAGAGAGTTGCAGTAATTCTTTAGTATCTTCGAGAGCTAACTTTCTAAGATACTTCTTAATAGCTGGATTAGAGAAGGATTGAATTACTATATCCTCCTCTGTCTTACTCCAACTAGTTGATGGGAATACATCTTCTATACTCATTTCTTAAACTCCTGTAATAGGCATTGTAGATGCAGGTTGCTGCGGAGCTAATGGAGCCTGTTGCTGCATCTGCTGAGGTTGTGGAGTGTATTCTTCCAATCCTCTAATCCCTTGCAGTTGCATTAGATGAGAGAACATTCCTGGAAGCATGGCTCCATAAGCCTGTTGAAGAATCTGACTTTGCGAGATAAACTGCATTGCACCGACTATAGCTTCTGTACTTGCTAACTTACTTTTAGGAGTATATCCATCAGCTACTCGGAAGGCAAGAACCTTACTTCGTAGTTCTGCTATATTAACAGAAATTACTTCTCCAGTCTTCTGAGATACTATCTCTGCATCATCTCCATATTGATAGATATTCAACTTGAGGATATTCTTCAAAGGCTGGAATACTTGGAATTCATAGGAAAGAGCTGGAAGGCGTAAGCGAGAATCTGCACCTCCCATTGTATCATTCCATTCAGTTACAGACTTATTACCTTTCTGGAACTGCCCCTGCATTGGACTATTAAGACCACTTAACTCTTTGCCGAATGCTACAATCTGCATACCGGATTGAAGCGCTCCCTCAGTTCCTCGTGCATCAAAAGGAATCTGATGATAAGCATCTCTAATTGATTTACCCGCAGCTAATGAATTAGACTTAACTGGAATCTTAGCAGCAGGAACAGGGGCATTAATATCACTCGATTTAATAAGGTCAGAATCATAGATTGCTCTATCAGATACTGCCCTTCGAGCGGCATTGAAGGAGATATTAAAGAGAGTCTCAGCTGCTTGCTGAAAGGGAATATTACCCTCTGCAACAGACTGAGTCTGATATCCTAATCCATCTTCCAGAGGCTGGCCAAACAAGATAGGTAAATAGTCATAGGCTGAGATAATTCTCTCTGCCTGTACTAGGATAGAAGAGTTAATTACTACAAACTTCCATATCTGAACTGTATTAGGAGAGGGACTATTCAGAGAGAGTTCAGAAGGAAGAATACGAGCATAGAATGTAAACTCTTCATAGTTGTCTGTCTTAAGAGTATTATCTTTATCCCCTGTTAAGTAGGTAAACCAGTTAATACCAGAAAAGGGTTTACGAGCTGCAATATAGTCTGATACTTGTGGATGAATTCTATAGCAATTCGAGGCATCTCCAGTAGCAGAGGAGACGGAGGCCATAGCTTCCTTTACATTGAATGCTTTACCATCATCTGCAAGACGCTGGAGTTTACGCTTCTGTTTAATCCTCGAATGAATCTTGAGATAACCTGCATAATCTCCCTGAGCAGATACATCTCCAGGAGCTACATTATAGTCCCAGACTGTATTGTAAGGATCAAGACGTTCTATTCTGGTAAATGATTTCCTATCCTTAGATACTTTATTCTTGCCAGGTTTTAGCATTTCATCTGCAATAGAATACTGTTCAATAGAATCCCAGCATGTTTCTATTGCAGAAAAGTTATACTTAACTCCATCCCGCAAGAACATCAGAAGCTGACGAGCATATCCACCTAATGTAGCATGGTCATCTAATAGGATTTCCAATTTCTCTGCATCTGCCTTATTTGCAGGAGTAGATACAATAGGAAACATCGGAGAACCTGAAAGGAATACATCGGCTAGGTATCCTACCATAGAATCCACCTGGGATACTACAACTGGAGGAGTAGTCGAAGGCATATTAAGAACACCTACTGGAGTAGTAGCTGCATCTACTCCACTCCCAGAAGGAATCCCAGTAGCAGAATCTACATTGGATTTATAGCGATAGTAGGCTATGTCGATGGATTCCATCTTTTGACGATAGGATTCAAACTTCTTATGCTCTGTAAGAATTCTTTGAGCGAAGTCCAGAATCTTCCTCTGAGCAAGGGGAGTAGGAACAATCATCTTAGGGGTTTCAGCAACTGCCATTATTCTTCTCCTTCTTTCTTATCTTCTTCTACTTCTTCTACTGCTATTCCAGTTGGGAACATGGAATTGAGCAGTTTAGTAAGAGGTTGATTATTATGAGACATGGCAAAGCGACGAAGAGTTAATTCTACTTCATCTATATCCATCCCCTCTTCTGATTCAGGTTTCTCTAATTCTTCAATCATCTTATTTCCTTTGATTAAATAATGATGCAAGTACAGTTAATAAGGGAGAAAAGACAGCGGCTTCCTCAACTGGAGTATTCGAGGTATTTGTAATCAGTGTAGGGCTCGGGGTAGCTAGTTGTTTCTGTAAGGAAGCCATTATAATCTTCCTTCTAGCAATTTCTCCCTCTATTCCCTTATCTTTGTAGAGGACTTTGGCAGGATTCTTAGATACATTAACTAATAGGCCTGGAACATCTGATATTCCAGAAGTCCTCTCTTTTAATAGAAGCGACAAAGCTTCTTTATCCCTTTCTAATTGAACTTCTGGAGATATTTGCATATCCTTATAGTAGGTGGAATCCATAGGCATAATTATTTACCCTTACCTTTCTTTTGTGTAGAGGGAACCCATCCAGCCTTTCGCATTCCTCCATAGATATAAGCATCTGCCCTATCTCCAGTAAGACCTTTCTTAGCAGCTTCTTTTTTTAGGGCTTCTTCAAGTTTCTTAGGCATTTTAATCTCCTTAAAAAGGGGTATTATTTCCTACTACAGAACATTCCCCATCTATAGCTCCAATCGTCCTTCTCAAGTTAGTGATAAGATGCCAATACTCATTCCTTACATCCTGGCCATATGCACAACAGTCTATTAAATCATCTTTATTATCTGACTTACCTATCTTATAGATAGAAGCTTGCCAAACAAAAGCCCTCCTTGTATGAGGGTCTAAGATGAAATAGTTCTTAGCATAAAGTTCCTGAATGAAGTTCCTTATTCGACTCTCTTTACTTCTTCCATGGGGTTTTAGGGGAACTACTGTGATTCCTGTGATTCCCTGCTCCTTCATAAAGAAGTTAATCCAGAAGCCTAGAGTCTGTTGATAACCTACATCTTCTACTCCTATTAGAGAAGCTCCATGTCGAACTGCCATGCTTAATGCAGTCTGAACTATCCTATCAGGCATCTTTTCATCTGTATTAACCTCTGCTATAAAGCCCTTATTATCCTGTTTATAGTGAACTGCTATTACATTATCATCTGAATTCTTCCTGAATCCAGCTGGATCAATTGTAATAAAGACTCCATCAGGGTCATCTATCTGAGAGAATGGAGAATCTGGCAATTCATGAGGTAGGAGAGATAGAGCAATAGATTGTGGATCATTCATTACTTCTGCAAACCAGATATTGGCGAGACCTAGTTGTTCATCATGTTCATAGGATTCCATTAGTTCTTCTAGAGAGAATAACTCAGGCCAAAGAGGTAGTCCTGTTGAAAGGATAGCACCTGTTACCATACTAGTCCATCTAGTATTCTTCTTAAACTGATTGAGAATGCACTCTTCTGAGTACATATTACCTACATAGATTATCAGTCTATTGCCGCGAGGAGCTATTGCCTTGAATACAGTTCCTACTAATTCCTTTAATAGATTCTGTCTCTCAGAGGGAGATTCGTCATTCTGCCTAGTCTGTACGTCATCACAGAATATAAGGTCAGGCCGCTCATTCTTTAAATTAAGACCTCGAATACCCGCTTTCCATCCTCTTGCTACTAGGATAACTGCTCTATTATGATAGGTTGCTTTCTTAGTATCAGCTGAATCTATTGCAAGTCCTGCTTCCCAGTCCCCATAGATTGCAGTAAAGTTAGGAGAAGAGAGAATGTCATGTATATCTGCTAATAGAGAATCGGCAAGGTCTGAGTTTGAGCAGATAATAAGGGCAAAGTTCACCTTATCATAGACTATAAGCCAGCAGATTAGTATCTTAATGAAGGTAGTCTTTGCATGGCCGCGTGGTAGGCCGAGGGCAAAGCGCATTATCTTCTCCATATCTACTTCATCTCTCTGGGTTAGAATCTGCCAGATTGCAATATAGAATGCAGGAAGAGAGAAGATACAGACTGTTGGCATAGCCAATGCAGCAAAGAAGTTAATGTCTACCCTACCTTTTTCATAGGCTTCATGAGTAGATACATTAACTTCTTCAACTGAACTAGGGACGGTTTCAGGAAAGAGATTAGAGTCCTGCATATTGTAGGAAACTTATTTCTTCTGAGACTGCGCTGCTCGCAGGGCGAGGAGAGCTTGCTTCTGTGCTGATAATACTTGGGCTTGGCTCATGATTGAGTTCCTTTCCTTTTCCTGCTCTCATAGAAAAGAACAGTTTAGTTACTGCCTGTGATGCTAATGGGGCCAGTGTGTTATTGTCTAGTGCTACTATCTCTCTTTGAGAATTCTGCTGGATAATAGGAGCAGCTAGTGCATGACTGGGAAGAGTGATTGATACTACCATCATCTGTTGCTGATTATTAGCTGATAGTACTGGAGAGAGTCTAGACTTCATCTTCTCTTGCCTATCTCCTACTACTCTTAATGCCGCTGTTACATCCCTTAGTTCAGAGACTGGAGCCATCTCCATTACCTGTTTAATAAGAGCGTGCTCTGCTGCAAGGTACTTAGAGGAAATAGACTTTTCTTCTATATCTTCCTCTGCTTCTTCTGCTTGTTTAGAGGCCAGGATAAGTTGATATTCTTCTGTTGCACAGATCTGAGAGATTCTTCCAGGGGATAGGCCAACTATTGTTGCTATCTGACTGGCTGGAAGACCCGAGGATGCTAGAGAGGCAATTCTATTTAGATTCATTTTCTACTCCTATTGCTTCTGCTGTGATGGTTGCACTATAAGGGAGGATGGAAAGGAAGTCAATCTATTTTTGAGGAATTTTTATGGGAAGCGGGAGAGATTCTGATTGGATGAAATTAGGAGAAAAATTTAGGAAAATTCTTCTGCCCCTGTTGATACACGCGCACTATTCAGAAACTAAAAAAAGCCCATACCCCGGCTCGCTTCGCTGCGCCTACTAAACTAGGCAATAAAAAACCCCAACCAATTAAGGCTGGGGTTAGTCTAGTCTTTCCACTTTTTACTTGCCCGAACCCACTAGAGAAAAGCAAGTCTTCTTCCTACCTTACTTGTTACTCGAAGTCTGCATCCTCTACAGCTTCGCCATTGCACAAGCTGATAAGGTTCAACAGGATGGCTTCATACGCTGCTTCTTGCTCTTCTGTCATGACTTCCGCGAAGGCTTCCAGTTGAGTAGCCAATGCTTGCTTACGAACTTCATTAGAGGTTGCAAGGATATTCTTATTCCGTGCCATTGCAACCAGTGTATCACGAACAGCTTGCTTCTTGTCTGCTGCGTGCTTAGTAAGGAACTCTGCGAAGTCGCGGCCAAAGGCAGCGAACAATTTCAGGGCTTCACCGCTGCGCTCTGCCTTGGCAATCAACTGTTCGATAGTAGTTGCAACGTCTGCTTGAGTGCCGACGTTACGAGCTTTGGCAAGAGTAGCAGCTTCGATAGCAGCCTCTACCCATGCTGCGGCTTCACTGGAATGGTCAAACAATTCCGAAGAGGTAAAGACTGGAACCGAAAGAACAACGCCCGTCTCTTGGCGAACATTCTTACCATTCTCACCCTTGACTGTCTTACTCAACTTGATTTCTACGTTTTTCATTTTTAAAACTCCTTTTAGTTTGCACCCTATTTTATAGGCGAAGGATGCTTGGCCTTGTTGCGAGTTAGGACTATAGCAAAGTTTTGCCAGTGTGTCAAATTTATTTTTCTGTTGCCTGTAACTGTTGAGCAAGCCGGAACAATGCAAGCGTTGAACCATTCTTCAAGCAATAGCGCATGGCAGCATCCCTTCCAATCTGTGCTACCATCATAGCAGCTTTGATAGCATAGAAAGCAGTTTGGGTAATCTCATTGCCGTGCTTGTCATAATAGCCAGTATGAACTAGCAGACTTCTTTCGGGATTCTTGATATTAACTTGGAATGTATTCATCTTAGTCTCTCCTTCTTCTCTAATTGACTAGGGCCAATCCCTAATCAGTAAGTAAGATTCTATTCTCTTCTATTTAGTCTGTCAACATCTTTTTATTAGTTTGTTTGCTTGTTTGTACGACTACCCTATTAAGAGTAGGGTTATTAAATAAAGGTTGACAAGATGAAATAAAGGGAGTATTCGCGCGCACCCGTTCCTTCTTATTAGGTGCATTCAGAATGAGGAAGAGGAATGGAAATTTAAGAAATTCGATAGGGGTGTACAAATGAAGGGTTAAAAAACCCCTATGAATGCATGGCCTAGAATCACCTCCCCCCTCCCGGGGTCGCCCAAAATCAACGCACCCATAAAATCCAGATAGCCTATTACTACCTAACCAGACTAATAGCCTAGATACTAATACTACTACCAACAGACTAACTAATTAGACTAGAATCTACCCTTATAGCATTAGTTTGTATACCCCTCCATAAAAATAAATCTAAAAAGTTAAAGGGTTACACATAAACTAGAGCTAATAGAATATATATAGATAAGAGCCTATTATCTCACTCTTATCAGACTAGTATAGCAACCTAATACTATCCTAGTAACAGACTAGAGGAATTTTACCCCTTTCAGGAATTATGAGGACGGGGGGAGGGGAGCATACATTCTAACCCCGTGATTCATAGGGGTTTTTTAGGGGTTAAAAATAGGGCTTAAAAAGCATTGCAATCCTGAATTTTTTAGTGTATGCTCTCAAAAGTTACCCCTCCAATTTTCTAAGGATACTGCCATGCCTAACAATATAACAAATCTCTTGCAATCTATAAGCCTTATAGATTCTGCTATTCAACAAAACTCAACCTATCCTGAGACTAGGATAAATCTACAAGAAGAAAAGATAAGGCTAATAGAATCCTCACTGATTGAGTTAGAATCAGGGTGCAAGATTCTTCCCGAAGAATTAGAAGGGAAATATAAAACAGTTGGGCTGTTAGGAAAGAGAACACCACTTGCTAGGGCAATCTATATCCTAAATAATGGAGAAGCTGATATTCCTGCTAACCTCTTTAGAAGCTGTAGGAATCCAGACTGCTATAATGCAGAACATCTTATATCAGCATCAGAAGCTAGGCAAATGCAACAGATAGTCTATGTTCAGAATAATAAGAGAAAGCCTTATCAATCTATCCAAACCAGTCAATCTACTAAGCCAGTAGAAAAGAAAAGAGAATTGACAGAAGAAGAATTGGAGGAAGAAAGCAACAGAGTAATGAATGAACTATTTGCAGAACAAGAAAAGAATCAAGAAAAGAATCAAGAGAAGCATAATGCAGGATATTTAACTCCTGTAATGCTAGCAGAAGCAGAAGCAGAAGAATCAGAAGAGTAAGAATATCAAAGAGCAAAGCAAAACAAAGTCTATAACCAACTTAATCAATCATTGGAGTCTATAATATGAACATTGCTAAACTATCATCTAAACTCTTACTTGAAAGAGCAGAACAGAGACTCTTAATAGTCTGTCCTATTACTGGAATTATATCAGCAATGGATATACCCGCAATTCCAGACTTCTTCCTTGAGCAAATTAATCCAATCTCAACTACTTCTAATCTGTTCAAACTATCTCAATTAGAGCAGTCTATTCTTCTTTCCCTTGAGAAGCCACTATTGGCAGGAATCCTGCTTGGAATCTATAAATCAATTAACCTAGTGGAATCCACTGGAACTAGCGCAAGTGAGCAGAATCTTCTTCTTCAATCAGTTAATTCAGTTTTCCTTATCGAATCAATCAAATTCTTCTCCTCCACCTCAACTATTAACAAGCTGGCAAACAGTAGGAAGATAAAGCAATCAGAACAGGCTAAACAGAATGACTTCTTCAGAAATGAAGCCCCTATGCTAAGGATAGAGCAGAAAGACTGCAATGAAATACAGAATAGTTCAATGCAATCTGTTATCAGGAACTATAAGAAAGATGTGCAGGAATTTCTATTCCCTACTCCATCAGATAATGAATTGGCTAAGATAAACGAAGAGACAGAAGAAATCAGGGCAGCTAAGGGCAATCCCACTAGCTTAAGGATAGCAAAGGCTATTCTAGCAGCCAGAAGAACAGCAGCAACAGAACAGGCAGAATTACTTAAAGAAGCTAGGAAACTCAATTCTCTTCTGTTTAAAATGGAGATTATCAACGTAGCATTAAATAACTTTATCAAACTTCTTCTTGCAAAGGACAATCTGAAAACAGCGGATTCTGCAATGAAAGCAAGAGCAACAAAAGCATTAAGGAATAAGAATACTCCAGACTCTATTAAATTAGCTAATCTGATTGAGCATAAAGCATTTATATCCCTTGAGGATAGTTTGTTTGCAGGTGAGGATGATATAGAAGTTGCTGAAGCAATGGCAGAACTTCCTATGGAAGAAGAAACTAATAAAGATAAGCCTAAATCCAACCTAAAAGAAATACTGGAAAGAAAGAGGCTTGCTAGACTTGAGGCAGCGTCACTATCTAAACAAGAACAGGCAGAATTAAAACTGGCGTTTCCAATAGTTACTTCTATCTCGCAGAAAATATCTAAAGCGGAGCGCGTAATAAATAATACCTTAAATACAATGGAATATATTAACAGCATAACTTCTTTAAATATAATAGATGGGAAATAAAATGACTATTAAAATTAGGGAAACCTTCGGAGTAGTCAATCCATTAACAAGTAAACAGTATACTGATATTATATTAGCTTCAATAGAAGCCAGACTAATAACAGAAATTAAACTTCTTCCTAACTCTGTTCTATTCTATAGAGATGAAGCCTATCTAATTCATTGCGATAGCAAGCTAAAAAGGAAATTAAGGGAAGAAGGACTAGTTAGAGTGATTGTGAGTTTCCAGAAAAGAACTTATGGGAATTATGCAGAATGCAGAATCTTCACAGAGAAGGAATAAGAAAATGAACCCACTTCAAGAGAAAATAACTTCATTAGAGAATGAGATACTTCGATTAAAAGAGGCTATCAGAGAAGCTAATGACTGGCTAGAAGCTGGGGAAGGCGTAGATTTACTCTATTATATGGAATCTAATAGGGGCGATAGACAATATATAGACACTATAAATAGCGTAATACAGGAAGGAATAAGAAAATGAGCCGCTCATTAGCTGAAATACTAGCAGAGAAAAGACTTCTACGACAACAGCAGGCTTCTATCAGTCAAACACAGATTGAAGAAAAGCAGGAACTAGCCAAGGCAGAAGAGAAAGAAGTAATAGCAATTCCTTCTCCTATCTTTAATCCTACTACTGTTAAGCCTTCTCTAAGAGAACTGATAGAACAAAGGAAACAAAAGGAAACCAGCCGCAGGGAGGTAAGGCAATTAACCTATCCCCTACAATCAGAACTCCTAGTAGTAGAAACAGATAAGAAGGAAGAAGAATATTCTGGAGCATTCAGTCTTTCCATTTCCCTCAATTCTAAACAGCTCTTAGCAAAAGACCTCGCTTTTGCAGGGAAATCCTTTTGCTTAGTAGGAGCAGCAGGAACAGGTAAGACTACTGCACAGAGAGAGATAGCGAAAAGCTTGCTAGAATCAGGAAACTTAGGAACTCATACCTTCAAAATACAGGGAACTAAGGAATATGTATCTGCTCCTTCTATTGCCTTTGTAGCCTATACAAGAATAGCATCAGGTAATCTTCGTAGAGCAATTCATAAGCTCCCTGAACTAGAAGCAGTCTTAACTCATAATGTAACTACTATTCACAATCTATTAGAGTACGCACCAGAAACCTATTGGAATCATGAACTGAATAAAGAAGCCTTTCGTTTTGTCCCTAGAAGGACAGCCTCGAATCAACTAGATATTACGCACTTAGTAATAGAAGAAAGTTCTATGGTAGGTCTCGACTTATGGGAGAAACTACTTGCAGCATTAAAGAGTGATGTACAGATTATCTTTATAGGAGATATTAACCAGCTCCCTCCAGTATTTGGCGATTCTATCTTAAATTATAGTCTTGTTCAACTTCCAGTAGTAGAATTAACTCAAGTCTATCGACAGGCCGACGACAGCTCTATCCTAGCAAATGCTCATAAGATTCTCAAAGGAGAGACTAATTTAACAGAAGATAAGGACTTTAAGGTTATTCGCTGTGGAACTACTAACTATACTCAAGCTAAACTATCTATTGCCCTGGGCCAAATGTTTAACAAGTGGAATGATTCAGGAGACTATAAGCCTGATGAAGATATCATATTAAGTCCTTGGAATAAGAGAGACTTAGGCACAGATAACATGAACAAGTGGATTGCCCAATTCCTAGGAGAAAGAAGGAATGCAGAAGTATTTCACATAGTAGCAGGAATGAACTCTACTTATCTAGCAGTAGGAGATAAGGTAATGGTCAACAAACAAGTTGGCCTGATTACCAAGATAGTAAAGAATGGAAGATATATGGGAAGGGCCTATCTTGCTAGTTCAACTAACCTCACTCGCTTCGGTAACTATTCAGGCCACGTAGAAGAATCAACAGAAGACTTAGAAGGAATAGACTATTCCAATATCAGCTTAGATGAGATGCTGGAAGGAGGAGAAGAAAGAGTAATGGAAGCTTCCCATTTTACTACTATCACTTTGGAAGATGGAGAAGAAGTAGAACTTACATCAGTAGGAGATTATTCTCCTTCTAGTTTCTCTCTAGCTTATGCTCTAACAGTGCATAAAGCGCAAGGTTGTGAATGGAGGAAAGTATTCCTCATAATGCACCGAGACCATCAAATCAGTCTATGCAGGGAAATGTTCTACACGGGTGTAACAAGAGCCAGAGAGCAACTCTGTATTATTGCAAAGCAAGATGTTTTAGAGAAGGCAATTGCAACGCAAAGAATCAAAGGAAATACTATTGCAGAGAAAATAGAATACTTCAACTCAGGAATCAGTCTGAACAATGCAGTAAGATGCACCAAATAATAGGAGAATTAAAATGACTGCTACAATATACACCCCAGAAGATTTCAGTCCTATCTATAAATATCCAATAATGCCAGATAAGAAAGGCTGGTATGTATCTAGTTGGAATAAATTACAAAAGGAGTTTCATAATGGAGGATTAGTTCCTACCTATAATAATATGTGGTATTGGGACGGGGAGTATTGGAGAATAGATGATGTAACAGATAAGGAGTATTCAATAACAAGTATGCAAGATAGGGAATGGTTTGGATTGAGGGAGAATCCTAATGCCCCCCTCTAATTCTAGTAATTCTCCCTCACTTCTTTCTGTAATGCTCTATCATTATATAACAGGAACAATCCATGCCCCATCAGATTGGACTACTGTTGCTACTTGGCTGGGTCTTCCTCATCACTTCTGTAACCATGCAGATTCTCATAAAGTGAGTGAAGAACTAATAAGGGAAATAGTAGAACATATTCCTTTAACCAATAGCACAGATATTTGTATGTTCTGGCAGATGGTAGATTCTTTTAATGCAATACTAACCAAGCAACAGCAGCAAGAACTCTTAATATATTTACAAAATAAGAGTATCACTAACTTAATAAAGCAACTTCGATTACAAGGAGAATTAGAATGAGCAATTCAACTAAAAGATATAAGATGCATCTCAAATTCAAAGATATGCCGATCTATTCTACAGAAACCTATTACTTCTCTGTAGAAGATTTCCTCTTGCAAAATAACGAATATGCAATTGCAGTTAAGAGAAAGAAACTAACAGTCACTCGTAGTCTAAAGGAAATTTCGAGTTGACAAAAAATCCGAAAAATCTTATACTTCATTTTC
>Ga0102851_10000608_pt1 | contig 18617 bp, 13 predicted proteins | sample Mud3Dept3metaG_FD_79558 | JGI IMG/M metagenome (GOLD analysis project Ga0102851, IMG submission 79558) | Freshwater wetland microbial communities from Ohio, USA, analyzing the effect of biotic and abiotic controls - Mud 3 Core 4 Depth 3... | ecosystem: Environmental > Aquatic > Freshwater >... | reverse complement strand
TATCCTAAACAGATATACAGCTACATTTGACAGCGCCATAAGCGTTATTGACACTACCACACACTACAGGTACTTCATTAATTCAAAGCCGGCAACTGACTATGACCGGAATATTCTCAACCAGTCGGTCGCAAACGCATCTGACACATATGGCGAGGTCCTGTTCAGCAAAGGCAGGTTCATGGTACGAAAAGGGCGTATGGCCAACTCCGGCCCCGTATCGGGTGATAAGGTTGTACTTACCAATTTCAGGAAAGAAAAAACAAGTCTGCTCCATAAAGCTGACAGTATAGAACAGATCAGGAAATGGCTGGTCGCGGAAGATAAAAGGAGGAGAGATACACTGACCAAGCCTCTCTATGAATATTATGTCAAAAATGAACCTATAAATATAAACCATTATATCTTTGAAAAGGAAAAGCAGAATTACTATGACCAGTTGTGGCGCAAGGATTACATGGATATTGATCTTGATACCGGTGTTCTTGATCTGCCACTGATCAGAATTTATCAAACTTCATTTTATAATAATTATATCGCTAACCAGATCGATTTCAGCTTTCTCAATAATACTTATCAGGTTTACAGCGGGGGTGCACCATATTTTAATCCGGGATTGAATCTGCTTTCGAGGTTCGGAGTCATTGATCTGTTTGAAAATTACAGGATCACAGGGGGCTTCAGATTTTCAGGCAACTTTGACAGTAACGAATACCTGGTAAGTGTCGAAAACCTTAAAGGCAAGTTCGACAAACAGTTTATTTTCCACAGGCAGGGCTACTACAGCTCAAATGACACAAGCCTCTTTAAATCACATACTCACAATATTTATCTGACCTTCTCCAAACCGTTTACTCCGGTCCTGTCCCTGAAAGGGACTTTAGCCTACAGGTCTGACCGTCATGTATCTCTTTCTACTGATATGGCTGCACTTTACGCCGGGAATATAACCCGTCACTGGGCAAGCCTTAAAGGGGAGGTTATTTACGATAATACACGCAAAAGAAACATCAATATTTATTACGGGACAAGATTCAAGATCTTCGGAGAATATTATAAGGAGCTATCCTACAATAAGTCTGACATGATCGTTATCGGGATTGATTTCAGAAAGTACACAAAGATACACAGGGAGCTCATCTGGGCAAACCGTTTTGCAGCAAGCACCTCCTACGGTCCGACAAAACTGGTGTACTATCTTGGCGGAGTGGATAACTGGATGGGTAACCTTTTCAACAGGTCCGAAATGTTCGACCAGACAATACCGGTAAATCCGGAAGTTAATTATGGATTCCAGGCTCTTGCCACCAACCTTCGGGGATTCACCCAGAATATCAGGAACGGAAACAGTTTTGCACTGTTCAACAGCGAGATCAGATGGCCGTTTATCAGGTACTTCGCCGGACACCCGCTTCGTTCAAATTTCCTCAACAGCCTGCAGGTTGTAGGATTCGGCGATATTGGCAGTGCATGGACAGGAAGATCGCCCTGGTCTGGAGAAAATGCATGGGATAATGAAGTCATTGAAAGCGGCTCGGTAAAGGTTGTGCTGGATTCCAACAGGGAACCCATCGTGGCCGGTTTCGGAGCAGGAATAAGAGCACAGCTTATGGGATATTTCATCAGGGCTGACTGGGCCTGGGGCATCGAGAATAACTTCTTATTGCCCAAAATCTTCTATTTATCCTTCAGTCTCGATTTCTGATGCCACCCGGAAAAAAGGCACAATTATTGTATATATCACCGTGAATTTCTTAATTAATAATTTTTGGATAAATTTGTCCGATCATTGTAATTTATTAAACTAATAGAAATAGAAATGGCTTACAAAATTAGTGAAGATTGCACTGCTTGCGGAACTTGTATTGATGAATGTCCTGTTGAGGCTATCTCCGAAGGCGACATCTACAAAATCAATCCGGATATCTGCACCGATTGTGGTGCATGTGCAGATGTATGCCCCGTGGAGGCTATTCATCCTGAACAGTGATGCAATCAAAAAAAATGTGCAGGGCCGTCAGAACAACGGCCCTGTTTTTATTTTATGGCTGCTGTTTTATTATTGCGGATCATATTTTGCCCCCTCGATAATACCCTGAATATCAGTGCTATTCATTAGAGCCTCAAGGCTGATCTCCCTGTTCTTCATCATATATGACTCCACGATCCTGAAGCCGAGCCATATTGCCGCCCTCCCTGGCGATTCACTGGTGAAATAGCTTGTAAAGGGAGCTTCGCCCGTAAGCTTCCGGATAGTAAACTGATCGGTGCTGAAAAGAAGGTCGTGCTCGATAAGGTACTGCCAAATCTGCCGTTCATTATTCCTGCAGAACTTCATCTGATCCTCCGTAAATCCGAATACAACGGTATCATTTATTTCCGGGAGCATACATTTTTCGAAATATTTGAGCTTGCCCTCATGTATCATTTCAGCCATTACATTGCCGGCCGGATATTTCATTGCATCAAAATCCCATTCTGTGGCTCCCCAGCCGTAGATACAATCAGGAACTATATTGTAGTGATTCATCCGGGCAGAGATATACCTGTAAATCCCAAGCTGAGTATAATAACTGCAGTCTCTCCCCAGATACCTGTCAAGTCCGATCCCGATAACAGAATCCCCGGTAATTATACTGTTATTAAACCCGGTGATGCAGGTAATGACAGTTGGAATTCTTTTGTCAGGGAAATGCCATAAATAATGCCTGAAAGCATCTTCAATCTCTTCTTCAATCGGTGTTATTTCAGGGTAAAGTTTCATGACAGCTGCATAAACTTCATTATTAAGTTTATCGGTAACGAAACTTAACAGGAGATCGCTGAATTCCGGATCATTGATATCGCCGGCATTGATCACATAGCTGAAGAGCTGAAGAAACCCGCCATACTTTTCCCTGAGCTCCGGAATACCTGAAGGTATGTCTGAGGGATCAGGAGAAAACAGATCCGCCTCAAGCCTTTTAATTTGTATATCTGCTGAAATTGAAGAAGTATTGACTCTGTATTGATTCCTTTTGCATGAGACAATTGTAAGCATACAAAATGAAAAGGAAAGAATAATGATGATACGCACCCTCATATTGCTTTCTTGTTGTTCATGCGAAATTAATTACTTTCCCCCGTTATGGCAACTAATACAGGCGACACAATAACTTCTCCTATTATTTGTTAATTTCGCATTTGATTCAACTTTAAAAACCGGTAAATATTGTCAGAAATGAATGGTTTTTTTGTTTCCGGATTGAAATATAGTCAAACATGCATTGCAAAAGTGCATAAATTATTAACCTTTATATTCGTTGTTTCATCCTGTTACAATTCAAATGCCCAGGTTCCCGGTCGTCCGGGATTCGTTGCCCCGATGAGTTTCGGTGTACACTTTGACCCGGTAATAAGCTGGTTTGGGACCAATATTGATGCTGTAAGCAACCAGGGGGCCAGACCCGGATTCAACTTCGGCATATCATATAACAGGTACTTTGGCCCGAACTATTCCTTTTCCACCGGAATAAATATCATCAACGCAGGAGGAAGGCTGATAAGCAGGGAGACCACTCTTTTTGAACTTAAAAACTATGAGTATAAAATTGCCACTGTCGGGCCAAATGAGGCAATAATATATAAAATCCAGTACATGGCTGTACCGCTTGGATTGAAGCTGCAGACAAACCAGATCGGTTATATGACATTCTTTGCAGATCTCGGGATAGATCCGAAAGTCGTCATCGGAGGCAAAGCCGACATACCTTCTCTCCAAATAAAGGGAGAAACTGCGACTGCAGAGCTCAGAGCTTTTAACCTCTCCTATCATGTAATGACCGGTGTAGAATATTCTGTCGGCGGAACTACGGCAGTCGTTCTTGGTCTGGGATTTGACAATAATTTCTTTGACATCACCAAAGACAATGGAGAACAACCTGCGGACAGAGTATCCCACAAATTGTTCTCATTCAGGATGGGGGTCAATTTTTAACATTGCGGAATGAAATTTTCACTTGCACAGCTTAATTATCATATCGGCAATTTCTCCGGTAATAAAGATCTGATTTGCAATGCGATAAAAAAAGCCAGAAGTGAGAATGCCGATCTGGTAATATTTTCTGAATTGTGCGTACCCGGCTATCCTCCGCTTGACCTGCTGGATCGTTTTGATTTTATCAATAAGTGCAGCCAGACAGTTGACGAGATAGCAAAAGAGTGCAGAGGTATAACAGCTATTATCGGTTCCCCGACCATTAATAAAAACCCTGAAGGGAAAAAACTGTTTAACTCAGCGCTTGTACTGTCGGAAGGGAAAATAATATTTTCAGCCAACAAGGCACTCCTTCCCACATACGACATTTTCGATGAGTACAGGTATTTTGAACCGGAGAAGAAATTTTCGGTTTTCCGGTTCGGAGACTTAAATGTCGCGCTAACCATTTGTGAGGATCTCTGGGATGAGCAGCCATTTGACAATGAATTTGAGAAGAAAAGGCTATACACTGTCTCCCCAATGGATGAGCTTGCCCGCCAGGCTCCGGATCTTATTATAAACATTTCGGCATCACCATTTTCATATACAAAAATCGAGTCCAAAGCCGGTATTTTCAAAGGCAAGGCGGTCAAACACAAAATACCTGTAATCACTGTCAACCAGACAGGAGCCAATACTGAGCTTATCTTTGACGGAGCATCAATGCTGATAAACGGCAAAGGGGAGATCTGCCGGAGACTCCCATTTTTTGAGGAAGCTGTTGAGACATTCTCATACGAAGAGATCTTCTCCGCCCCTGTCAGAGACAGAGAGAAAATAAATGAACCTGTGGAGCTTATCCATAAAGCCCTGGTTACAGGAATACGGGATTATTTCCATAAGTCAGATATGAAAAAGGCCATACTAGGGCTATCAGGCGGAATTGATTCTTCCCTGGTCCTCTGCTTGGCCGTCGAAGCGCTCGGCAGCGGGTATGTCAGGGCTTTATTGATGCCCTCACGATATTCATCGAAACACTCTGTAGGTGATGCGGTTACACTTGCTGAAAGGCTTAATGTCCAATATGACATTATAAGCATCGAAAAGCCATTTAAAGCTTTTGAAGAAGATCTCAGTCCTCTGTTTGCAGGAAAGGAGACGGATGTAACCGAGGAAAACATTCAGGCCAGGATCAGGGCTCTCCTGCTAATGGCTGTAGCCAACAAATTCGGATGTATATTGCTCAACACATCAAACAAGAGCGAAGCTGCCGTTGGCTATGGAACGCTTTACGGTGATATGGCAGGCGGACTGTCGGTGATCGGTGATGTTTACAAGACGGATATTTACAGGCTGGCGGACCATATTAACAGTTCCGGTGAGATTATACCACAAAGCATAATACGCAAGCTGCCTTCTGCAGAGCTGAAACCAAATCAGTTCGATACCGACTCCCTGCCAGAGTATAAAATCCTTGATTCGATCCTGTACCAGTACATTGAATTGCAGAAACCCGTCGACAAGATCACCGGAGAGGGAATAACCGGAGAAACCGTTTCGAAAGTATTAAGATTGATCAATTCCAATGAGTATAAAAGATTCCAGGCTCCTCCGGTACTGAGGATCTCTTCAAAATCCTTCGGACAGGGTAGAAGGATGCCCCTTGTTGCCAAATATGGCAAGGATTGATAGTTTAAAATTCTTTGATTAACTCAAATTGCTGGTTACTCCCTGAAGAAGACCCTTTTAACCCGACCGGGTATTGAAGTCAGGATTTCATAAGGGATGGTCTGGCATTTCTCTGCAATTTCATCGATCCTGATATTCCCGCCGAAGATTTCAGCTTCATCACCTTCCTTTGCATTCAGTCCGGTGATGTCGGCCATGCACATATCCATGCATATATTGCCTATTATCGGAACTCTTGTATTTTTAATAAACAGGCTGCCGTTCCTGTTTCCGAGTTTCCTGTTCAGGCCATCGGCATATCCTGCCGGAAGGATAGCAATTATGCGTTCTTTTTCCGATACATCTGTGAATCCATAGCCAACAGGCTCTCCCCCGGGGATCCTCTTCACCTGCGAGATCCGTGTCCTGAACCGGCCTGCAGGTCTCAGATCAAGTCCTTCGAAATCACCAATACCATATATGCCGATGCCGGGCCGGACCATATCGAAGTGGTATTCCGGGAAACGAATAATTGCTGATGAATTGCAGATATGCTTCAGGAAAGGGTAGCCTGCAGCTTCCCTTATTTTCGCTGCAGCCTCAATAAATACCCTCGCCTGCCTGTGAGTGAACTCATCATAATCCGGATCCTCGCTGGCAGCCAGGTGAGAAAATACTGAGACAACTCTGACCGCTTCGCATGATCCCAGTCTGGATAACAGATCATCAATTTCATCCGGCATGAAGCCCAGGCGGTGCATTCCCGAATCGATCTTTATATGAACCGGATACTCAACCAGACCATGTTTTGATGCAATATCCGAGAACTTATCAAATGAAAATATACTGTACAGTTCCGGCTCAAGGTTATATTTGATAATCAGATCATTGGCTGAGGGATCCGCATTCATTACCATTATGGGCAGAGTGACACCCGCATTTCTCAGTTCCGCACCTTCGTCGGCATAAGCAACACCCAGGTAACTTACCCTGTGGTATTCAAGTAATCCGGCAATTTCGGCAGGGCCGGCGCCATAGGCGAAGGCTTTTACCATTGCCATTATACGTGTACCGGGATTCAGATGTTTCCGGAATTCATTAAGATTATGTGCTATCGCATCAAGATTGACCTCCAGTACAGTCTGATGCACCTGCTGCTCGAGGAGCATTCCGATTCTTTCAAACTCAAACCTCCTGGCTCCCTTCAGCAGGATTACTTCATTCTTGAATTCAGCAGCATTGAACTTCTGTACAAACTCGTCAGTGGAATAGAAAAATGCCGGATTGTTCGTGAATAATAGCCCGTTTCTTGCAAGGGAAGGACCTATACCGATGAACTTATCGACGCCCGCTTTTTTAACCCGGTCAGCTATTTCACTGTATAACTCCTTCTCATCCCTTCCACTTTGCACAAAATCCGACAGAATAAGGGTTGTCTTCCTGTTATTTTGTGCCTTGAGAAACTCCAGAGCCATACCCAGGGAACCCGGATCAGAATTGTAATAGTCCTCAATAAGCTGGCAGTTGTTGATCCCTGTTTTCATTTCCATCCTCATGGCAACGGAAACAAGGGATGCCAGCCCTCTCCTTATTATCTCTGTATCGGTGTTCAGGGCAAGGCAAACGGAAGCGACCGTGATCGCGTTTTCGACCGAAGCGCGGTCGTTGAAGGGAATTATAAACTCACTGACCCTGCCCCTGAATTTCATCTCAATCCTGGTCTGCATGCCCGGCAAGGGGATTTTTTTGACGAAAATTGCCACATCCTGGTTGTCGGATGACCAGTCGATCAATGTTTTTGATGCAAGTATCTTATCATTTAATATCAGTTTGTTTAGAAGCTTCTGATCACTGCAATATATTATTAATGACGCATTTACAAAAAGCTTCAGCTTTTCCGCCGCCTTTGCTCCGGTATCCGGGAAATTCTCGCTGTGGGCATCTCCGATATTTGTTATCACTCCTATGTCAGGGTCAATTACCTTCTGAAGATTTTCCATTTCACCGGGATGTGAGATACCTGCTTCAAATATCCCGAGCCTGTATTTTTCATCGATCTTAAGGACAGCCAGCGGAACCCCGACCTGGGAGTTGTAGCTTTTAGGGCTTCTCACGACAGGAACGGAGAGGCCGAGGACATCGGCGAGCCATTCCTTAACGACCGTTTTCCCTGCACTTCCGGTAACAGCGATGACAGGCGATCTGAAAGATCTCCGCACATGTGAGGCAAGAAGCTGCAATGCATGAATGGAATCGGTTGTTACGATGAATGCTGCATCGGTGAAATATTCCGGTTTATCAGGCAATCTTTCCACAAGGAAAGTCCTGATCCCTTTATGGTAAAGATTTTCAATATAGAGATGTCCGTCATGATTTTTCCCGCGGATGGCAAGAAATGCCAGCCCTTCAGCAAAGCTAAGTTGCCGGCTGTCCGTAACGATGTCCGATACGCAGAGATCCTTTTTCCCGGTCAGTTTCCCTTTGACGATTGCTGCAATATCCGAGGAAGTAAATTTCAATAAGAGTCTGATTTTTGATTAAATTCTTCCCAGCTCCTTATTATAGCAGCTTCTGCAGAGAGGCTCATATTTATCCTTTTCGCCAAGCACAACAACCTGCTCCTCATCCGATTTCCGGAAGGAATATTGTGCAAGGTTACCGCACCGCATACATATTGCATGGAGCTTTGTTACATATTCAGCGATGGCAAGCAGGTCAGGCATCGGGCCAAAAGGTTTGCCCATGAAATCCATATCCAGTCCGGCGATAACTATTCTTACACCATTGTCAGCCATCTCATTACATACATCAACTATCGAACTGTCAAAAAATTGTGCCTCGTCTATCCCCACAACATTAACATTACCGGCAAGAAGAAGAATCGCCGAGGCATTATCGACAGGAGTGGAAACAATTGATTTTTCATCATGGGAAACGACTCTTGATCCGGAATACCGGTTATCCAGAGCAGGTTTGAATATTTCAACCACCAGGCCTGCAAACTGAGCCCGCCGCAATCGCCTGATAAGCTCCTCCGTTTTGCCTGAGAACATCGAACCCGTTATTACTTCAACTGATCCGCGCTTGCCGGTTGATCTGACCGAATTCTCCAGAAAATCCATCACTGATTAATATCTGTTGTCGTGTACCGATTTGTAAATATATTCCGTTATGACTTCTGGAATATTACTTACTTTTGCAAAATAATGAAATTGGTTTGTTTTATTAACATTTAAAGATATGGATTTCAACGCTACCGTTGATCTGATCATAAAAGAACTTAATGAAGCCCGGGATATTATCGACGATCTCAAGAATTATCCGGACGTGCCTGCCCTGCAGGTAGAGCTGGCAAAGGCTAAATGTAAAAGCGCTGCCGAGGTAATTGCACTTCTTAAAAATCTGAAGGAAAAGGGCGCTGTCGAAAAAAGGGATCCAATAACTCCGGAACCTGTTAAAAAAGAGACTGCAGTAAAAAGAATGCCTGAAAACCACAAACCTGAGGAGGTTGAACATAAGGCTGAAGTCCGTCAGACGCCGTCGATCGATACAAAATCCAGACCGGGGCGAACCTCAAAAAAAACTTCCGGGTCAGTGATTGTTGCCGATACTTTCAGCCAGATGCAAAGCAGCCTTAATGAACAGCTTGGAAGCCGCAAGGAAGAGGACGATATAACCGATCTGATCAAGACTAAACCAATAACGAATCTTTCGGAAGCCATAGGAGTGAATGACAAGTTCCTGTTCATAAGGGAGCTTTTCGACGGAAACTCCGAATCATATGAAAAGGCAATTTCAAGCCTGGACAGATCATCCAGTTTTGCTGATGCCAGGGCGGTCATCATGAGCTATGCCGGCAACAACATGGAGACTGAGGCCATAAAACAGCTTCTCGACCTGGTAAAACGGAAATTTCCGGCTGATGAGTAAATTATTCCTCATCCCCACTCCTATCGGTAATCTTAAAGACATTACTTACCGGGCAGTCGAAGTCCTCAGCAATGTTGATCTCATTCTTGCAGAAGATACGCGCCGCACCGGAAATCTTCTTAAACATTATAATATCAGATCACGCCTGCAGTCGCACCATATGTTCAATGAACACAAGGCGGTTGAATCGGTCTGCACAAAGATCCGGTCGGGAGAGACCGTTGCCCTAATCACTGACGCAGGCACTCCGGGAATCTCTGATCCCGGATTTCTGCTCGTAAGAACATGCATTGAAAAAGGGATACCTGTTGAGACTCTCCCTGGTCCGACAGCTCTTATACCGGCACTCGTCAACTCGGGAATACCCTGCGAGCGGTTCTGCTTCGAGGGATTCCTCCCTCCTAAAAAAGGCAGAAATAAAAGACTGACCGCCCTTGAGGATGAGACAAGGACCATGATCTTCTATGAGTCGCCGTACCGGCTGGTAAAAACTCTCGATGAGTTGGCTGAGCATTTCGGCCCGGAACGGGAAGCCAGTGTTTCAAGGGAACTCACCAAGGTATTTGAGGAGAATATCAGGGGCACCTTGTCTTTTCTTTCAGATTTTTATAATAAGAAACCACCCAAAGGGGAAATAGTAATTGTTGTGTCAGGGAAAAAAGGGGGAAGGTCGGGAAGGGGGTTATCGACTTAATGAAACAAGAGAATGCTAATTCACTTTTCATCTTTTAAGCGGTTTATTTCGTTTCTCATTTTTTTACATTACCTCTATCCTGTCTCAGCCCAGGTACTTAAGGGAAAAATCACTTCCGAATCAGGCAATCCTATCCCCTACTCAACGGTTTATATCCAGGAGCTTAAACAGGGTACTACAGCCAACACGAAAGGCGATTATGAACTGAAGCTGCCTGCCGGCAAGTACCTGGTCACCTATCAGAGCCTTGGCTATTCGCCTGTATTTTACGATATTACCGTTAAAGATGAGACCATCACAAGAAATGTTGTACTTCCTGTCCAGTACTATGAGATCCCGGAGGTAAGGATATCGGCATCAGGTGAAGATCCAGCATACCATATTATGAGAAGAGCTATCGGCATGGCTCCATATTACCTTAATAATATAAGCTACTATAAAGCAGAGGTTTATATTAAAGGAAACCTGGTTTTCAACAGGATCCCCAGGCTGCTGAAGAAATCAATGACGATTGATGACCGGGATGATGGTTCATCACGCGGTACCCCGATTAGTGAGGGTGAAGTCTATATGATGGAATCATTCAATGAGATCGAATATACGGCTCCCGACAAATATGTGCAGAAAGTAATATCGGTGAACAGTACATTCCCCGACCAGGGAAATGACATATCACCCATGGACATTATCCAGGCAAGCTTCTATCAGCCGCTTCTTGCAGGAATTGCAATATCTCCCCTGTCGCCGCAGGCTTTCTCATACTACAGGTTCAAGTACCAGGGGGCAACCCTCCAAGGCAATAATACGATCAACAAAATACAGGTTATCCCGAGGATGAAAAGCCAGCAGCTTTTTGAAGGGACCATTTACATAATCGAAGATCTCTGGTGTCTCCACAGTGTTGATCTCACCAATGACAATATTGCAGGCAAGCTCAGCATCGGGCAATTATACATTCCCGTGCAGGATGATGTCTGGATGCCGGTAAGCCTGAAATTCGGGATCAATATCGGCATTTTAGGTGTCAGGGCCGATGCTGGCTACGGCAGTTCAGTCAAATATCTTGAGGTAAAACCCAACCTGACTCTGGCAAAGCCGGGAACGGCTGGTGGCAGCTATTCCGGAATACCTGTGACTGCAGTGACAGATAAGGTTCTCTCAAAAAACCAGGAAAAGATTGAAAAGATCCTCGGGAAGGAAGAGCTTTCGAACCGTGATATGGTGGCACTTTCACGCCTGGTGAACAGGGAATCGGAAAGATCGCAGCCTGACAGCATCCGTAACAATCTTGAGGTTCGGGATAACACCATACAAACAGTTGAAAAGGATGCAGGAAACAGAGACAGCACCTACTGGGCTGAAATCAGGCCAATACCTCTTTCCGATCCTGAGATGAGGAGCATAAGGGTACGCGACAGCATTGAAAATGAAATGTCACTTAAAGAAACCCTGTCCGACACTGTTCCGCATGGGAGCCAAACTAAAAAAAATAAATTCTTCAGGACTTTAAAAGATTTCGGATCGGGACATACTTGGTCCGATACTTCCGGATTCAGCTTCACTTTCGGAGGGCTGCTCGAACTGGAAAACCTCCGTTTCAATACTGTTGATGGTTTCACATACGGTCTTGATTTCAGAATATCAAAAATACTGAAGAACAAGAGTTCATTCACGATAGCCCCGGAACTGGACTATGCATTCAGCCGTGAAACTCTGATGTGGAGAGTTAACGGCAACTACAGTTTCAGTAATATGAATTCCAAACAGGTGTTCTTCCGGACAGGCAGGATGAGCAGGGATATCGGAACGGGGGGAAGCATCAATACATTTCTGAATTCAGTGACCTCACTCTTCCTGAAGAAAAACTACCTTAAGCTATATGAGTCGAGGTACCTTGCATTTGGCTACAGGGGCCAGATTTCAAAAGATCTCAGAGTTGAACTGACGGCAGGTTATGACGACAGGAGGGTCCTTGAAAATACGACCGATTTTTCATTTTTCCGGAGATCCTGGGAATATACGATCAATACACCCGACAACCCTTACCTTGCAGAGGAGGCAGATCCGATAAATTTTCTGCGTGACCAGAGGCATTATGAATTTGTAACAAATGTTACATTTACTCCAAGACAGAAGTACAGAATCAGCAATGGGGCAAAGATACCCACAGGGGGATCTGACTGGCCCACTATTATTCTTACCTGGAAACATGGATTAAATGAGTTCACCGAATTAACGGGTGGTTACAGACATTTTGATATGATAAGACTCGAAGCATCAAAAACTTATAACCCGGGAGCATTAAGTGAACTCAGCTGGAGAGCGCGGACCGGAGGATTCCTTTACGATAGTCCCCTCGCTTTTTATGATTTCTTCCATTTCAATGCCCAGCCATTTCCTGTACTGATCGATGACTATGAGGACTCATTCATGTTGCCGGACTTCTATTCACTCAGTACAACTGCTTTCTATGGAGAAGTCCATATTAAATATACAACACCCTATCTTCTGCTCAAATATCTTCCGGGTCTTAGTAAAACACTAATGCGTGAGAACGTCACTCTTTCTTACCTTGGTGCCAGATACCATAAAAGTTACACAGAAATAGGATACAGCATCTCCGAGGTGTTCCTGTTTGGAGAATTGGGTATCTATTTCGGATTTGATAATCTTAAATTCCGGATTGCCGGAATGAAGCTTGTCCTGAGATTAGGCTGACCCTAATAATCCATCAGGCAAAGGGAGGCTCATCCCGGGAGTCGGATTCCTGATCAAAGCCACCGCCCATATTTCTGAGCCGGTCATGGTTCATTTTTGATCCGAGGGTTATGCTCTGGGTACTGTTCACTTCTGCGACATTTTCAATATCAAATTCGTCAATATCAACAAACTGAGCTTTTTCCTCCCTGAACCTGAGCCTGACATCGTCAACGGGACCGTTACGGTTTTTGGCCAGGATTATTTCAGCAATACCTTTTGTTGATGATCCGTCTTCGAATGTCATCATTCCGAATTTCTCCTGGCGGTGGATAAAGACCACCATATCCGCATCCTGTTCTATTGCTCCCGATTCCCTCAGGTCGGAAAGAAGGGGCCGCTTGGTCCCTCCCCTCATCTCGACAGAACGGTTCAGCTGAGAAAGGGCAATTATGGGCACGTTAAGCTCCTTGGCAATGCTCTTGAGCGAGCGTGAAATATTGCTTACTTCCTGTTCCCTGCTTCCCGCATTGTCGGGACCTGACATAAGCTGAAGGTAATCAACGATCACAATATCGAGTTTATGCCGGGCCATCAGCCTGCGGCATTTTGCCCTCAGCTCAAAGATCGAGATAGCAGGCGTATCATCAATGAATATCGGCGCCTGAACAAGTTTCTTTATCCGCGTGTCAAGCTGTTTCCACTCCTCCTCTGAAAGCCTTCCGTTCCTGATCTTATCTCCGGGGATGTCGGTTTCTGCTATAATCAGCCTGTTGACAAGCTGTATCGATGACATTTCACAGGAGAATATTGCGACATTTTTACCATGGTCAATAGCCATATTCCGGGCCATTGACAGTGCCAAGGCAGTTTTACCCATCGATGGTCTGGCTGCTATAATGATAAGTTCAGACTTCTGCCAGCCTGATGTAAGTCTGTCGAGCTTTGTAAAGCCGGAAGGCGTGCCCACAAGAGCATCTTCCCTTTTTCCGGCTTCCTCGATCTCACGGATAGCTTCCTTGATGACCATATTGATCGGAGAGACTTCTCTTTTGATATTGCCCTCAGCAATCTGGAAAAGCTCATTTTCGGAAAAGTCAAGCAATTCTGTGACATCCCATGTGTCATCAAATGCCCTTGTCTGAATCTCAGTGGAAACCCTGATAAGTTCACGCTGGATATATTTCTGAGCCACGATTCTTGCATGATAATCGACATTGGCTGCAGAAACAACCTTGGAGGTAAGCTGTGAAAGATATACCGGCCCCCCGACATTCTCAAGCTCACCATGGGCACGCAGCTCTTCTGTAACGGTATAGAGATCGACAGGAAATTCCCTTAACGACAGATCGGATACTGCCTTGAAGATCTTTCTGTGGGCATCCTTGTAAAAACTCTCCGGCTTAAGAATATCGAGGATCGAAATTACTGCCTCCTTTTCAAGCATTATTGCACCCAGAACAGCCTCTTCCATATCGATCGCCTGAGGCGGCACTTTCCCAAAATCAGGCAAAGAAATCGCAACAGGCTTAACGGGCTTTGTCTGTTTGATCATTTACGTTATATTACTGATTTATAGACTATTATCGACCATAAAGTACTATTTTTATGGTCGTTTCAAAGGTATGAATTACAGGATTTCTTAAACCGGAAGATGCGTTTTTTATTACAAACAGGTCATGTTTAAAACTTGTTGAAAAAGCTAAAAAAAAGATTAATAACAACAAATTCAAAAGCTAATGGTATTTTTACAGAAAATACCGGAAAATGATTGCATTCCCAATAGCTAAAATCAATATCGGATTAAGAGTCACAGGGAAACGTAACGACGGTTTTCATGACATTGAGACAATTTTTTATCCGGTCGGTTTATGCGACGCACTTGAGTTTGTTGTACCCTCCGGTCAGGTAACTGCAGATGAGCTTACCGTTACCGGCATAAATATCGGATCGCGCCCGGACAAAAACCTTGTAATGAGGTGTGTAAGGAAGATGCGTGAGAATTATCCCGTACCAAACCTGAAGATCCATTTGCACAAGGCAATACCTTCGGCTGCAGGACTTGGAGGAGGTTCCTCTGATGCCGCCTGCATGATCAAAGCGATCAATAAGTGCTTTAGCCTGTCGCTGAATGAAACAACCCTGAAAAGCATTGCCCTTGACCTTGGAAGTGACTGCCCCTTCTTCATTGACCCTGTTCCTTCACGTGCAACAGGTCGCGGAGAAATATTGAAGCCAGTCAGTAATATTCTTGATGGGTATAATATCGTGCTCATAAATCCCCGAATCCGCATAAGCACGCGTGATGCATATAATAATTGTGTCCCTTCGAAACCAAAAAAAAGCCTGGAGCAACTGGTAACCCTTCATCCTTCTGGTTGGAAGAAACTTATTGCAAATGATTTTGAGGATTACGCCTTTAAGCTCTACCCCGAAATCAGGGAGATCAAAAGATCTTTGTACGGTGCCGGTGCTGTTTACAGCTCAATGTCGGGCAGCGGATCCACAGTATATGGCATTTTTGATAAAAAGCCGGAAATACCGGTGAACCTTAAAGAGTTCATGCTGTTTGAGGGCAGGTTATGAGCTCATTCCATCTCAATCAGTTTGGTTCCCTTGGATACTTTATCCCCCTTCTTTACCACTATGCTTTTTACTTTGCCATCGATGGCTGATCTAAGTAGATTCTGCATTTTCATGGCTTCAAGTATCATAAGGTCATCGCCTTTTCTGACCTTCTGTCCTGGGCTGACAAGTATATCCAGTATTGTACCGGGAATAAAACTTATAACCGAAAGGGGATCCGCTGTTCTATAAGGAATCCGGTTCTCAAACTTCCTGCTTATTCTTGTCTTATACAGGCTGGTATCGATGTTAAGGATCCCAAGTTTGTCTTTCTCTTCCATAGTTTTTCAAATCAAATGTTATGAATCCCAGAGCAAGCTCTGGATTATATAAAGGTGCAAGCACCAAAGAATTAAAACTAATCTTCGCGTCCGCCGAAGCTTTACGCGAAGGCGGATTAATCCCTGCGATCCATTAAATTTAAAAGGGAGGAAGTCCGTGTTTCTTTTCAGGAACCTGGATCACCTTATTTTCCGAAACTGTAACTGAGTGCATCAGGAATTTTCTGGTCTCCACAGGCTCGATCACTGCATCAACATATCCGCGGGAGGCGGCAACATAGGGATTGGCGAATTTCTTCTTATATTCTTCAACTTTCTGCTTCCTTGTTTCGTTCGGGTCATCTGAAGACATGATCTCCTTCCTGAAGATTATGTTTGCGGCACCTTCGGGTCCCATCACTGCTATCTCGGCAGATGGCCATGCAAATACAAAATCAGCACGAAGGTGACGTGAGCTCATTGCTATATAGCCGCCACCGTATGCTTTCCGGAGGATCACAGTAACCTTTGGGACAGTGGCTTCGCTGTATGCATAAAGGAGTTTTGCGCCATGCCGTATCACACCGGCATGCTCCTGGTCAACCCCGGGGAGATATCCCGGCACATCCACCAGGGTGATTATCGGGATATTGAAGGCATCACAGTAACGTATGAATCTTGCAGCCTTATCTGAAGAATCAACATCGAGGACGCCCGCCATTTCGAGAGGCTGGTTGGCAACAAATCCTGTCGTCCGTCCGCCCATTCTTCCGAAACCGATGACTATGCTTCTGGCATAAAGCTCCATTATCTCAAAGAAGTCGGAATTATCCACGACAGCCCTTATAACATCCTTCACATCGTAAGGCAGAGTAGGATCATCCGGAACGATCTTATCTATATTATACTTGTCCGAGGGTTCGGCAGGTTCAAGCATCCCGGCCTTTTGGCTGTTATTCCACGGGATAAAAGTGATAAGCTTCTTGATCTGATCGAAGCATTCTTCCTCGCTCGATGCAAAGAAATGAGCATTACCGGTAATTTCGCTGTGCACACGGGCCCCGCCAAGATCCTCCATGGATATTTCTTCTCCAAGAACAGTCTTTATCACCTCGGGTCCGGTAATAAACATCTTCGAGATGTTATCGACAACGAAAACAAAGTCAGTGAGTGCAGGTGAATAGACAGCCCCACCCGCGCAGGGACCGAGAATGACCGAGATCTGGGGAATGACTCCGCTTGATATGGTATTACGGAAGAATATCTCTCCGTAACCGGCAAGCGAGTTAACGCCTTCCTGTATCCTGGCCCCACCCGAATCGTTGATACCAATGAGAGGCATCCTCATTTTCAGGGCGTGATCCATGATCTTTGTAATTTTTCTTGAATGCATCAGGCCCAGTGACCCTCCCGCAACTGTGAAATCCTGAGCATAGATGGCGACCGGAGATCCATAAATGGTACCGGACCCGATAATAACACCATCGCTGGCCAGTGTTTTCTTATCCATATCAAAGTCACGGGCATCGTGCTCAACGAAGAGGTCATATTCGTTGAAGGAATCCTTGTCAAGCAGTGCCATAATACGTTCGCGGGCAGTACGTTTACCCAGTGCTTTCTGCTTTTCAATAGCCTGTTCGCCTCCTCCGAGAAGCAGCTTTTCTCGCTTCTCCTTCAATTCCCTGATCTTACTGCTAAGCGCCATAGTAATTTTTTTAATGTTTACAGAGTCCCCTGTCAGGACAGGGATACAAGTTTAAGGAAATTGTATGACTTTATGAAACTATTTGGGTGCCAATTTATAGAGCACCAGTGCAATGATCAGATATATCAGGTTGGGGAGCCACATCGCCAGCATCGGACTTAGGTTGCCTTTAAGAGAGAACTGGGAGGCAAATTGCTGGAAAAAAATATAGGAAAAGCTGAGGGCAAGACCGATACCTATACTCATTCCTATTCCGCCCCTGATTTTCTTTGAGGACAATGATACCCCTATAAGTGTAAGTATAAACACAGCAAAAGGACTTGCGATGCGCCTATACTTTTCAATAAGAAATACCTTGATCTCCTCCGATCCCTGCATCTCAAGTAGGTCGATATAATCATCCATCTCCTTGTAGGTCATTGTCGCCACAAAACTGGGATCTCTTGCAAAATCTTCAGGACTGATGTTGAGAGTGGTGTCAACTTTTGTGCCCCTGGTCACAAGTTCCTCATTGCCATTTATATCCCGGTGAATATAATTCAGGGCAGACCATTTGCCGGAGACAGAGTCCCATGTTACAGTCGGAGCCGACAGCTTTGAAAGGAGCCTGCCGTCAGTGTCGAATTTCTCGATGGTAAAATTGCGACCCCTCAAATATATTGGACTGTATGACTCTATATAAACATACGTGTTCTTAAATACCTGCCTGTGAACATGTTCGATATTTGTTCTCCGACTCTTCGAACGGTAGTATTTATCTTCAAAGTCAAACCTGACAAGGTTAGCATGAGGTATTACAAAGTTGGTCAGGTAAAAAGTAATTCCCGCTATGACCACTGCCGAAAGGAAATAAGGCCACATCATCCTGCGGAAACTCATCCCGCAGTTCAGGATTGCAATGATCTCCATGTTTACGGCCATCCGGGACGTGAAAAAAATGACGGAAATAAAGACAAACAACGGTGCAAACAGTGTTGTAAAGTAGGGAATGAAATTCAGGTAATAGTCAAAGACCACAGCCTTCCAGGGAGCAGCTTTCTCCATAAAATTGTCGATCTTCTCTGCAAAATCAAATACAAC
>Ga0102851_10000607_pt1 | contig 18620 bp, 11 predicted proteins | sample Mud3Dept3metaG_FD_79558 | JGI IMG/M metagenome (GOLD analysis project Ga0102851, IMG submission 79558) | Freshwater wetland microbial communities from Ohio, USA, analyzing the effect of biotic and abiotic controls - Mud 3 Core 4 Depth 3... | ecosystem: Environmental > Aquatic > Freshwater >... | reverse complement strand
TGAATTCTCAGACAAAACCCATCGTGGAATATCTCACTTCCGAACGCTCGCAAGGCTTACCTTTCTCTGAAGCCGTGCGTGTCGGCCACATGCTTTACCTGTCGGGACAGATTGGCGTGGATAGCTCCATAAAGGTAGTCCCTGGCGGCATCACGGCTGAGACGCGCCAGGCGATGGAGAACATCAAAGCCACACTGGAGCGCTACGGCTCTTCGCTCGAGCATGTCGTCAAGGTCACGGTAATGCTGGCGGATATGAGCGAGTGGGGGGAGATGAACCAGGTTTACGTGACCTATTTCCCCGAACACCTGCCTGCACGCAGCGCACTGGGCGCCAATGGTCTGGCGCTTGGGGCACGGGTCGAGATCGAATGTCTGGCAGTGCTCCCGTAAAGCGATAATTTTCTATGATCATGCGTAATTTTAATTTGGCCACGGAAAAGCCTGAGCCGGTTGCTGGGAATGTAGACTGCTATAAGACGGATGGCGGGGGGCAGATCTTTCGCATTCCGCTATACGCGTTTCCCGGGCTGTGGGGAATTGCCTATGTGGTATTGGTAGAGAACTACCGTGTTTTGATCGATACCGGATCGGGTTTTGGCGATTCAAACCAGCATTTAGAAGCGGGCTTGGACTCAGCCAGCAGCTTGGCGGGTGTGGATGTGACTTTGCCCAACCTGACTCACATATTGATCACCCACGGGCATATCGATCATTTCGGCGGCTTGAGCTATGTGCGCCCACGTACATCCGCGAAGCTTGGCATCCACGAGCTGGACCGGAGCGTCGTGACCCATCACGTGGAGCGCTTATCTATCGTTGTGCGCCGCCTGGAAGAGTTTTTGGCCGAGGCGGGGGTACCTCCAGAGAAATGGGGACCGATCCTGGAAATGTATAAGATAACCAAGAGTTTGTACCAGTCGGTGCCAGTGGATTTCACATACGAAGCGCAAGGTATGCGTTTGGGACCTTTCGAGATGCTACATGTGCCAGGGCACTGCCCTGGACATGTGGTTATTCGCCTGCATGATGTGCTTTTTAGTGGCGACCATGTGCTGGGTGAGATCAGCCCGCATCAAGCGCCGGAACGCCTGATGCCCTGGACAGGATTGGGCCATTACCTGGAGTCGCTGGAAGCTTTACGTCCATGGGCTAAGGAAGTGCACCTGACATTGGGGGGGCACGAAAACCCAATGACCGATCTTGAAGGACGCCTGGATGCTATCCGCATCCTTCACATTCAGCGTCTGCAGCAGGTGCTGGATTACCTGGCCGAACCGCTCACAATCGCTGAAGTATCCAGGAAGCTATTCGGGGAGGTAAAAGGGTATAACGTTTTACTGGCTTTGGAGGAAACGGGGGCGCATATCGAATATCTTCACCAGCGCGGCATGTTGAGGATAGAAAATCTCGCTGACCTGGAGCGAGATGATGGCTTGATGCCTATCCGCTACCGGTGCATCGAGTGCAAGCTGGCCAATTAACGGGGCGGTCTCGAAATCTACGGGCTATTACAAAGGCGTCACAGTGCAGGTACAGGCATGGCCTCGCCGGTCGAAGGACATGTTCGCCTTGAATTGTGCCTCCACCCAGCGCTGGTAGATGCGCTGGCAGCCAATCAGGCAGACGTCCTCGCTGTCAGGATAGTCGAGAATCTTGCAGCGGGGTATCTCTGCCATGAAACGGTTGGATGATAGCTCAGTGATGTTGAGGGGCGTAATCCACTGTAGCTGGTAAGCCAGATTTTGGGACAACATCTTAAAGGCAGTCTGCGGGGCGACCGCTCGCATCAAGCCCAGCATCCAAGTTGCTGGCCCGCTGTTCTTTTTGATCAGCGCCTCAGCTTCAGCTTGCTCGTAGATGCGCATCCCATCCTCACCCATCTTCTGGCGGATGAAATCGAAACCAGAGTGCGCCAGCCAAATCCAGTTTGCATAGGCAATTTCATATTGCTCTTCCACACTTGCCTCAGGTGTGGTCGGCTTGATCCCGCTCTGCCATACCTGGCGTAGCTCCGCCGCCGCTTGGTCGCCCAGGTGCTTCTCCAGGAATTCCGGGGCGAGAGTTTCGGAGAAATGGAAATTTTCCCGCACCAGTTTTAATTTCTCGTTGGCTGGCATTTCTTTTACTTGAATCATGGCATGCTCCTTTCTGGCTAAAAAGAATCGCCGCTATACCAGGTTAAGCGGCGACGATGAAATTTGGGCGTTGGTCAGGCATAATTACCCGTCCCCGCCATCATTTTTGAAAGCGACAATGCCTTTTGAATTGATTATATCAGAATCCTGTCCGCGAAAGCTTGTAGGACAAGATGCTATCTTGTCCAAGTAGAACAAGATTAATCTTGTTTATAGTTTTTCAAGGCCTGGCCTCTTCGCTGGCGTATGCTCCCCTTCGCATCAGGTTTTAATCGCTAGTCTTATTGGAACAGGGCATGACCATGCCAGCCACTTTTTCAGATTTGCGCCAGCCTGTAAAAGGCGATACTTTCATTCAAGGAAATAGTAACACCTAACAGGCTTTATTTCAAGGCGCAGGGCGGCGGGCACCACGGCTTTAACAAGAATGAGTTTTGGCAGAGCACAGCAGGTCAAAGGCCAAAACTGGTTTGGCATTGAATAGCCGACGAGCCTGGGCCAGGTTCTGGTAGCCATTTTTCAGACACAGCCCGATGACTGCATTGTTCAAAATTGCCATGATGTGACCAGCATTTCCGAGGGTCAAACGGGTGGCATCTTCTTTCAGGGTCACATCTCGGCGGTAATGCAGTCCCGTTTCAATCTCCCAATACTGCCTGACCAATGCCAATAATTTCTTGGGGGAAGCCCGCTCGGGCGGGAGGCTGGTCAGACCATATACCACCTGGCGAGTATAGCCTCGATACTTTTCATGCCAAATCACTCTTTCGATCCGAAAGACCTGGGCGACCCCTGGCCAATCCAGGTAGTCATTCAGCTCTGTGCTGGCCCAAAGCGTACGCTTTTCTCTTCGTCCATGACCTTTATTGACGGTCTCTGCGGTGTGGATATCTTTAGAAAGAGGCGCTCCATTCTTGAGATTGCAGGCTTCGTGCACAAATAGCTTCTGGATCGACCATAAGGTACGTGCCTGATTGCCCTTCGCCAACCAGACATAATCGCCACCAGCCTGCAGAACTTGTTGGGAGGTATCTCGCTGAGTATGCATGGCATCGGCGATCACGATCACCCCTGTCAGGCACACCTGTTGCAGGACTTCCGGCGCCACCACGATCTCATTCTCCTTCTAATCCACCTTGGCTTCCATCAACACCAGCCCCTGCCCGGGCACATACAGGCTCAACAGGTGGGTACCGCGGGTTTCTCCAGTTGGAATGGTCCCTCTCACAGTTTTTCCATCCAGGCTGAAGACAAGTTCGGTACCCGTTTTCAAGCAGGATTGATGATATTCGCTCAGCAAGCGTTCCAATTCATGCGGCGAAACGATCAATTGCAGCACCCGGCGATAGGTCATATGGCAAGGCGCTTTATTCTTGGGCAGAAGCTTCATCGCCACCAGTGCATCGATCCGGTAGGTCACCCAGTCGGCTATCCCGGTAGGCGTGTTTTCTCCACACAGCTTGGCTAACAGGATCAACACTAATAGAAGTTCCAATGGGTACTGCTTCCCACGGGCATGCCGGGGATCGGTGATCCGCATCAAGAACGCAAACAAACTCTTGAGATCATAAATGATGCCAGTTTGATGAACTTCCTGGTGTGGCGCGAGTTCGGTATAATCCATGTGGGTCTTCTCCGGTTTCTTTGGTTTTCAGCAAACAAAAGTATACCGAAGAAGACCTTTTTCTGTTTGTCAAGCTACTTTGTTAAAGCCGTGCCGTTTATTGTGCAGGTAAATTGTAGAAGTTATAGACAGCTGATGAGAGATCAGAAACTAATTTCGAAGCTGGTTCCCACACAAGCTGATCTGGATGGTACAGAAAAACAACAAAGATATAGTTGCCATTCGGGGTAAAAATAATCCCCGCATCTCCAATAGTTTTGATAACTCCATTAGTCGTAACCCATCCATGTTTATGAGCGATTTGTGTCCCCTCCGGAATTCCTGCAGTTAATAACACAGGTAGCCGATTTTTAACTAAATAGGATACCATCGCCCGGCACTTCAACTGGCTTAATTGTTTTGGATAAACTGCAACCAAAGCGCTCCCACCATTTTCACTGCATTGATAAAGGTCTTCCAACAACATTCCAATTTCTGAAGGTGTTGTTTGGTTATAAGGATCGGGATCTGTATTAATATCCAGGCGTGAATTTGCTGGCGTCTCAATTACTGCTAATAACGGCGATCCGAAAGTAAAATAGCCTGCAAGAAAAGTATTCTCCAGCCCCAATTGTTTCATATCCTCAGTCACCATTAAAGGTGCCCGATCAGGATCAATAACCCGATCCATAAACCAATCGGCAGCTTCATTACCTGATTTATCGATCATATCTTCAAGCAGTTTTATAGTTTCTGGGTCTGGATTTTCATCCATGCGTATATAGGCAGACACCATAATTGGAATCTTAATAATACTAGAAGCTGTGAAGGGGATATCTGGTTGTACAGATACATCCTCGCCCTGCCGATAACCAAAATGGATTTCCTGCCCAGTGCGCAAATCCAATAAATAAATCCCAGCAAGTCCATCAAAACCTGCGACATCTAGCGTCTGTTTTAGTAAAATCTCCAGATTCTGGAATGGCGGGCGTACAGGATCCACCTTCTTTAGTGGCAACTGAATGACCCGATTTGATAAAGAATACAATGCCGACTCAATTAAGGAGATAGAAGCATCGACATCTAATTCAGTTCCGGACTCTCCTGGATTAAAGCTTACTGTTCCAGGAATTGGCATTGCAGGACGGGAAGGTTGGTCGTAACGATTTGTAACATCTTCAAGAAAAACTCTTAATCTTTCCTCTGAATAACTAGCGCTTAGTGGAACATTGCGTTCATCAACTTTTCTCCCCCAGAGAAAATCCCAAAAATCCAACCAAAATGGTTTGGTTGTGCGTTCATAATCAGCTAAAGATAACATACTATCAATATTTAGTGTGAAATCAACAATAGAGGGATTGAGTTGGATTGAAGAATCCTTATATCGAAGTTCTACAGGTTGTGCATAATTTCGACTCAAGATATTTCCAGCTTCTTGTCGATCTAACGCGCCTACGTCTATCCCTGCAATGATCAATCTTGCTGGTAACTTCGCTCTTACTCGACTGAAAGCAACTAGTTGAATGGTGACAAGAATTACAGCAATAAGAATCAGTATTAGCGAGAAATAACGCAATGCGGAAAATGGAGTACGCAATAAAAATTCTCCTGTGAAGCGCAAGAAGAAAGGATTGGTTTAAAATAATACCATAAAAAAGATTTCTCACTTTTAGTGGCAGATTAGCCCAAGAATAATAAAAACTAAAAGCCTCCTGTAATCGTTCTGTGATGCAGAAGGCCAAAATTTACTTCTAAGCAACTATTTATGAATGCTATCTTGAGACAACAAGTTTCACTAATTTACCCGAATTACTTAAAGTTACTCGAGCATAAATAATATGGTTATGATTTAATGCATTAACCATCTTACTCAAGGTTATAAGCTGTCGTTGGGCTTTTTGATTAGGAATGCTCTTCTGATTTAGTTGGCTCGTTGGACAGCAATGGCCTTTACCGTCACAATTCACCCGCTCGTGACTTAAACGGATTTGAGCATCTTTCATACCTGGTAAATATTGCGCCACAACTTGCCTCACACTCTCCTGTAATTCGTCAGGTAGAGGTTCCGTTTCACTACCATTGTTAGATCGGTCACAAATAGTGTTAATGCCTCTTGTCACTATTCGCCGTGAAACGCTTTTCGATTCAACTAATGAATTGAACGGCTTAACTAATGGATCACCTAATAGAATAAAGGATATTAGTGTCTTCTGATCCTCACCATCCAAATATCCCTGCCTTTGATGCATCTCTCTTGCCAAATGAGCTTTCGCTTTTTTGAGTGCTTCACCAACTGGCAAGCCATCATGCAAGAAATTCCAGAAAGCATAACCAAGTAAATCAGCGCCAATAAGCGGTGTGCTGATGGAACCATAAGACATACAAGTCGAGCCAATAACTGCTTTACACCCAGACTTTAGAAATCTCATGGCGATCGCTTCATCTACATCCTTTTCTTGGATATGAAGTCCGTAACACGCTTCACTAAATACCACCTGAGGAGTACTATTACCATTGACTTTCCCATTTTTTCCAATATCTTGTGGACGTAGTGCAATTGGATAATCTGGCCCATCATCCAAGTCATCTGGATCGCGCTGGCCATACCACTCCAATGCATCAGGCAGACCATGCAAATTAAAGTACCCTAATTTACCAGTCGTTGAAGGTATCTCTTTAGGTCGGTGACCATTTCTTTTATTGAGTTTATCGCTCCCTTCTTTCGGCGCCCCATTCAAGCCCATTGGAGGTGAGGAGAAGAGATGCTTCTCTTCCCCAATCGGCTTAAACACATTTATTGATGCTTGTCTCCAAACAGCAGCGGTATATCCAATATTTTTCTTTTTTGAAAGGATTAGTCCCTGTGCGAAATATTTTAATTTTTTACCCAACCGTTGGTACCAATGGGGTAATCGATTAATATCTTGATGATATGAGCAAATTTGCTGCAAACACTCCAACAAGAATGTTGGATCATTGTTACCACCATCTGGTATGCGTCCTGCTGCCCATTCAGGTATGAAATAATTCGTATCACGTGTTGCATAAGGATTATCCGATGGGACATTGTTATCTTGGTCATCTAAGGGATTAGGCAATAAATGAAATGGGACAATGTCTGGACCTCCAACAATTAATAACGCCCCTATCATCTCTCCCACCTTGGCTAACGAAGTATCTAGATCCTTAAGTGATAATTTCAACTTCCAAGGATTAAAGGCATCGATTGGTTTTATCCGAACAGGTTCCGTATATTTGGGATCATCAGCTAAAAACAATATTGCATTCCACCGATTCTTCCCCTGAACGATATGTACTAAATTTTGCATTTCTGAAACAATTTTTTCCGTTGCCTCTTGTCCAAATTTTGACTCTAAATTCTTGCGGACGGAAAAAACTACATATACAGGAAATCTGCCATCCCAATTGATAACATCCGGGAGATTTCTTTTGGCTCCCAACCTGACAAGTTCAGAAATTACAGCGTTGATCGCTTCTGGTTGTTCCTTAACTTGGATTTTACCTTGGTCAAATTCCGATATTGGTGAGATTCCCCCCTCATCACCAAATGATGTTTCGTCAATATCAATCTTGGCGGTTTCTATACAAGCAGACGAAGCCGTCTCACCTGTATCAATTGTCTCTGGAAACAATTCGTCTAGGAATATCTTTTCCTCCAAACCTTTCTCCTGAGTATTCCCACTCTTCAATTGGTTCCACCCTAAATAAGAAATCACATCTTCGGGTATAGAATAATCAAAATTGAGATCAATCTTTTCTGGCCATATCAACCGATATGGATTATTCTCTTTCCATAGCCTTGAAACTACCTGGCCAGTAATATCTCGAGAAACTGTTTCATGTAATAATGCAACAGCCTGATCAGATTCTCCTTCCTCTATCAACCATTGTGCCAATAATAATTTACAGGCAAGTGTGTTTGGCCATCGTTGATGATACTCGGTGGCAATTTTACGTTTTATTGAGTCTGATACCTCAGGATTTGACTCCAGATATTCTAAATGAGTCACACAGGCTAATGGAGTCGGCGGATTTGCAATCAATACATTCCTGATGGATTCTTCTACCTGAAGGAAATTTTTCTGAACTAAAGCCAACCGGGCGTTGCGGAGATCCTCCCCCCAACTGGGTATTTCTAGATGATCTGATTTATTACCTGTAAGAATATATAAATGCGTCTTAGCGAGAATATCGGAATCGAGATTCTTACTTTGAAAATCTATAAATCCGGATTGCTGCTCTTGGTATTTATTATTTTCTCGGTAAGCCTCAGCCTCATGACGGGATTCAGAGGCTTCAATAAACTCAGGATCAGCTTCCACTAATCCATTGAGGATTTGAATAGCTTGATTTATCCGTCCCTCACCAATCATGACTCTTGCATATAATAAGTTTGCCCATAGATCTCCTGGAAAATGCGCAAGCCATAACAGAACAGCCTCTCGAGAAAATCCATATTGTTTGACAATAAGGCCGGCTTGAACTAAAGATAAGTACATGTCTCGCGAAATAGGTTGCCAACTTGAGGGGATAGATGTCATATTATTATTCATCTTAGGTTATTTTCTGCTGAAAGCGAGCGATGATCGTTAACCAGATTTATCGCAACGACCGCACCAAGCAATCTCTGGATGTTTATATCATCCGGAGCAAATTGCGATGCTTTCTGAAGCAACTTCTCAGCTTCAGGGTAATTCTTGAGCTCTTTACTTAAAATTCCAGCAAGGTAATATGGTCGATAATCATTAGGATTAGTACGGATGCATTTGTAGTAAGTGCTTAAAGCTTCTTTAAATTGCCGTCTATCTGCATAGGCTTTCCCCAACTCTAGTGAGGTGTCCAGATTTATGGGATCGTATTGAAGAGAGGTGCCTAAATGATGGATTGCTTGGTCCAATTGGCCAACGTTTCGAAAATGGCTTCCTATCAACAAATGTAAGTTTCCTAACGATTGCGGAGTTAATTCACCCTGATTGAGGGATATAGCTTGTTGTGCAATAAATATTGCTTGGTCAAAATCACCTAAGAACGAATAACAATCAGCTTGCTCAGCCAACAATTCCGGCTGTTGTGGGTGAGTCATCAATAACTCCTGTAAGATTGGCATTGCAGCTTCAACCCCATGTAAACCTTTTATCAAATGTAACCGATCAAGTTGGAGCGAAAGATGGTCATCCGAGGATGTCGATACATTTTCTAATACTGCTAAGGCTTCATCAGGTCTATTCAACGCCACTAGTGAGCGTGCTAATAAGTGCAAGGCAATAGGATCCTCAGGCTTTATGCTTAAGATGGATTTGACAATTTCATGAGCTTCTTCAGGTTTATTTTGGAGAATTTGAAGTTCGGCCTTTAACTTTAAGGCATCATCCTTCTCATTTTTACTTTCAATAATATGCTCGATGCTTAAACCTGCGAGCTCATATTGTCCGGTGATCATTTGAGATTTAGCAAGCAACAGCCATCCTTCCGTGTTATCAGGGTTATTCTTTGTTGCTTTTTCGAGCGCCTGACATGCCTTTAGGTGCTCACCAATCTCCAAATAGAGCTTTCCTTGGTCATGATAATATTTCCAATTTTGGGGCGCTAATCCAATGGCTTGATCTAGACAAGATACTGAATAATCAATATTTGGTAGCCCTAATGTAGCATCTTTGGATTGATAGATCTTTGATGCTAATGCCCACCATTCTGGTTCACTTGACCACTCATCCAGGGCTCTGCGGATCGCTTGTAACGAAGTCGCTAATATTTGGTTCTGATATGCTAGCCTTGCTAATAAGTAGTGAACCATCGGTTGGTGGAGAAGCTTTCCACATGAGTAAATTGAAGTACTCTCTAAGGCATCAATTGCTATATCTAGTGCCAGATTTGGATTCAAATCTGTTAGCAAGATCGTATAAAGTGTCAAGATTAATGGCTGATTCTTTAGTGATTGTCCAACTGGTTCATTTTCTAGCTTATTTTGTATTTGATGAATGGCAGCTTTCTTCCCATCTCCCATCATCTGACTGGCAAGTATCACAGCAGCAATTTCTTCTAAAGAGCAATCCTTACTTATCATCGCAGTAAAGAGATTTTCGCATGTGTCCCAGCCAGGATTAAATACCGCTTCGCCCCGTAGTCGTAATTTACTGAATTCAGTAATAAGGTAATTAAAGAAATTGGGAGTAGAAATATCATTCCAGCTCTTATGTTTGAGTTGAGTTTCAATTTCACCCATTTCTTTAATAAAGTCGGAATATGTCTCACTTGAAATTGCATTGTCATCGGGCGAATGCGATTTCACATCTAACAAATTACATAGCCTCTTCGCTTCTGCTCTTAATATCAACGATGTCACCTTATCAGCATGAGACAACAGTTCCTGAGGAGCGATTCTTACTACTGCTGAGAAGGATTCCACTGCTGTATCCCATTCCCCTATATCCTTAGCCGCTTCCCCCACGGATCTCAATAAGCGGAAGTAAGAAGAATTGGTTGAATCTAAATCCCTTTTGGATACATCAGTTGTTAAATGCCTTGATGATTTCAATACTTTTTCAAATAGCTGGCGGGCTTCAGCTACCTCGCCTTTGCGATAATGTAATCGAGCCTTAAGAGCTAGTAAGCGTGGAGATTGAAATTCATTTATATCGAGGCTTTGAGTGGCAATAGTTGCAGAATAATCATCATCCAGACTTAAAGCCAATTCAGCCTGGGAGCAGACAAGCTCAATTCGTTCAATTTCATCTAGCTCATCAATATTGATTTCAGAGAAAAAATTCAATCCCCTTTGATATAACATAAGGCCTTGAGCTAATCCTGCACATAGGCAAGCCAGTTCATACTTTGTAATTGATGATTCATTTTTTATTTGCGAGTTATATGCTTCCTCAGCGATCTTTAAGGCTTCAAAGAGTTCTCCTTTTTGGTAATAAATATTAGAGGCAAGTTTTTTTAGATGTATATCATCAGGGAACTGGTCAATTGCGCTTTCTAGGAATGAAATGGTGCCTTCATTACCTTCACTTTCACTGAGTAAATTAGCCTTGTCAATGTACAGTGGAATACAATTCGGATATAACCTTATGCCAGCATCAAGCACTTCAAGTGCTTGATTGATATCCTTCAATAAGTGATAAACCTCTGCTAGCTCTCGATGAAGGACAATTGAATAATTCTGTTCGAGTTTCTCAACTAAAATATCCTGTTGGCTACTAATTGCCAAGGCTTTTAACAGAACAAGAGTAGCAGATTCGAAATCTTCCAGCTCCTTAAGGAGTATTGCTGCCTGTAATAGATAACTAATCTGAGTATCATCACCTATCATCTCATCATTCGCTACTCTTTGTATCGTGTTTAGAGCCTCTTTTTGATCCCCCAAATTCAAATAGATTTTGCAAAGTTGTATGTAAGGATAAATTTGATTTGAGGACTTAATAATTTGTTGTTTAAGAACTTCAATAAGATCAAAATAAATTACATTTTGGTTATTATTCGGACCTGCTGCAATCTTTGTGCTTAGTTCAATAAACCAGAGAAATATTGCATCGTCTGCGCCTGAAATATTCAATGCAGTTTTAGCCTCTAGATAAGCATCCTCGTACAATCCTGATATATAACACTCTTCTGCTAACAATTTTCTGGCAGGGAAATTATCAGGTTCTATATGGATCACTTCTTTTATTGCTGCAATAGCTAACTCTGGTTCGTTTAGCTCTTTGGCCACTGAACCGAGGCCAAAAGAAAGTCGACATCGCCAATTAGGATCTCTTACTAAATCGGAATCGAGCGCAAGGCGATATGCTTCTTTTGAATTTTGAAAATCACCGATAATCGCTAACGCCTCCGCTTTCAGAGCCTTAACTTCAGAAAATTGCCTGCCATCCAATAATGAGCCTGATCTTCCAGATTGTCCATCTTCGGATGTGAGAACAGTATCTAATTGTTCCAAATAAAGAAGAGCTTCTTCCGCGGCTCTTGGTTGGTCCTTTATTCTAATTAAAACCTTTGCTAAATCTAATTGAGCAAAATAGTTATTAGGCTGCATCCTGATAACCGATCTAAAAGCATTGGCTGCTTCATCTAATCCTCCTAATGCAGACATCGCTTTCCCATATTCATGAGATATGCTCGCGTAAAGCAAATATTTATTTGCGAAAAACGGTAAACCTGTTTCAATCGCGATTAAATCATTGGAGATGGATGTGTATGCTTCTTTCAATCCCAGGCGAGCTTCCTCAATAAATCCCAATTTATTTAAAGTTTCGCCTAACCGATATGCAATCCGGAGAGATAAATCATTCTCGTCATTATTTCTATCTATATACTCATTGAGGTTGTTGATTTTCGGCCCGACTCCCTTAAGTATGATCATTCGAGAGGCTGTACGGAAAGCTGAAAGCGCTTGTGTCAATGAACTCTGGGCCAAATACGCTTCTCCAAGCGCCAAGTGAATCTCAGGTTCATTTGGTGCAGCGTAGCTACCAGCTCGTAGAGTCTCATAATATTTTCCATCACTTCCAATTATTCGATAAACATCAGCCAAGTTGATCCAATATTTAGATTTTTGCGGTAATAACCTGGTTGCTTTCTGATAAGATTCCAGTGCCTTTGGATAATCACCTTGTCGTAGAAATGCTTCTCCTAACAAACCAAAAGCCTCATCATCATTAGCATCTATATCTAAAGCCTGAAGGGAAAAATTAACAGCTTGTTGATATTTCTCCGCATTCAACGCACAAAAAGATAATCTGTGATAATCATCAACTGTTGTAAATTCATTTTGCTCTATTGCTAGCATGCGCTCATCCAGAGCACTTGACCATTCACCAGCTGCCTCCAGGCAATTAATTAACAATAAATGTTTGGAGGCTTCAGAATCACTTCTTATCCCGAAAGGTGTCTGCAACTGTTCAGATGCGAATGTAAAAAAAGCGCTTTGAACAGCTTGCTCTGGTCTTCCCAACGCACAGAGGATATTTGTTAAATAGGCAGATAATGCCACGCTAAAATCATATCTTTCTATTCCTAGATGAGCAATTTTTTCTGCTTCATGCAAGTTACCTGACTCATATAAGAATTTCACCAAGGTAAGAGTTTCCTCTTCGCTCAAATTAAAATCATCCCCTAAATTTGAAAATGCTTGAATAGCATATTGCTCTATCTTCTCATTTTCATTCAAAAAATCAAAAATCGATGCTGCAGCGATGTTAATCGAGGGGTTAACTGATTGCTTAGAATTAGATAAAACAACCTCCAAATAAGCTTGGGCATCACCTTTACGACCTTCACGAATTAATGCCTTAGCCAATCCAATAATATAAACTTCCGATCGAGTATCTAACTGTGCAGCCTGCTTCCATAAACTCAATGCCGAAGATTCAATTCCTTCAAGGTCTTCAGCACATTTTAGCTCTTGTACAAGAGCAAGTTGAGCAATCTGAAAAGCTTGAACTTGTTTTATTCTATCTATTGAATTTACTAAAAGAGGCTCTAGAGTTTCAGTGGATCGAGCAATATGATGGATTTCAGCTTCTTGCATAAGCTGGCATATTTCCCTGAGTTCATCAGAATATTCAAATTTCTTAGAAGAAATTTCAGGGAAAGCATAGAATTTTTTTGTACCCTCAATGGCAGGTCTTATTCCTCTTCCCAACAGGATTTCTTGAGCAATAATATTTGCCAGAGAAGGATTCTTTTCTTTTAATAAACGGATGAAAAATAGTTGTTTTTCCTGAGGAATACCATCCAGTAAGTTTATAAGATGCAAACACTGATCATCCATCATCAGAGGGGTGCTAAGCAGAGCATGCAATGCAAGTTCAGGATGGGAACAATTTTCTGGATTGTCGATGAGATATCGATAGAATCCTTGTGGATCGGGAACCATCCCTCCCAAACAAGCAAATACACATTTGAGATTTGTAACATCTTCCCCTAAATCATGAAAAATGCCAGACCATTCTCCCTTTAGCCGAAACCACTCGCGTAACGACAACGCTATTAATCCAGCTTGATTAATATTTGTCAATGTCGAATGGTTCTGAAGCCAATCCTCGTAATACTGTTCTACTCTGCTTTTTATAGTTTGAGCCAACGGTGCTAAAGGTAGTGCCGTTAAACTTTCTGTCGTTAAAGGAATATCCAAAGCCAAAAGGGATAAAGAAGCGGGAGTCCATTTCTCTATTTGCGCTGGTAGTATCGCCATAGCGCGTTTGCAGAATTCCGGTTCATTCAAACTCTCCCAGACCATAGGATCGTGCTTTAAAGCAATGATGACCCAAGGCCAAATTCTTCGTGGGAAGAATCTTCTTGAATTAATGAGGAAATCCGGTGAGTATTTCATAGAGAAGCTTGTAGTATTTGTAGTGCTAACCAGCAAGATGCTCCCATCAACAAAAGCCCCAACATGGCCAAGAAGATACCAACGCCAGTTGTTGTACGAACCATTTGGTTCGTTGCTTCAAGCAATGCTGAGGCATTTCCAACCAATCCCGCAACTTCCTGGGCAATTCCTTTCTGTGCAAGGCGGGTAGTCTGTACTGCAAGACTCTTTATATCTGAATTCGAGGTTCGAAATGCTAAGATTATCACCCCGCCAATGAAAGTTGCCATTCCAAGGAAGAATAATGCAATAACGATAACTAACATGAGTGATAGAGGATTTAGAATTGCCACCTTCGCCTCCTGTGGAATAAGTGAGAAAATTAGAATGACTTTATTCCGGTTAAGGACTCCCGCAAAAACATTCTGGGAAATCGGGTTAATTGCGTGAAGTGCTTATCTTCAATATTTTCCCTTTATCGTTGATAGTTACTCTTACATAACGATGAAGGGTATTTTTATCCACAGTCTGAACATAGCTTGAATAGACCAACAAGTAAGTTTGCGATTTGTTAATTTCCGGATTTTGCGGAATCTTTTGAGCTCGCACTTGAGGTGTTTTTCCATACATTTCAGGAAAACGCCGATAGATTTCCTTATTGACTACACGAATTATTTCTGGATCCATTTTTTGACCTGTCGGCTTATGATCGGATTCATCTAAAACAGGTTATCCGCTGAAACCCATTCTTCTCCTGAGAAACGCTGGAATATCCAGATTCTGTGATACACCGCTTAGTGCAGGTTGTTGCCAGGTGTTAGAAGGTGGGATTACCTCCTTGTCAACTTTCGCCGCTGGCTTGAAGCCTGTCAGTGTCTCCTCAAGTGTAGGTGAACCCAAGCCCGTGATTACTAAGATAACCTGAACTTGATCCTTCAATCGTTCATCGGTAATCACCCCCAATACGACTTCAGTTTGCCCACCTGCTTGTGCTTGTAAGTTACTCAGCGCCTCTTCAACTTCAAGAAGGGTTAAATCGGAGCCACCTGTGAAGTTTGCGATGATACCGGCCGCATTTTCAAGACTGACAGTCTCCAACAGCGGGTGATGTAAGGCTTGATCGATTACCTGTTGAGCTTTTTCCGGTCCTTGACCATGCCCAATTGACATCAGTGCCCCACCACCAGTCTGAATTAACCGCCGGATATGGGAGAAATCAACATTGATGGTCCCGGCTTCCGTAATAAGCTCTGAAATCCCTTGAACAGACTGGCGGAGCACGTCATCTGCTAATTGAAAGGCAACTTCTATTGGTAGGTCTTTAGGAGCAACATAGAGCAACCGATCATTTGGTATCGTAATTAATGTGTGTGTGTGCTTACGTAGTTGTGCTAGCCCCTCTCTCGCGTTTTTCTGCCTTCTCCCGATCTCAAATGAGAATGGCGTTGTAACAATGGCAATCGTCACTGCGCCAAGCGATCTTGCAATTTCTGCAGCTATTGGTGTAGAGCCAGTACCTGTCCCTCCGCCCATTCCAGATGTCAGGAAAACCATATCCGCTCCCGACAATGCAGCTGCAATCTCGTTGCTACTCTCTTCTGCAGCGGCACGCCCAATATTCGGATCTCCTCCTGCGCCTAAACCTCGGGTAGTCTGAGGCCCTAATTGAATTTTTACATCCGCTGGATTCTTCTCTAGAGATTGGTGATCAGTATTAGCTGCAATAAACTCCACACCATGCATTCCAAACTGAATCATACGTTCAACGGCATTACATCCTCCACCGCCCAATCCAACCACCTTTAGTACAGGTCTGTAGATTTCCGAGAATTGAACTTGGAGATTAGCTTCTTCAACATTTGGATTCATGGCTTCCCTTCCATTCACTAGAACTTATTGTTAAGGGTTTAAATTACTCTTTATAAATTCGATGCAAATTCCATACCACGATCGTCGATCCTCTCCACAACGCAACCTGAATTTCTTAATACATTTAGAGCTTCCTCACTGAATGCACCTTCCCCACCCACCACAGTTACCCTGGCTGCATGTAGTGCCTCTAACAACGAGAAACCAATTGTCGCATGCTTCTTTTGGACAAATTCTCTGATTAGCTCCATATCCCAATCAGCTACACCCCAAGCGTAGTGAGGCAACAAAAGATAATGAGATATGGGATGGGTAAGTAAGTCAGCATCCAAGATTGCTTCTTGACTCTCTAATGAATACCCATTCCCACCATCTTCTTTTACATTTATGGTTGATTTAGGGAAAGTCTCCCGTTGTTTTAACCATTCTTTTACGATATTAACGCAATCCAATGTCTGTCCATCCGGTTGGTACCAGGCGTCTTTTGAATAAATATCATCAACATCAGTTGATAATAACCAAAAATTACATGCTAATACCTCTCCTGGGATTGACCTTGGTGACTCCCCATTTCGAAGATCGCAAGCCAATTGTTGCACAATTTCAAGAACTATTTTTGAATGAGTATGATCATCGATCGGAGGAAAAGTTTCATCATTATGGTCTCCGATTCTCGGTCCCGCCCGCAACAAGATTATTGGCAATGCCTTACCCAACTCTTCTTGTGCAATTGCGAAATACCAATCGAACACCCTAAATCCAAGCTGATCTTGCAATCCGGATGGAGTGAAATAAGGTCGGGCACCTGGCCACCTTTCAGGACCTCCGAATCCCCAATCAAGTGGTCGATTGCCAGTATAGGCATAGGCTCCAATAATCATGTTATCAATAAGACTCTTTCCAGATCTACGTTTAATATTGCGAAGCGCAGTTCTAAGAAACGCGAGATCCCAATAATCACCTCCTGGCATTAAGGGAGGAAATATAGGGTGAATCTCCTCCTGATAGACTATTTCAGCTAAAGGAAGAAAATCATCCAGGAATCGTTCAACAAGATCTGCCTGAACCCAAGCTGATGGAGTCCAATTTTTCCGGCAGTTGGGTTGATCAAACAACGTTACGTATTTAACGCCCCAACGCGCATAGGTACGGATTAATGATTGAAAGGTCTCTTTATTTTGATTATTTAGCAATGGAAAATGCAGAATAGGCTTAATCTTCGAAGCAATTAATCCTTCAATAAAGAATTCAGGTATAGCTCGCTCAATGGGTGCTATAAGAGTTACCCAAGAAGCCCCCAGACTTTGCATTTCTGGTAGCCAGGTTTGAAAATCCTGTTCTCGATAATGTAATGCATCAGGGAAATAATGAAAACCTAAACGATCAAGAGAATTTGCAATATATGAGATCGTCATAGCAGCCCCGGGAAATGGATTTATCTTCTTAGGTGCAAGGTCTGTGCCAGACAAAGATCTAATCCGCCTTAATAATTAAAAACCTTACGGTTACTTCTTTATTAATATTTGATTTGCAGAAATGTTATAAAATTCTTACAGTATTAAGCTAAAATTAGAGATGATAATTTCGTATTCGATGTAAGCCAAAGATAGGATTTATATCGTAATAAAGAATATTTGGGAAAAATTATGATGGCATCGGATTTTATTATTAATGTTTCTGAGGTTGATTTTGAATATCAGGTCCTAGATTATTCAGAGAATGTTCCTGTTGTTGTTGATTTTTGGGCTGAATGGTGCAGCCCTTGTAAATACCTTGGGCCTGTTTTAGAAAAACTTACCGAAGAAGCACAGGGTGCATTTCGATTAGCAAAAGTTAATGTCGATGAGAATCCTAAATTAGCGATAAGGTATGGAGTTCATGGTATCCCAGCTGTGAAAGCATTTAAGAACAGACAAATGGTAAGTGAATTCGTTGGCGCTATCTCAGAACCCAGAATTCGAGAATTTCTACGGAGCATTGCCCCGCATCAAATAGATCTTAAATTGGAAAAGGCTCTAAGCTTGTTAGATGAGCGAAAATTTAAAATTAGCGAAGAAATATTCAGGGAAATATTATCAGAAGAACCTGGTTCATCAGCTGCTCTTCTAGGTCTTGCTAAATGCATACTCTTTCAAGGGCGCGGGCGTGAAAGCTTACGTATTTTGAGCAATTTTCCTACCAGCAAGGAGTATTACTCAGCTCAACAGCTTCTTCCATTAGCACAATTAATAGACCAATTTCAAGCAGGCCTGATTCCGGAATCTGACCAACCATTAGAGGCAGCCTTCCAGAATGCATTACGCTTGATACTAAAAGGGAACATCGAGGCTGCGATGGACGGATTGTTAGACATCTTATGTGAGAATAAGCATTTCCGTGAAGGTGCATCACGAAAAATTATGGTAGCCTTACTCGAATTACTTGGGGAAAGTGATCCTATAACACAACAATACAGAACTGAGTTAGCATCTGCACTGTTCTAGAATAATAAGCAAGGATGACGCCTCTCGAAAATATTGAGAGGCGTCACCATTTTTCTTGGCCATTTTCGGCTTTCGAAAAACCCCACCATGCCGTGTGCAGCTGAGTTTTGAACCTGCCTTCGCAGGTTGGACCTCGCCTCTCGTGATCCGCCTTGGCCTAAGCCTATCGCGTCACACATAGAAGATTGAGACCCTATT
>Ga0102851_10000606_pt1 | contig 18628 bp, 17 predicted proteins | sample Mud3Dept3metaG_FD_79558 | JGI IMG/M metagenome (GOLD analysis project Ga0102851, IMG submission 79558) | Freshwater wetland microbial communities from Ohio, USA, analyzing the effect of biotic and abiotic controls - Mud 3 Core 4 Depth 3... | ecosystem: Environmental > Aquatic > Freshwater >... | reverse complement strand
TGGCGCACCCCCCACTGGTTCTGCAGCCCGCACAACTTCGAGCCCACGATCCAAGTGCCGGCGCACGAGGTGGCGCTGCACGATATCACCGTTCGGGACGGCGAGGAGTGCGCGGACGTTGCCTTCACGGTCGACGACAAGGTGCGGATCGCGGAGGCGCTGGCCCTGGTCGGGATCAAGCGGATGGAGCTGTTCCTGACCGTGCCGGGCTGGCTGGAAGCGGTGCGCGCCATCCTGCGCCGCAAGCTCCCCCTGGAGTTGTACGTCACCTGGCACCCCGGCCGGGTCGAGCGGGTGCTGGAACTCGGCGTGACGCAAGTCATGGTCTGGTACCGGATCCTAGAGGAACACCAGCGCCACGACCTGAAGCGCTCGCGGGCCGAGCTTATGACGCAGGCGGCAAATCAGATCGCGGAGGCCCGGCGCGCCGGCTGCCAGGCGAACCTCTTTATCGTGGAGGCGTCGCGCGCGCCGCTGGACCAGCTCAAAGAGACGGTCCGGGTCGGAAAAGAGGCCGGCGCGACGGCAATCACCGTTGTCGACAGCTTCGGGGTGGCCCGGCCGGGCGCCGTCGCCTTCCTGGTCCGCCAGGTGCGCGAGTGGACTGGTCTCCCTGTGGACGTCCACTGTCACAACGACTTCGGACTGTCGACGGCCAACGTGCTGGCGGCATACGAGGCCGGGGCCACGGGCTTGAATGTGGCTGTGAATGGGCTCGGCTACCGTGCGGGGAACGCGGCCCTCGACGAAGTCGCGCTGGCCCTCGAAATTCTCTACGGCGTGGACACCGGGCTCCGCCTCGACATGCTGCCGTGGCTGAGCCACGTGGTTGCGGAGATCACGGGGATTCCGGTGGACTACTTCAAGCCGATCACGGGGACGGGGGCCTTCAGTGTGGAGCAGTGGAAGACGGGTGCGGCCATGGAGGCGGGCGGCGCCCGGCCGGTGGCGTTCCCGTTCGAGCCCGAGATCGTCGGCCGCACCCCCCGCGTCGTCGTCGGCAAATGGAGCGACGTGGGCGCCGTGGCCAAGAAGCTGACGGAGTACGGCCTCGCCGCCTCACCCGAGCAGCTGAGCCAGATTCTGGTGGGGTGCCAGCGCGCGGGGATCGCCCACCATCGGCCGCTCAACGACGACGAGTTCCTGGCGATCGCTTTCGCCGGCGGCGCGGTAGCCAGCGAGTGACGACGGCGGGCTTACCCGGCTGGTGAAAAAGGCCAACCTACCGGGCACCCATCCGCTGGACGGATGGGCGCGCACCTGCCGTGGGTGCGCCCGCCCCGGGTACCCATCGTCCCGAACGGTGCGGCGCTGCGACGCACGCGGTAGGTACGGGTCGCACCGCACCGGGTACCCATCGAAGATGGCTGCGCCGCCTTGCATCTGGACCTTTTTGAGCAGCCGAGGAAAATACGGCTTTTCAGCAGCCGGCTAAAGACGATCCGCGCCGTCGGTGCGTCGCGGCAACCTGCCCCCCGCCGGGGCAAGACAAGGAGGGGATGATGAAGCGTTCTCTGGTGGTGTGGGCCGGTTTCCTCCTCACTGCCTTCGTCGCGGTGCTCCTCGCAAGCGCGCCCGGCCCGGCGTCTGCCGCGATCGAGATGCGGTTACCGCATCCCGCCGACCTGACGCATCCGGTGCACCTGGCCGCCGAGCGGATGGTGAAGCGGATCGCGGACCGGACCAAGGGCGAGGTGAAGATCACCATCTTTCCGAACAACGCGCTCGGCGCTCCGCCCGAGGTCGTGCAGCAGGTGCGTCTGGGCGTGATCGACATGATGCTGCTGAACCCCGCGAACATCGAGGCCATCGCGCCAAAGCTCGGCGTCATCAACATCCCCTACCAGTTCGACGACTACGCCCACGCGCACCGCGTCCTCGACACGACAGGGGCGGAGTGGCTGCAGGCGGAGTTCAAGAAGGCCGGCTTTCAGCAGATCGCCTATTTCGAGTGGGGCTTCCGGGCGCTGAGCAACAGCGTCCGGGCTGTGAACGTTCCGGAGGACGTCAAGGGACTGAAGATCCGCGTACCGCCGGAGCTGGCCATCAAGGCGGCGTTCGAGGCCCTCGGGGCCGTGACGGCCACCATCGCCTATCCGGAAGTGTACATGGCGCTCGCCACCAAGACGGTGGACGGGCAGGACAACCCGATCGGCAACACCTGGGCGGCCAAGTTCTTCCAGGTCCAGAAGCACGTGGCGCTCACGCGGCACATCTACGCCACGATCGTCTTTGCCGCCAGCCCGAAGGCGTGGGACCGGCTCACGCCGGAGCAGCGGACGATCGTGATCGAGGAAGGGCGGCGGGCGGGGAATGAGGCGCGCGCGGAGGTTCAGGAGAAGGAGGCTTCGTACCTCGCCGACATGGAGAAGGCCGGTGTGCAGGTGACCCGCCCGGACGTGGCAAAATTTCGCCCCCTGATGGGTCCGGCCTACGTGCAGCTCAAGAAGGTGTTGGGCGAGGACACGTGGGCCTCCTGGTCCAAGCTGGTGGACGCCGCCCGGAAATAGCCCATGTTCATCGTGACGCTTTTCGGCAGCCTCGTCCTCCTCATGCTGCTGGGGGTCCCGATCGCCCTGAGCCTGGGGCTCACGGCCATCGGGGTCATGTATTGGATGGGAGGGACGGACCTGCTCATCATGTTCGGCCAGCGTGCCTACTTCGGCACCGCCTCGTTCCCGCTCCTGGCGGTCCCGTTCTTCATTCTCGCCGGGAATTTGATGAACACCGGCGGAGTCACCCAGCGGATCTTCGACGTGGCCCAGCTCTGCGTGGGCCGAATCCACGGCGGGCTGGGTCACGTCAACGTCATCGCCAGCATGATCTTCGCAGGCATGTCCGGCTCGGCGGTGGCCGACGCCGCCGGGCTCGGCGTGGTTGAGATCAAGGCCATGACGAAGGCGGGCTACACGGCTCGTTTTTCGGCCGCCATCACGGCGGTCTCCTCCACCATCGGGCCGATTATCCCTCCCAGCATCCCCTTCGTCATCTACGGCAGCCTGACGAACGTCTCGGTAGGTGACCTGTTCCTGGCCGGGATCGTCCCTGGCTTGCTCATGGGTTGTGCGCTTATGGCGGTGATCGCGATGGAGGCGAAGCGCCGGAATCTGCCTCGGATGGCCGGCCGGCCCTCCGGCCGAGAGGCACTCCGGGTGTTGGGCGGCGCGCTGCCGGCGCTGATCATGCCGCCGTTCATTGTTGGCGGCATCCTGACCGGCTGGTTCACCCCCACCGAAGCGGCCGTGGCCGCCTCGATCTATGCGATGTTCCTCGGCCTGGTCTACTACCGCGAGCTGCGCCTGGCCGACCTCCCCACCGTGCTCTGGGACAGCGCCAAGCAAACGGTGCAGGTCATGTTCATCATCGCCGCCGCGGCGCCCTTCGGCTGGGTGTTGATCCAGCAGCAGATTCCCAACGCGATCATCAATGCCATCCTGGGCATCTCGTCTACGCCCTGGGTCGTTCTCCTCATGGTGAACGCCATCCTCCTGGTCATGGGGATGTTCATCGAGGGGATCGCCATCATGATCATCACGTTTCCGATCTTCGTGCCGCTGGTCCAGCAAGTCCACGTAGACCCCACCCATTTCGGCGTGATCGTGGTACTGAACCTGATGATCGGCCTAGTGACCCCGCCCGTGGGGATGTGCCTGTACGCGGTCTCGGCGATCAGCAACGTGGACATGTGGGAGTTGTTCGCCGAAATGTGGCCCTACGTGGTGGCCCTCGTGGTCGTGCTTCTCGTCGTCACCTACATTCCGGACGTAGTGATGTGGGTGCCCCGGACCTTCGGCTTCGCAGGCGGTTGAGGCACGCTATGCTTTCCAACGTCGATCGAGTCGTCCAGCGAGCAGGTCGCGCCGTGGTGATCCTGGCCCTGGTGGCGATGCTCGCGCTTCTGGCTCTCGGGGTGGTGGTACGGATCTTCCCGGTCATCCCCCTGGCCGGGTACGACGAAATCGTCGAACTCCTGATGGCCTGGATGACGTTCGTCGGTGCGGCGGTGCTGTGGGGAGAGGGTTCGCTGTACCGCGTGGACGTGCTGACCAGCCGACTGGGATCCGGGGCCGGCCGGGTCCTCGGTCTGGGCGTCCTGGTCGTTGCGCTGTTGTTCGCCGTCGTCCTGACGCTGGAAGGTTGGCGTGTCGCAGTCCTCTCCGCGGAGACGACGCCGTTCCTACGCTTTCCTAAGAGCATCGCCTACGCCTCCATGCCTGTCGCAGGCGTGATCATGATGGGCTACGCTCTGGCCGGCATCGGACGGGCTCTCCTCGACCTACGGCGCTGCTAGCCTCGCTCCGCTTCTCCGTACACACGCGGATTGTCGGCGAGAGCAGGGGCGCTCTCTGCGCTCGCCCGTGCGTTCCAAGCGCGCCTGTCGCGCCCGCGTCACCGGCGCCGGCCCGGTCACGGGGAAAGCCATCCCACCTTCCGTTCGCGCAGGCTCATGGTAATCCGGCAGGAGCGACCGCATGCTGCGCGGGAGCGGCCGGCGTCCCGTCCGGAGGAGGAGGTGGGCGTGGTTCGGAAGGAGGGCCCAGGCGTAGACGGTGAGCACCCCACCTTCCGCCACGGCGGCGAGCCGGGCAACGAAGTCTTCGCTGTCAGCGTCCTCTTTTTAGATGGCGCGGCGCTCGAGCCCCCGCACCATCACATGATGGAGGGTGTTGGGCGCATCGAGCCGAGCTGGTCGGGGCGGGGTAGGAGAGGGCGACGATAAAGTGCTATACTTGGCAACGTCCCCTTTGCGTTGTTTGCTTTGTCACCCACTCCGCCGATCATCATGCGCGTGGAGCCCTTGGCGGCTTTGCGCGAGAAATCCCGGCTCACCCTGTGCGCTGCTTTCTTTCGCGCGCCAAACGAAACGCCAGGGCCATCGGCCCCTCGGCCGGCCGCGCCGCCGCCCGGTTCTGTCCCCGCGGTTCGGACGGCGTCGGGGTGTCGCCTGCCCGCCCTGCGCGCGGATCGGTGCGATCCGCGGCGCCCGCCGGACGCTCCGGCACGGCCTGTGGTTGCCGAGGCTGCACGAGGGGAGTCCCACGCGGGAGTTCGGGCCTCGGTCCGCCGACCTGGGGCCCCTCGACTGCTTGTCGACGGGCCCGCGCCTCCGCCTTTCGTTGGGCGGCTTCCGCCTCGCGCCGGGCAATCTCCGCCGCGACGGCGGCCTGGCGCGCCTCTTCCTGCTCCCGAGCCTCGCGCTCTGCGGCCGTCTCGCCCTGCGGCTGATCGGGATGGCTCTCCGCCAGATGCACCGCCAGGTTCAGGACCTCGAAGCTGCAATGCGGGCATCGGACCGGCACCGGAGGGCCCTGGATGGTTCCGCCCGTGTCGCGCGGGACATAGGGGCGCCTCCGGATACCCGCAGGGCCCGCCATGATCGCCCGAAACCCCGCGGTGTCGATCACGCCTTTCCCTCCGCATTGCGGGCAATTCGGATTGGCGCCTCCGCAGCGGCAAGGGCGCTGGGTTGGATGATCCGATTTCATGACCGTGAACCCCTCCTGGCGCCGACCCCGTCGGATCACTGTGACGGGCTCGACGTGTTCCGGGTCGTGCGACGACCGGGCACAGACGACAGGCAACAGCTGGCGGCAGGCCGGGGACGCCACCCGCAGTGCACGCCGGGTCCGGCGCCGCGGGAGCATTATATACCGTCTCACCCCTGACGATCATTCCGCGACGCAGCTTTCGTCACATTTGTGCGGACGACTAGCCCACTCGACAGGCCGTTGAAAAAGGGCCCATCCACCGGGACCCACCTGCGGTGGGTACCCCGCGGCGGGTAACCATCGAACATGGGTGCGGCGCCCTGTGTCTGGACCTTTTTGAGCAGGCTGTGAAAAGATGGCTTCGACATCCCGTTACTCGGGGCCTGGTACCGGTGAGTTCCTGAATGCGCAGCCGCGCGAGGGCGCGCGGCCGATTCTGCGGCGCCCTGTCGCAGTGCGTCGGTTCTGAAACGACGCGCCGGAGAGTACCATTCCCCCGCCGAGGACTCCGGGTATGCTGCCTGATGACCGCAGATGGCGGCGGCGGAAGCGTCCTAGCCGCGTGTTTCTTCTGGCTGGTGTCTGTTGGTCTGTGCTACCGTTGGCCGCCGGACCGCGCTCATAACCCAAAACGACGACTGCCCATGACCGACGCACGCGTGTACACCAAGCCCTTTGTGCTGACCACGCTGGCCTTCTTCTGCTTCTTCACCAACATCAACTCCTACAATTTGCTGCCCCTGTACCTCCAGTCTCTGGGCGCCCAGCCCGGCGAGGTCGGGACCATCATGGCCATGTTCAGCGTAGCCGCAATCCTGGCGCAGGCGCTCACGGGGCGGCTGCTGGATCGCGGGTGGCGAAAGCGCTGCCTCTTGGCCGCCGCGGTCCTCTTGATCGCCGTCTCGGCCGCTTTCGGCCTGATCGACCGCCTCGGCTGGTCCCTCTACGGCCTCCGGTTCCTGCAAGGGCTCGGGTTCGCCGTGTACATGACGAGCAGCATCACCTTGATCGCCGATCTCGTGCCGCCCGTGCGGCGCGCGGAGGCCGTCGGGATCTACGGGACCGGAGGCCTGATCGCGGTGGCCATCGGGCCGGCCGTGGGGGAGTTTATCCTCGGTGCGGCCGGCTTTCCGGCCTTCTTCGCCGCGACCGTGGCTGCCGCGGCGGCGGCGTTCGCGCTGGCCGCCCTTGTGCCGGCCCCACCCGTCGCGCCCGCGCCACGCGGACCCCGCCTCGGGTGGGCGGGGTGGGTCCCGTTTCTGCCGGTCCTCCTCCCGGCCTTCCAGTACGGCCTCGCCAACGTCATCGTGTTCGTCTTCCTACCCCCCTTTGCTCGCGCGTTGGAGCTCCCCCGAGTCGGCCCTTTCTACCTGGCCTACACCGGGGCGGCGATCGTGGTCCGCTTCGCTGGAGGTCGCCTGGCCGATCGGATCGGCCCGCGGCGCGTGATCGTCCCGGCACTCGGCGCCATGACGGCGGGGATCCTCCTCTGCAGCAGCCTCCACGCCACCTGGCTGCTCGTGCTGGTCGGTGTCCTGAACGGCACGGCGCAGGGCTTCGTGATGCCGGCCGCCAATGCCCTGGCGGTCGAGCGGGCGCCGACCGGTCGGCGTGGGCAAGCCTTCGCGTTCTACAACGGGGTGAACCTCGTGGGGGCGACGCTCGGGGCCAGCGGGTTTGGCTGGCTGGTGCAGGCCTTTGGATACCGCCCAGCCTTCGTGCTCGCGAGCGGCGTGCTCGCGATGGGAAGCTGGGCGTTCTGGCGGCAGCGCTAGCGGGCCGCTGAAAGTAAGCCCGTCTACGGCGCTCGCAGATCGGCGCCCGTTGCCGGTCGGTTTCTGACTCATCGAAGACACGCAGGCGGCGTGCGCATTCCGCGCCTGAACGAACGGGTCTCCAATAACGCGGGTCCGCCGGAACACATTCGGCGGTCCGGGAGGATGGCGCGCATGACAACCAGGCTGCCGTTTCAGGTCACAGCGGTCAACCAGGTCGGCTTCGTCGTCAAGGATCTCGACAAGGCCATGGAGGCTTACTGGCGCCTGGGGGTCGGACCCTGGCGCGTGTACACGTACGGCGCGCCCCTGGTCAAAGACATCACCTACCGGGGCAAACCGGGCAACTGGCGCTTCCTGATCGCGCTGGCCAACCTCGGACGAGGTTTCGGTCTGGAGCTCATCCAGCCGCTGTCCGGCGAGAGCATTTACTCCGAGTTCCTGGAGAAACACGGCGAAGGGGGCATTCAGCATCTGGGCATCGTCGTGGATGACCTGGACCGTGTGGTGGAGGAGGCGCGGCGGGCAGGGTACGAGGTGATCCAGAGCGGTCGCGGGCACGGCGTCCGCGGGGACGGCAAGTTCGCCTATCTGAGCACCGAGGACGACCTCTACACCGTCTACGAACTGATCGAGCTGGTGTCGGAGCGATACCCTCCGGAGCGCGTCTACCCGACGCCGCGCCCGTAGGCGCCCCACCACTCGCGCGTCACGGGTTTGCCTGGGACGAGTAGTGCAGGGCGCCGGCAGAGGGGGACGCAGAGGGTGCCGGGGCTCCGGCAGTAGGCCGCGCCTTCACCCACAGATCCCTGCCCTGCTTTTCCTTGCCGTTGCGCCTCGCGATTGCGATACTACCCACGCCGGCGTGAGACACCGAAATTTATGCGGGTAATGCAACCACCAAAAGGAGGCGTTTTCCATGCGACCCAACAAGCTCCGTGAACTGCTCCGCGCCGGGAAGCCGACGCTGGGGACTCGCGTGATGAGCCCCTGGCCCACGGTGATCGAGGTCCTGGGCCAGGCGAGACAGTTCGACTACGTCGAGTTTCTCGCCGAGTACTCCCCGAACGACCTCCACGATCTGGACAACCTCTGTCGTGCAGCCGAGCTGGCCGACCTGACGCCCATCATCAAGATCGACCAGGCCGGCTGCGAGTACGTGGCGCAGCGGGCCGTCGGCGCCGGCTTCCAGGGCGTCCTGTTCACCGACTGCCGCTCGGCCGAGGAGGCCCGGCACTACGTCCGGATCGTCCGCCCGGAGACTCCACAGGACGGCGGCCTGTTCGGTTCCGCCCCGCGGCGGTTTTCCCCCCGATCGCAGGTCGGGGGGGTCGAGTACCTCCAAGCCCTGCGCGATGTGGTCGTGATTTTGATGATCGAGAAGCGGGAGGCCGTCGAGCACCTGGAAGAGATCCTGGCCGTGCCGGGGATCGACATGATTCAGTGGGGGCCAGGGGACTACACCGTGAGCATCGGCAAACCGGGGGCCCGCTCCGACCCCGAGACCAAGGCGGTGGAGCGGAAGGTGTTCGAGACCGCCATCCGGAGGGGCATCCCGGCGCGCGCCGAAATCGTCGCGCCCGCGGACGCCGAGTACTACCTCGATCTCGGCGTCCGACACTTCAGCCTGAACGTGGACCTGTGGATCCTGCTGAACTGGTGGGCGGTCAACGGCAAAGCGCTGCGGGAAAAATTGCTCGCGTAGCGCCTCCGGTCCGTCCGCACGCCGCACGAGGGCCTCTGAGCTCACCGTACCGTCATCAGCACCCCGTACGATTTGCGCTGCGCGGCCTGCGGGCCGCAACCAAAAAATAGACTGTCTTGATCCACAGATTACAGATTGGCCGATTTCACAGGGAACGGCAAAACCTTTTCGGAAAAACAAGGCTCTGCGAGTGTGTAGTACAAAGAGATGGAGCGTCAACAGAACCGTTCGCGTGCGCAGCGAAACCAGCGCGGAGGTGACGTATGTTCGTTGTCGTGATTTCTTTTCCGCCAATCAAAGCCGGCAAAGACGGCGAGTTCCGGAAATGGTTCGCGGAGACAAGCCAAGAGTTCTCGCACTTCAAAGGTTTCATGAGCCGAAAACTCTTGAAGCCTTCGGAGGGAGGAAATTACACGGCCATAGTCGAATTCGAAGATCAGGCGGCCTTCCAGGCGATGCACAGCAGTTCCGCTCATGAGCAAGCCGGCGCGCGGGTAAAGCCGCTGTTCGACGGCAAGCCCACTCCCAAGTTCTACGAAGTCGTCTCGGCGTAGGACGACGGGAGTGCGTGCGGCACAGCGGACCGCGTGGTACCGCCACGGATCGCCGGCCAGTGCAGACATGAGACATGAAAACCTGAGCCCCTCCTGGCCAAAAGGGAGTATAATAGCAGCGCGTGATGGCGGGACCCGGATTCACTGCCACCGACCGAGACGGTGCGCCACGCTCACGCTCCGAGAGGGGAGAGAACGCGTGGGCAGGTTGCTGCCAACAGGGGGCCGCACGGAATGGTAGCGGCTCGAACCACCGCTCGGGCAGGGCAGAAGGGGGATTGGCCATGAAGCAGGTCATATGGGCGCTTGTGGTGACAGGGTTGCTATTGGTTGGCCCTGCCATCCCCGCGGAGGCTGCGGGGGGAAGTCCTCGTGGCGGGTACCACGGTGGGGGCAGCGGGTGGTCCGGCGGTGCCCCGCGGGGGAGCGCGTGGGTCGGCGGCGGGTACCACGGCGGCGGCCGGGCCTACACGGGCGTGCCGCGGGGGAGCGCCTGGGTCCGCGGGGGAAGTGCCGGGTGGCACGGCGGCGGGTATTACGGCGGGAGATGGCACGGCGGTACGCGGGTCTTCATTGGCGGAGGCGTTGGATGGTGGGGGTGGCCGGGGTGGTGGGGACCCGGTTGGTGGGGACCCGGTTGGTGGGGCGCGTCCTACTACCCGTACTATGCGGCGCCGCCCGTGGTAGTCCAGCCCGCACCCACGACGTACATCCAGCAGGCGCCCGCGCCCCCGGCGCAGGACTACTGGTACTACTGCCAGAAGGCGGGAGCGTACTACCCGTACGTCAAGGAATGCCCCGGCGGGTGGATGCAGGTGGTGCCGTCGCCAGCCCCGCCTGACCGGTAGCGCTATCGATCCGATTGGCGAACGAGCAGTGGAGGCAGGACACGTAGAGCGCAACGACGGGCAAATGAACCTGACGAGAACGGCGGCCACTGTTGGCCGCCGTTCTCGTGTGTGATGTCAATGATATTATGTGCTTACGTTGTGCGACTTCGACAATTGTGTGAATGTTCTGCGAGCGTATCCGGACCACTCGGAACCGCAAGAGGCACAAGACGTACAGGACGCGCGACCAACTGAGGTTGGCAGCGAGGCCGCGCAGGGGAAGCCTATTCGCAGTGCAAGCCGCTTGGGCTGCGTATTCCGGGAATGCGCGCTCCGAGACCCAACGGCAGAGATTCGTCCGAATGTCCTTGACACGCCCGGGGCGTCATCCATATACTGCCGCCCACTGAAGGGGGAGTAGATCGCCCCACGGTCCGGCGAGGTCGTCAGTACAGCTGCGTCGCATGCAGCTCGGCCTCCCGGCGGGGGACTTCGGTCCCCGGATCAAGACCCTTCGTAGCCATGCGCTGCGAGGGGTTTTTTGTTTTTCTGGCGGTGCTCAACGGGGGATCCGCTATGCGGTGTCCGCGGTGCGCGACGGACTCACACCACATTCATCACAAGGAGGGGTCATGATCGAGTTGGGTTTTCTCGGGCAGATCGAGCTGAACTGGGCGTTCTTCTCCGCGGTAATGAGCATCGTCCTCATCGACTTGGTGCTGGCCGGCGACAACGCCGTGGTGATCGCCATGGCCGTCAAGAACCTGCCGGGCCGGCAGCGCACCTGGGGTATTGCGCTGGGCGCCGGGGGCGCGGTGCTGATCCGGGTGCTCTGCACCTTTGCGGTTGCGCAGCTCCTAGTCATGCCGTACGTCAAACTCATCGGCGGGGCAGCGGTCATCTGGATCGCGGTCAAACTGCTCACCCAGGGAGCCAATGACGAATCCCACGCGCACCGGGAGGCAGCGGGCCTCTGGCAGGCGCTCTGGGTGATCATCGTGGCGGATCTCAGCATGGGGATCGACAACATGCTGGCGGTGGGTGCGGCCAGCCACGGCAGCATGTTCCTGCTGATCTTTGGCCTGGGCCTCTCCATTCCGTTCGTCGTCTTCATGAGCAACATGCTGTCCAAGCTGATGGACCGCTACCCGATCATCCTGTGGATCGGCGCCGCGATCCTCGGGCGCGTCGGCGGAGAGATGCTGATCACCGACCCTCTGGTCCAGACGTTGCTCCAGCCGCCCACCTGGGTCGCGTACGCCACCGAGCTGTTTTTCGTCATCTTCGTCTGCGGGCTGGCCAAGCTGCTGCTGTGGAAGCGCGAAGCGGCCGGCCAGGTCGCGGTTGCCGCGGCCGACTGACGCCGGAGGCGGTCGGTCGGAGGCCGGGCACAATCGGCTGCGGTGCGCGTGACGCCAGCGTCCAATGAATCGCAGCCGGCGCGATGGCGGATGGCTGCACGGGGGTCCGGATGAACTCCTTCCGGACCCCCAACTGTCTTCAGGCGCGTTCCCGGTCTAGTACCAGGTCAGGGGGGAAGGAGGGGAGATGCCGGTGATCTCGCACTTCACTGCCTTCACACCCGCGACTCGGCGAACCACCACGGGAACAGCGTCCGCGACCTCCGGCCAGCGGGACCTGCCGGTGACGGTCACGATGCCGTCGTCCGCGGTGACTCTCAGATCCGCGCCTCGGGTGCGGAAGTCCATGGCGAGCGCCGCCGCGACCTGGCTGTGAAGCGTGAGATCTTCCATCGCCTTGAGAGAGGCGGGGTTCGGCTTGAACTCGTCCTGCTCGGTCAATTGGACCACCGTCTCGCACGCCGCATTCAGGCTCATCCGGCTGAGGTTCAGGACGAGGTCATAGAGGTGTGCGTCTTCCCAGTCCACCTCGAACAGGAACCGGGTCCAATCCCGCCGCTCCTTATCCGCCTTCTCGATGTACGCGAGGGCGTCCTCTCGAGCCAGGTCCTGCTGCTGTTGCGCCGCCCGGATGCGGAAGTCCGCATCCGCAATTGCCCGCACGCTGATGACATGCGAAATGCCCGGCAGCAGAAACTGTCCGAGGTAGCCGTGATACAGGAGCCTTCCGCCCCGGGCCTCCTCGCACAGGGCTGCCCGCACGAAAGCGAGGTACGCGGCACGCTCGCCGACCATCCGTTCCCAGAACGTGGGTCGCTTCTCCATGGCCGCCGTGAGTTCTTCCGCCGGGACCATGTAGCGTTGTGCCGCGCTTTCGAGGTTCCTTTCCCGGGAGAGGCACCTGTACTGGAGCCGCTCCGCCACCCGCTTAGCCAGTGCCTCCCCGCCGCTGAATGTCCCTCGGGAAATGGCAATGATCGACATTCCACTTCTCCTCGCGAAGCGATCGGCCCTGCCCGCGGCAGCGCACACTCGGGGTCGCGTGACTCTGCCCCGACACATGCCCAACCAACAGGCTGCTGAAAAGACCCATCTGCTGGGACCCGTCCTCCGGACGGGTACCGCCCGCGCCGGGAACCCATCGAAGATGGGTGCGGCGCCTTGCATCTGGACCCTTCTGAGCAGCCTGGGCAGAAACGAGTTTTTCGGCAACCTGTTGGGCCAGGCCGCGTCGTCCTGCCCAATAAGGTGACTCTTTCCTCTGCTCCTGTCAACCGGGAACCGCCCCCCGGCGGACGGGCACCGACGCCGACGCGCAGGGAAGCAACGCGGCCCGGACAGACAGGCGGGAACGTTGTGGGGCTGGACGCCGACGCCCACTTGCGCTAGCCTAAAGGCGTTCCATCCGCGTGACGGCATCCGGCCCTGAAACCTGAAGGAGGAACGCCATGGCAAAAGATCTCACCATACACCTGGGAGACCATCCGGGATCACTCGCGAAGGTGGGCGAGGCGCTGGGCAAGGCGGGCGTGAACATCGACGGCATCTGCGGTGTGACGGTTCAAGGGAAGGGGGTCATCCACATCTTGGTTGCGGATGCGGCCAAGGCTCGCCGCGCCCTTGAGGCGAATCACATCGACGTCGCCAAGGAAACGGACGTCGTGGTGCTGGAGGTGGAAGACCGGCCCGGTGTCCTCGGCAACGTGGCGCGCCGATTGGCGAACGCCGGGGTGAATCTCCACATCGCCTACCTGGCCACCTCCTCCAAGTTGGTGGTGGCCGCCGACGATCTCGAAAAAGCCCGCGCGGCCGTGGAGGCGAAGAAGCCGGCGTAGCGCAACCTGTCTCACGCGGCGCAACGGGTCCGCATCGGTGCGTGCGCGACCGGCGCGGCGGAGCACCGCCAGGCGCCGACGTGGCGGCGTCTGCCCCGGCGTGCGCCGCAATCCGGCGCGTTCCCCCACGGCGTCCATCGCACGAAGGGACGTGTGGGCCGCCGCATCTCAGACACGTTCCGTTTCCCCGACGATGCCGTTTTACTCGTGGAGTGGTGCTCCTGCCTTCCGCGTAGCTGAGGAGGTCCGCGCATGGAGATATCCATCGTTCTGCTCGCCATCCTCCTCGTCCTCGTGGTGCTCTTCCTGACCAGCGCCATCCGGATCGTTCCCGAATACCAGCGGCTGGTGATTTTCCGGCTGGGGCGCTGTATCGGCGCCAAAGGTCCCGGCTTGGTCCTCCTCATTCCCATCATGGACCGACCGGTGCGGGTGGACCTGCGGGAGCTCTTTTTGCAGATTCCCCACCAGACGTGCATCACCAGGGACAACGCCCCCATATCGATTGACTTCCTGGTCTACTGGCGCGTCATGGATCCTTGCCTGAGCGTCATCAAGGTGCAGGATTTCGCCGGTGCATCTCAGGGGATCGCGACCACCACGCTGCGGGCGGTGGTGGGCGACATCCCCCTCGATGACGTCCTGGCCAAGCGGGACCAGATCAACGAGATACTGCGAACCAAGCTGGATGAGGTTACGGAGCGCTGGGGCGTGAAGGTCACGACGGTGGAAATCCGGGAAATCGTTCCGCCCAGGGACGTCCAGGAAGCCATGAACAAGCAGATGGCGGCCGAGCGCAGCCGGCGCGCCATGGTGACCGAGGCGGACGGGCAACGCGAGGCGGCGATCAAGGTCGCCGAAGGCGACAAGCAGGCGGCCATCCTCAAGGCCGAAGGCGACAAGCAGGCGGCCATCCTGAGGGCCGAGGGATTCGCCTTGGCCCTGCGGAAGGTCTTCGAGGTGGCCAGCACCGTCGACGCCAAGACCATGGGACTGCAGTACCTGGACGCCTTGAAGTCCTTGGGGGCCGGCCCGGCCACCAAGATTGTCTTGCCCATGGAATTCACCGCGTGGCTGCGGCCGCTCCTCGATGCGGGGGTCTCGTCTCGCGGGGCCGGAGGTGCGTAGCACATACGAGCTTCGCAGCAACCTGGTAGGATGCGGGCACGGACGATGACCCGACGGGAGATGCTCCTCCTGGGGCTCGGGATCGGCGGAACACTTTTCGGCTGCACCACGATCGCACCGCCGGCGGGCGCCCCGGCGAAGAAGCTGATCGAGTTCGGCTGGGACGAGCCGGACACCGGCTTCATGCGGCGGCACATCGATCAGATGGAGCAGACGCCCTTTGACGGGGTGGTGTTTCACGTCACCGGCACCGGGCCCGCCGGGAAACCCGGAAACTTTCTCTGGGAAGCCTGGGGGCGCCGCGCGTTCACCGAGGCCGAGCTCGCGCCGGCGCTGGCCGACCTCACGGCCACGCGGTTTCGGCGCTTCGCGCACAATTTCCTTCGGGTCAACACCAGCCCCGGCGATGTGGACTGGTTCGATGACTTCTCGGCGATCCTCACGAATGCGCGGCTGGCTGCGCACGTCGCCCGCACGGGAGGAGCTGCGGGCATCCTGTTCGACACCGAGCAGTATCACGCGCCGCTGTTCGACTACCGACGGCAGCGCGACAGCGGCGCCAAACCGTGGAACGCCTACGCCGCGCAGGTGCGCCGGCGCGGCCGAGAGGTCATGGAGGCCTTTCAGGCCGGCTATCCCGATCCGACGCTCTTCCTCACGTTTGGATACGGCGTGCCGTGGCTGGAAATGCGAAACGGCGCGCCCTCGCTGGCGGCGTGCGAGTACGGCCTGCTGGTCCCTTTTCTGGACGGCATGGTGGACGCCGCGAGCCGCCACGCCAGGCTCGTGGACGGGTACGAGCCGGCCTATTTTCACAACAAGGACACCGCGAGGTTCGCCGCCGCCTACCGCATGCTCACGCAAGACCTCCTGTCCATCGTCGCCGACCCGGGGCGGTATCGTCGCCTTCTCTCGGTGAGCTTCGGTCTCTTCCTGGATTACGACCCGGACGGGCGACGCTGGAATGGTGTGGATGGAAGCGCGAACTACTACACGCCTGGGGCGTTCGAGACGAGTGTCCGCGCGGCACTGGCGATCGCCGACGAGTACGTCTGGATCTACACGGAGGCCCCACGCTGGTGGTCGTCGGCGGGAACCGCGGTCGACCTGCCCGACGGCTACGCCGATGCGCTGCGTCGCGCCCGCGGCGACGCGCGTCCGTGATGATCATCGGCGGCTCGCTGCCGCTCGCCCCGCCCACGGCGAGCGGCAGCGTCCGTGCCTGATCGGGACTCCGGCGGTTGGCCGGAGCGCTCTGGCGGTTTGAGATGCGTTCGCCAATGCTCGTTAGCTCATCAGGGCGGATGCGGGCAGATCAGGAATCGCGTGGGGAGGTGGCAGGGCGCGAGGATTGAGGAGGATGAGCGTGGGGAGACACACGTTAGTGCTGCTGGATCGTCCGGCGTGGTTTCTCCCGGCGATCGAACACGAGGAGATGGTGAAGATCGGCGGAGAAGCGCTGGTCGGCTGGGCCCGTCTGGGCGAGTCGCGGGAGATCGACCCCGCGAACGCGAGTCTGGGGTTGCCGGCAGCGGCCCTCAGTCGGATCAGCCTGGCGTACGTCGCCCGGGCCAAGCATACGCCGGACGTGGTCGAGCGGATGGCGCACGACGCCGACGCCGTCATGGTGACCTCGGCCATGGTCACGGCCGAGGTCATGGACCGACTGCCCAAGCTTCGCGTGATCGGCCGGCCGGGCATCGGGTACGACGTCGTGGACGTCGAGGCAGCCACGGCGCGCGGGATTGCCGTGTTCAGCGCGCCCGGGTTCTGCGCCCGCGAGGTCGCCGATCACACCCTCATGATGGCGCTGGCCCTGGCGCGCAAGGCGCCGGTGCTGCATGCCGCCATCCGGCGCGGGGTCTACGAGCGAGGCCTCGCGTCACCCATGCCGGCGCCCTACGAGATGACCCTCGGCTTGATCGCCTTCGGGGAGATCGGCCGGGAAGTGGCTGCGCGAGCGAAGCCCTTCGGGTTTTCTCTCCTCGCCCACGATCCGTTCGTCGCGCCGGCGGTGGCAAACCAGTACGGGGTGACATTGGTGGGGCTGGATGAACTCCTCACGCGGTCGGACATCGTGTCCGTGCATGCGCCGCTCACCACGCAGACGGTCCACCTGCTGGGCGCACGGGAGTTCGCGCTCATGAAGCGGACTGCCTACATCGTCAACACCGCGCGGGGCGCCGTCATCGACCAGGAGGCGCTGATCTCCGCCCTCCGAAACGGAACCATCGCAGGGGCCGGCCTGGACGTTTTCGAGCGGGAACCTCTCGAAGCGGACAGTCCGCTCGCCCGCATGGAGAACGTCGTCCTGACGCCCCACACGGCCGGCATGTCCGACTCGAGCCAGATCGCCGTGCGCCACCGCACGTCGCGCAACATCGCCGCTGCCCTGGTCGGGCAGTGGCCGGAGACGCGGGACCTCATCAACCCGCAGGTGAAAGCGCACCCACGGCAGCACTCTGCGGGGTGATCGGCTACAGAGACTCTCTCGGGACGATGGGCCGAGACCCCGAGACGGGGCGCGTCCCAACGCCTCGGGCGGTCTCCTTGGGCCGATCGTGCGCGTGCCGGTGACCCCCGGCATCGCCTCGCAGCGACGACAGCCACACCGGTCTGGATCGCAGGATACAGGAGGCAACGATGACCGTCTCGGGCATGAATCACTTCACCATCCTCACGGACGACCTCGACGGAACCGTCGCGTTCTACCGGGAGCTGCTGGACCTCCAGCCCGGGCCGCGGCCGGCCTTCGGCTTTCCCGGTGCGTGGCTCTACCCGCCGGGCGCGCAGCACGCGATCCTGCACATCATGGCAGGCCGTTCGCGCCGTGAGCTGGTAAAGGGGGTCATCGATCACAACGCCTTCACGGGGCAAGGGCTCGCGGAGACCGTCGGCACGCTTCAGGCGCGGGGGATTCGGTACGAACTACAGCGGCTCCCCGGCTCCAGCACGTGGCAGCTCTTCTTCCACGACCCCAACGGGGCCAAGGTCGAGATCGACTTTGACCCTGCCGAGCCGGCACCTGCGTGAACCGAAAGAATCCGCCACAAAACGCCCACGGGGCAGGAGGGGTCACCATCCACGGCCCGGGCAAGGGGTGACCCGGCACAGACCGAATGGTTTGCGCGCGACGCGGCTCTCTCGATTTCCTGCCGGGCCGCTATCGGCCGGCCGGCACGTCCGTCAAGGCGGCCCGCGTCGCGGCCAGGGCCTCGCGCGCCGCGGTTTCCGGATCGCAGGCCCACGCTGCGGGATTGGGCGCCTCGTAGGAGAGGTAGCCCGCGTACGCTGCGACGGGCGGCCGGCGGAAGATCGCGCGAAACGGCACGGAGCCCTGCCCCGGGGGCAGACGGTCCAGGGCCTTGCCGGGCTCCAGGCCCGCTCTCGGGACGTCGCTGAACTGAATGTAGACGATCTCGTCCGGCGACAGTCGATCCAGGTCCCCGGGGTCGCCGCCGCTTCGGCCGAAATGATAGGTGTCCAGCAGCACCCCGCAATGGGGGTGCGCGGCCTGCGCCAGGACCTCCCGCGCCGCCGCCAGCGTGTTGAACTGCGGTGCCTGCGAGTTGAACTCCAGCGCCAGGCGGACGGCGTGCCGCGCGGCGATGTCGCCGACCTCGCGCACACTGCGGACGGCGCGCTCCACGGGACCCGGATCGCGGTCCACGGGGCTCATGACGGTCGCACAGCCCAGCGCGGCGGCCCACCGGCAGGATTCGTCGAAGGCGTCCAGGAGTCTGCGGCGCTCCGCGCTCTCGGCGAACATCCAGCCCACCTCCACCCCGACACATGCCACGGGCAGTTCGCTTCGCCTGACGAGATCCAACACGTCGCCGGCCGATTGGCCACGCTCCGCGGCGCGCTTGAAGTCCAGACGCCGCAGTTCGATGGCGTCCCAACCCGTGGTGCGCGCGATGCGCAAAACCTCAGCCAGCGGCGTCGTGTCCA
>Ga0102851_10000605_pt1 | contig 18638 bp, 16 predicted proteins | sample Mud3Dept3metaG_FD_79558 | JGI IMG/M metagenome (GOLD analysis project Ga0102851, IMG submission 79558) | Freshwater wetland microbial communities from Ohio, USA, analyzing the effect of biotic and abiotic controls - Mud 3 Core 4 Depth 3... | ecosystem: Environmental > Aquatic > Freshwater >... | reverse complement strand
TGCCGTTCTTCAACCGTGTCTACGGGCGCGAGGGCCGGCCCGCCGACGCCGTGTCGCCGGCCGCGGCGGGCTGACGGCTCCGGGCCGCGGCGCCGCCCGCCCTGGAGCGCCCGCCGCGCGGGATCCTCAGCGCCCGGACCAGGTGACGCCCGGCAGGGCGTCGAGCAGGGCGCGGCCGTAAGCCTGCGTGGGCGTCCAGGCGCCGGGCTCGACCTCGCCAGCGAGCGCGCGGCGCGCCGCCTCGACCGCGGCCGCGGCGGTGAAGGCGTAGCCCTCGGGGATCGTCAGCGCGCGCTCGACCGCGCGGCCGTCGGGCGCGCTTGCGCGCCCCCAGACGTGCATGCGCGCGCGCTCGCGCACCGCGGGCGGCGGACCGGTGACCCGGCGGCGCACGGCGGCCTGCAGGAGGCGCTTGACCGGTCCCAGCCCGGCGAGCGGGAGCAGGAGGCGCAGCAGCGGCAACGCGCGGCGGGTGCGCCCCGGCACGGCCGCGAAGGTGGCGAGGTTCGGAATCCCGGTGGAGCGCCAGGCGGTGGCGAGGTCTCCCCACGGAATCTGGACCACCGTGCGCCGGCCGAGGCCGGGGAAGTCGACCTCGCGCGCCGCCGCGAAGGCGCGCACCGGCACCAGACGCCCTTCGCGCCGCTCCCAGCCCACCGCCGGCAGCCCCTCGAGCGCGGTCACCAGGGTGCCGCGGCTCCAGGTCGCCCCGCCCGACCCGGCGAAGGCGAGCTCGAGGTGGCGGGCGGCGGGCAGCGCGTCGCGCAGCGCCACCGCGAGCGCGTCCGAGGGCACGACGTCGAAGCCGACGCCGGGGACCAGCGCGACCCCGGCCCGCTTCGCCTCCGCGTCGCGCCGGAAGATCGCCTCGAAGACCGCGATCTCGCCGGTGAGATCGAGGTAGTCGACGCCGTGGGCGAGGCAGGCGTCGACCAGCGGCCGCGACGTGCGCACGAACGGCCCGGCGGCGTGGACGACGACCGCGATGTCGGTGAGCATCCTGGCCAGGGCGTCGCCGTCGTCGAGCGCCGCGCAGCGCGCCGGCGCTCCGAGCTCGCGCGCCAGGGGCTCGAGCGCTTGCGCGCGGCGGCCGGCCACGACCGGGGCCAGTCCGCGCCGCGCCGCTTCGCGGGCGACCAGCTCTCCCGTGTAGCCGTTGGCGCCGTAGACGAGCAGGCCGCGCACGGCCGGTGTCAGACCACCGGGCGCTGGAAGCGGAGAGCCTCTTCCGCCTGGACCCCGGCCAGGGCGCGGGCGTCGAGGCCGCGCGCCCCGCGGTAGGCCTCGAGCCCGGCCGCGAGCGCCGGAATCGCACGCTCCAGGTCCTGTCGCTTGAGCACGTAGGCGATGCGCACCTCGTCGCGCCCGAGCCCGGGCGTGGCGTAGAAGCCGGCGGCGGGGGCCACCATGACGGTCGCGCCCTCGTGGGCGAAGTCGGCGAGCAGGAAGCGCGCGAACTCCTCGGCGTCGTCGACCGGGAGCCGTGCCACGAAGTAGAACGCGCCCTCGGGCTTGCGCAGGAAGAGGCCGGGGATGCGGGTCAGGCCCTCGAACAGCACGTCCCGCCGCGCCTGGTACTCGGCGGCGACCGCGGCGAAGTAGTCCTGTCCGACCTCGGTCAGTCCGGTGGCCACGAGCTGCGCGAGACCGGGCGGGGAGAGCCGCCCCTGCGCCATGCGCAGCGCCGCCTGGTAGACCTCGCCGTTGCGCGTCGCCAGGCAGCCCAGCCGGATGCCGCACGCGCTGTAGCGCTTCGACAGGCTGTCGGCCACGATCACGTGGTCCTCGTAGCCGGGGAGGTTCAGCGCGGAGAAGGCCCGCCGGCCGTCGTAGACGAACTCGCGGTAGACCTCGTCGGAGACCAGGTAGAGGCCCCGATCGCGGCAGAAGGCCGCCACGCGCTCGACCTCCTCGCGCGTGTAGACGGTGCCGGTCGGGTTGTTCGGGTTGCACAGCAGCACGAGCCTGGTGCGGGGGGTGAGCGCGCGCTCCCAGTCCTCGCGCGGCGGCAGGTGGAAGCCGTCCTCGCCGCGCGTGCGCAGCGGCACCAGGCGCACGCCCGCCATGGTCGCGAAGGCGTTGTAGTTCGTGTAGTAGGGCTCGCAGACGAGCGCCTCGTCACCGTCGGCGCAGGTGGCGAGGAAGGCGAACAACAGCGCCTCGCTGCCGCCGGTGGTGGCGATCAGCTCGGAGAGCGCCAGCTCGATGCCCTGGCGGCGGTAGTAGGTGCCGAGCGCGGCGAGGAACTCGGAGGTGCCGCCGGACGGGGTGTAGGCGAGCACCTTGTCGACCTGCGCCAGGCGGGCGCGCATCACCTCCGGCGTCTCGAGGTCGGGCTGCCCGATGTTGAGGTGGAAGACGTGGACGCCGCGCCGCCGGGCCTCGTCGGCCAGGGGCATCAGCTTGCGGATCGGGGAGGCCGGCATCGCCCGGCCGCGCGGGGAGAGCGAGGGTCGCATGGCGGGGCCATTGTATTCCGCGCCCGGGCGCGGGCGGGCGGAGATAGGCTGGCGGTGCAGTCCCGTCTCCCGGAGGTCCCTGGAATGAGAACCCGGCTCGCGCCCGCCCTCTCGCTCGCCCTGTCCGCGGGGTGCGCCCTGGTCCTGTTCGCGACCCAGGGACGCGCCCCCGAGCCACAGCCGCCCGCCTGGGCCCTGGCGATCCACGGCGGAGCGGGCACGCCGCCGCGCGACATGCCCGAGGACCAGAAGCGCGCCTACCTCGAGGCGCTGACGGCGGCGCTCGCGGACGGCAGGACGCGCCTCGAGCACGGCGCGAGCGCGCTCGACGTCGTCGAAGCGCTGGTCGTCCGCCTCGAGGACGACCCGCTCTTCAACGCCGGCCGCGGCGCGGTCTTCAACGCCGAGGGCCGGCACGAGCTCGATGCCGCGATCATGGACGGCGCCACGCTCGGCTGCGGCGCAGTCGCGGCCGTGACCACGGTACGCCACCCGGTCACGCTGGCGCGGCGGGTGATGGAGAAGAGCGGGCACGTCCTGCTGGTAGGCGAGGGCGCCGAGCGCTTCGCCGACGAGATGGGCGTCGAACGGGTGCCCAACGAGTGGTTCTCGACGCCCCAGCGCCGCGAGGAGCTCGAGAAGCGGCGCGCCGAGGAGGAGTCGAAGCGCGCGGCAGGCGCTGCCGCCGAGCACGGCACGGTGGGCGCGGTGGCGCTCGACCGCGCCGGCCACCTGGCGGCGGCGACCTCGACCGGCGGCCTCACCTTCAAGCGCTGGGGACGGGTCGGCGACGTGCCGATCGTGGGCGCCGGCACCTACGCCGACGACCGCACGGTGGCGGTCTCCGCGACCGGCAAGGGCGAGGAGTTCATCCGCCACGGCGTCGCGCGCGAGCTCGCCGCACTGGTCGCCCACGCGGGGATGACGCCCGAGCAGGCGGCGAAGAAGCTCGTGTTCGAGACCCTGAAGCCCGGCGACGGCGGCCTGATCGCGCTCGGCCGCGACGGCTCGATCGTCCTCGCCTTCAACACCGCGGGCATGTTCCGCGCCGCCGCCGACGCCCGCGGCCGGTTCGAGACCGCCATCTGGTGAGGCGAGACGGGGCCGCGAGGGATGCGCCCGTCGTTCGTGCGGGCGTTGGCTTGCGGTGGCCTCGCACCGGAGTACCATAAAGGGACGGACCCACGCCGTTCAGAGGGTTGAGAGGAGGCCTCGCGATGCGACTTCCCCGCCATCGGTACCTGACGACGATCGCCGCCTTCGCGCTGGCCGGCACCGCGGCGGCGCAGGAGGGCAGCGTAGTGGTGCTCTTCGACAACGGGCCGCTGCTCACCCACCCTGCCGGGGGCTGCGCCGGCAACGACCTGTCCGCCGCCCAGAACACCACCCTCGGCCTGACCAGCCGCGGCTTCAACCACTCGGTGAGCGGCGACTTCCGCGTCGCCGACGACTTCGTCGTCGACCCGCCCGGCTGGGAGCTCGACCAGGTCGAGCTCTACGCCTACCAGGGCGGCTCGACCACCGCCTCGCCGATCACCGCGGTCAACTACCAGATCTGGGACGGCTCGCCCGACGACCCGCTGGCCGTCGTCGTGTGCGGCGACCCGACCACGAACCGCATGAGCACCACCGAGTGGACCAGCATGTGGCGGGCCCTGCTGAGCGAGGCGACCACGGACTGCACGCGACCGATCATGCGCCAGAACGTGGACGCGGTCGGCTGCCTGCTGCCGCCCGGCACTTACTGGATCGACTGGCAGACCGACGGCGACATCGCCTTCACCGGGCCGTGGGCGCCACCGATCGCGGTGCTCGACCAGAATCCGCCCGGCAACGCCCTGCAGCAGGTCGCCGGCACCTGGCAGGCGGTGGTCGACGCGGCCCTCCTGACGCCCCTCGACCTGCCGTTCGTCATCCACGGCACCGCGAACGGCCTGGTGTTCAGGGACGGCTTCGAGTCGGGCGACACCTCGCGCTGGACGGCCGCGTTTCCCTGAAACCGCGCCAGGCGCGGCCTCGGGTCCGCCGCGGCGCCCAAGTGGCGAGCCAAGCTCAGAACCGGTGTCAGAGCCTCTAATCTCCGGCGTTCGCGGCGCTCGAAACTAGGGCTCTGACACCGGTTTCGGGCGGAGGTCGGAGGCGGCGCCGGAGCGGCGGGCGAGCTCGAGCAGGGCGGGGCCGAAGCGGGGGTGGGCGCGGGCCAGAGGCAGGAAGTCGGCCTCGCGGCGGCCCGCCTTGGCGCGCAGGATCCCGCCCAGGGCGCGCCGCTCGTCGGCCGGCCAGGTCTCGATTCCCGGCAGCGCCACCAGCATCGGCGCCCAGGCGGCGAGCCAGTGGCGCTCGGTAACGGTGGGGCGGGGCGGCAGCTCGCACAGGCGCGCCGCCTCCCGCGCCAGCTCGCGACGCGCCCGCTCGGGGTCGGGTCCCTGCGCCGCGACCCGCCCGGCGATCGCCGCCGAGAGCGCTGCATGCGGCGGCACGATCGCCGCGCGTCCCAAGGGCTCCCAGTACAGATAGCCCGCGGCGAGCCGCGCCAGCGTCGTGCGCGGCGTGCGCGCCCGAGGGTGCCGCGCCAGCCGCGCGCGCTCCCGGCGCGCGAGCGCCGCGATCCCGGGGTCGCGCGGCGCGAAGCCGAGCTTGGCGTAGAACCACCAGGCGCCGGAGTCGAGCGCCTCGACGTTCCTGCGCCCGAGCTGGTAGGGCTCGATCGCGAAGGCCTCGGCGCCGAACAGGTGGCGCGCGGTGGCGAGCACGCGCGCGAAGACCCAGGCGGCGTCGGCGCCGCGGAAGGTCTCGAAGGTGTTGAAGTGGACGAGCGAGGTCGCGAACAGCGCATCGAGCTGGACGTAGCCGATCGGCACGCCGTGGCGCAGGGTGAGCAGGCCGTAGGCGGCGGCGGCGAGCAGGCGCCGCGTGGGCAGCGAGCCGATCGCGATGAATTCGAGGCCATCCTCGTGGACGATCCGCCGCACGTCGCGCGAATCGCCGTAGCTGAAGCAGTCGAGGTCGCGCGCGCGGGTGACCATCGCCGCGCGCGCGAGGCCGACCAGCCGCGCGGCCTCGCGCCCGCGCACCTCGCGCACGGCGAGCGGGGGGCGCGCCAGCTCGGTGGCGAGGTCGGGCCGCCCGCGCCGGGGCGGGGCGAACGGCGCGGCGAAGGAGCGGGGCGCGCGATCGAGCGTGCGCGACGGCGTACCGGGGCCCGGCCGGAGCCGGTAGAAAGGCGAGACGCTCTCGTGCAGCGCCTCGCGCGTGAACTCGTCGCCCGGCATCGCTGCGAGGCGGGCGAGGAGCGTCCCGGCATCGGTCGCTCCCGCCGCCGCGAGTCGCGCCAGCGCGGCCCGCGCCGGGGGCTCGCGCTCGCGCAGCCAGGCCGCCTCGGAGGGCGGGGAGGTGGCCAGGACGAGCCCGCGCAGGGCCTCGAGCCCGTCGTCGTCGTGCGCCTCCCAGTCGATCGCCAGGCGGCCGGGCCAGCGGCCTTCGAGCCAGCGGGCCGTGGAGTAGAAGAACGGATAGTCCACCGGCGTGCCGGCGATGCCGCTGTCCGCGAGTTCCGCGCGGAAGCGGAGGAGATCGGCGCGGCGCGAGAAGCCGTCGAGGAGGCGACGTGCTTCCGCCGCCACGCGCGCGTCGTCCGGGTAGGCGGCGAGGAAGAGCAGGTGGTCGTGGAGCTCGAGCAGGCGCGCGGCGCTCGGCAGCGGCGCGGCTTCGAGCGCCGCGAGCAGCGCGAGCTTGCGCTCGGCGGCGTCGCCGCCGGATTCGAGCCGGGTGGCGAGCAGCCGTCCGAGCACGGCCGCGGGGCGGGTGGGTCGGCGGGAGCGTGAGGGCACGGGCCGGGCGGATCCTCCCCCGGCCCGCCCTTCGGCGGCAACGGTCCGGCGGGTGGTCAGGCCTTGGTGTGGGCCGCGCCGAGGCGGACGAACGGGCCCTCCGCCTCCTTCAGGCGGAAGTCGCGTGCCTTCTCCTCGAGGCCGGCGTCGATCGCCGCCTCGGTGGTCAGCCCCTTCGCCTCGGCGTACTCGCGCAGCTGCTGGGTGAGCTCCATCGAGCAGAAGTGGGGTCCGCACATCGAGCAGAAGTGGGCGGTCTTGGCGCCCTCCTGGGGCAGCGTCTCGTCGTGGTAGGCGCGCGCCGTCTCCGGGTCGAGCGCGAGCGCGAACTGGTCCTCCCAGCGGAACTCGAAGCGCGCCTTCGACAGCGCGTCGTCGCGCTCGCGCGCGCCGGGCAGACCCTTGGCGAGGTCGGCGGCGTGGGCGGCGATCTTGTAGGCGATCACGCCCTGCTTGACGTCCTCCTTGTCGGGCAGCCCGAGGTGCTCCTTGGGGGTGACGTAGCAGAGCAGCGCGGTGCCGTGCCAGGCGATCATCGCGGCGCCGATCGCCGAGGTGATGTGGTCGTAGCCGGGCGCGATGTCGGTGACGAGCGGCCCCAGCGTGTAGAACGGCGCGCCCTTGCAGATCTCCTGCTGGCGGTCGACGTTCTCCTTGACCAGGTGCATCGGAATGTGGCCCGGGCCCTCGACCATGACCTGGCAGTCGTGCTCCCAGGCGACCTGCGTCAGCTCGCCCAGCGTGTCGAGCTCCGCGAACTGCGCTTCGTCGTTGGCGTCCGCGATCGAGCCCGGGCGCAGGCCGTCGCCGAGCGAGAAGCAGACGTCGTACTTGCGCATCACCTCGCAGATCTCGCGGAAGTGGGTGTAGAGGAAGTTCTCCCGGTGGTGGGCGAGGCACCACTTGGCGAGGATCGAGCCGCCGCGCGAGACGATGCCGGTGACGCGCCGGGCGGTGAGCGGGATGTAACGCAGGCGGACTCCGGCGTGGATGGTGAAGTAGTCGACGCCCTGCTCGCACTGCTCGACCAGGGTGCCGAGGAAGACGTCGAGGTCGAGGTCCTCGGCCCTGCCCTTGACCTTCTCGAGCGCCTGGTAGATCGGCACCGTGCCGATCGGCACCCGGGCGTGGCGCAGGATCGCCTCGCGTGTCTCGTGGATGCGCTTGCCGGTGGACAGGTCCATCACGGTGTCGGCGCCCCACTTCTCGGCCCAGGCGAGCTTCTCGACCTCCTCCTCGATCGAGGAGCTGACCGCGGAGTTGCCGATGTTGGCGTTGATCTTGGTCGAGAAGCGGCGGCCGATCACCATCGGCTCGAGCTCGAGGTGGCGGATGTTGGCGGGCACGATGGCGCGCCCGGCGGCCACCTCCGCGCGCACGATCTCGGGCTCCACCCGCTCGCGGCGCGCGGCGTGCTCCATCTCCTCGGTGATCACGCCCCGACGCGCGAAGTGGAGCTGGGTCGGCGACGGATGGCCGGCGCGGCGCTCGACCCAGGGTCGGCGCAGCTGGGGAAGGGGTGACAGGGGTGAAAGGGTCGTGGACATCGCCGTCCCTCCGCCGGTGTGAACCGGATCAGGTTCCAAGGGTCTGGTCTCAGCCCGCCGCGCCGAGTGCGCGGCGGACACCCCTCGCGATCGAGGATCAGGATAGGTCCGATTCCGCTCCGATTCAAGCCGCGCCGCCGGGCCGAGGGGCGGCGCGGCGGCGGGCGCGGCGGGGAGACGAGCGGCGGCGACGCGGTCCGGCACCGCTGCCGGAGGCGAGGCTCAGTGGCCGGCTTCGACGCCGCCTTCGACCAGCAGGCCGAGCAGGTCGGAGGTGGTGAGGATGCCCACCACCTTGCGCCGGCGGGTGACGAGCAGGCGGTGCAGGTGCGACCGGATCATCTTGTCGGCCACCTTGGAGACCGGCATCTCCTCGTCCACGGCGAAGATCGAGGGGGTCATGATCTCGGCCACCGTGAGCTCGGAATCGGCGACGCGCAGCCCGGCCAGGTCCTCCGGATTGAACTTCTCCTCCCAGCCGCGCACGTAGAAGCCCGGTTGCGGGTGGTCGACGACCGCCTGGTCGTTGCCGGCCAGCGCCGCCGCGACGTCGGTGAGCGAGACGACTCCGACCAGGTGCCCGTCGGCGTCCTCCACGGGGGCGCCCGAGATGTCGTGGTCGACCAGGAACTCGGCCAGCTCGGCCACCGTCATGTCGTCGCGCACCCGGATCACCTCGGGGTTCATCACGTCGCGGGCGACCAGGTCTCGCATCGCGTCCTCCCGTCTCGAAGCCGGCCTCACGGGGCCCGACGCAGCCACGGTAGCGCCGGGCGGAGGGGCCGGAACCGCCCCCCGGGGTGGGAGATCCCGGCGCCCGTCAGCCGACGCGCAGGCGCGCGAACCGGCGCTTGCCGACCTTGACGAGGTAGGGCTCCGCGCGCGCGGCGAGCTCCTGCTGCCCGGAGGAGGCGGTCGCGCCGTCGATCGTCACGGCGCGCTGTTCGACCATGCGCTGCGCCTCCTTGCGCGAGGGCACGAGACCCGCGGCCACGAGCGCGGCCGCGAGCGGCTGCGCGGCGAGGGCGATCTCGGGCACCTCGTCCGGCGTGCCGCCGCCGGCGAACACGCGCTCGAACTCGGCCTCGGCGTCGGCCGCTGCGGCGTCGCCGTGGAACTGGGCGACCAGGATCCGGGCGAGCTCCTGCTTGACCTTCTTGGGATGCAGCTCGCCGCGCTCGACCGCCGACTTGCGCGCCGCGATCTCCGGGGTGGCGATGTCGGTCAGCAGCAGGAGCCAGTCCCACATCGGCGCGTCCGGGAGCGACATGGTCTTGCCGTAGATCTCGCGCGGCGGGTCGTCCACGGCGATCGCGTTGCCGAGCGACTTCGACATCTTCTCGTGGCCGTCGAGGCCGACCAGGAGCGGCACGGTCAGGCAGACCTGGGGCTCGAGCCCGTCCTCCTTCATCAGGTCGCGCCCGACCAGCAGGTTGAAGATCTGGTCGTGGCCGCCCAGCTCGACGTCGCAGCCGACGTCCGGGAGCTTCGCCATCTCGATCGAGTCCTTGGCCTGGACGAGGGGGTAGAGCAGCTCGTGGAGCGAGATCGGCTGGTTGGTCTGGAAGCGGGTGCGGAAGTCCTCGCGCTCCATCATGCGCGCCAGCGTCCAGCGGCCGGCGAGCCGGATCAGGCCCTCCGAGCCCATCGGCGAGAGCCACTGGCTGTTGAAGCGGACCACGGTCGAATCCCGGTCGAGCAGCTTGAAGACCTGGCGCTCGTAGGTCTCGGCGTTGGCCATCACCTCGTCGCGGGTGAGCTGCGGGCGGGTCGCCTTCTTGCCGGTCGGGTCGCCGATCATGGCGGTGAAGTCGCCGATCAGGAAGACGACGCGGTGGCCGAGGCGCTGGAAGTGCGCCATCTTGCGCAGCAGCACGGTGTGGCCGAGGTGGAGATCGGGCGAGGAGGGGTCGAACCCGGCCTTGACCGCGAGCGGCTTGCCGGTCGCGCGCGAGCGCTCGAGCTTGCGCCGCAGGTCCGCTTCGGAGACGAGGTCGACCGCGCCGCGCTGCAGCAGCGCGAGCTGCTCGTCGGCGGGAGGGAACGTCGCGCGCATGGGGCGCGCGAGCTTATCAGCGCTTGCCGCCGAGCAGGCCTCCGAGCAGGCCGCCCAGACCGCTTCCGGCGCTGCCGCCGCCGCCCAACGCCTGTCCGAGCAGGTCGTCGACGGAGGAGCCGTCGCCGTCGGCGTCGAGCAGGCCGCCGAGCAGGCCGCCGAGGCCCGGGTTCGACTGCTGCATGCGGCCCATCGCGCCGCCCAGCAGATCGCCCAGGCCGCCGGCGTCGGCGCCCGTGGTCTTGCGCGCGCGGCCGAGCAGGCCGAGCAGGAGCGGCGCGAGCTGCGCCAGCAGCTGCATCACCTGGCCGGAGTCGAGCCCGCTGGCGCGCGCCACCGCGCTCTCGACGCCGCCCCGGCGAGCGCCGAAGATGTGCTCGACGCTGCGCAGGTCGGCGCCGGTCGGTGCCTGGCCGAAGAAGCCGGCGACGTTGTCGAGCACCGAGCCGTCGTGGTCGCGATCGAGGGCGCCGAGCAGCGACGCCGCGCCTTGGGGCGCGGCGGCGTTGCGCTGGAGCGCGCCGAGGAGCAGCGGCACGGCGGTCTCGACCGCCGCCCGGGTCTGCTGGGGCGCGGCGCCGATCTGGCCCGCGAGGGTCTGGATCGTGCGCGCGTCGAGCTTCTGGCCGAGCAGGCCGAGGATGTCGTCCATGGGGGCTCCTCCCGGCGGCCATGATACGTCCGCGGCCCCGGGAGGGAACCTCGTACCAGGTACGCGCGGAGCGTCGAGTCGAGGCCGTGACGGGTCTCGCTCCGACCGCCGTCCGGGTCGGTTAGGGTCGCGTCATGCGTGCCTCCCTGCTCGCGCCCGCGCTCGCCGCCGCCCTGCTGGCGCCCGCCCCGCTCGCGGCACAGGCGACCTTCACCTACCAGGTCGTCGACGCCGCCGGGCCGTCCGACCCCTGGGGCAAGTCGGCCGGCGACGTGGACGGCGACGGGCTCGTCGACCTGCTGGTCCAGGGCAACGGCGGCGGCCTGGTCTGGTACGAGAGCCCGGCGCTCGCGCGCCACGAGATCGCGCCCGGCGGCAGCTTCTCGACCGACCTCGAGGTGGCCGACGTCGACGGCGACCTGACGCCCGACGTGGTCGCGATCGCAGTGGGCGAGCTGCGCTGGTACGAGGGACCGTCCTGGAGCGCGCATCCGATCGAGGCGCGCACGCTCCACGACGTCGAGGTGGCGGACTTCGACCTCGACGGCGACCTCGACCTGGTCGCGCGCAACCAGGGCGGCTCGGGTGACGCGCTCCACCTCTACCGCCAGGACGCGCCCACCGTCTGGGTGCATCGCAGCCTCGCCCTCCCGGCGGGCGAGGGGCTGGCGACGGCCGACGTGGATCGCGACGGGGATCTCGACCTCCTGGTCGAGGCGCGCTGGATCGAGAACCCGCGCAGCCTGGCACCCTCCTCGGTCTGGACTCAGCACGTCTACAGCACCTCCTGGACCTGGGACGCGACCTTCGTCGCCGCCGGCGACGTCGACGGCGACGGTCGGGTGGACGCGGTGCTCGCGCCCTCCGAGAGCGCGGGAGGCAGCTATCGCATCGCCTGGTTCGAGGCGCCGGCCGATGCCGGGCAGCCCTGGACGGAGCACGAGATCGACCCGGCAGTCGAGAGCGTCCACCACTTCGTCGGCGTCGCCGATCTCGACGGCGACCGCGACCTCGACGTCGCCGCCGCCGAGATGCACCAGGGCGCCGACCCCGACGAGGTCAAGGTCTACTGGAACGGCGGCGCGGGCGCGGCGTGGACGAAGCAGGTGCTGGCGGCGACCGGTTCGCACAGCATGCGTCTCGCCGATCTCGACGGCGACGGCGACATCGACCTGGCGGGCGCCAACTGGTCGGGTGGGCACCAGCCGGTCGAGCTCTGGGCGAATGGCGCCGCGATCTTCGTCGACGGCTTCGAGACCGGCGACACCTCGCGCTGGTGAGCGGCTAGTCCGTCCAGCGCGGCGGGGCCGGGGCGGGCAGCGAGGCCTCGGCGCCGAGGTCGAGCAAGCCCAGGACGCGGGCGTCGCCGGCGAGCGTCCAGCGGCTGGGGGCGGAGCCGACGCACTCGCCCGCGACGACCAGCTCGAAGCCGCCCTGGGTGAGCGCGGCGACCGGCAGCCGGACCAGCGACAGCTGGAGGCCGACGGCGGTGGCGGCGAGCACGCCGCTGCCGCACGCCAGCGTCTCGGCCTCGACCCCGCGCTCGAAGCTGCGGATCTCGAGGCGATCGCGCGCCGGGAAGCGCACGAAGTCCACGTTGGTGCCGGCCGGGGCGAACTGGGGGTGGCGGCGCAGGGCCGCGCCCAACACGGCGACGGGACAGTCCGCGAGGCTCGGCTTCCAGAGCACCACGAAGTGGGGCACTCCGACGGTCACGGCCCAGCCCTCGACCGCGCCCGCCGGCAGCTCGGCCGCGATCCGGCGCGGAATGCTCGCCGGGCCGGGCAGCTCGAGGGCCACCGCGGTCGGCCCCGAACGGCGGGCGCGCAGCGGCCCGGCGCCGGTCTCCACCGTCACCTCGTCCCGCGCCCAGCCGAGCTCGAAGGCGAGGCGGGCTGCGCAGCGCGTGCCGTTGACGCACAGCGCCGCCGGCCGTCCGTCGCTGTTCCAGTAGTCCATGCCGATCGCGGCCCCCGCCCGGCGCAGGACGAACACGCCGTCGGCGCCCATCGACAGCCCGCGCGCGCACCAGGCCACGATCTCGGCCTGGTCCGGCGGCCGCTCGGGCTCGATCAGGGCGAGGAAGTCGTTGCCCCCGCCCGAGACCTTGAAGAACTGCGTCACGGTGTGCGCACCTCGGCCGTCGCGGAGGGTTCGGAGGCGTTGCCGGCGCGATCCACGGCCACGACCCGGTAACGGAAGACGGTCTCGGCGGCGAGGCCGCCGTCGGCGTGCTCGAGCGAGGTGAGGAGTCCCTCGCCCACCGCCGCGAACTCGCCCGCCGCCTGTGCGCGCTCGAGGCGGTACCCCGCCACGTCGGCGTCCGGGCTCGCCTCCCAGAGGAGGCGGACCTGGCCGGGCAGCGCCAGCGCGCGCAGCGCCGGCGGCGGCGCGGGCGCGAAACGGTCCTGGTAGTCGACCTCGCGCTCGGCGCGCGGGGCGCTCTCGATGTCGGGCGCACGCGCGGCGAGCGCGAGCACGGTGTAGACGTAGCGCTCTCCGTAGCGGGCGCCGGTGTCGAGCCAGTGGGTGACGCCGGCCTCGACCAGCGCGAGCGGCGCGCCCCAGCCGGGCCGGTCGGCGGCGCGGCGCAGGAGCGCGTAGCCTGCGGCGGCGCCCTCGACCGCCTGCCAGCGGACCTCGATGCCCTCCTTCCGGGGCCGCGCCTCGAGCTCGCCGGGGGCCTCGGGGGCAGGCCGGGGCACGAGCACCGCGACGTTCGAGAACGCGGAGTGGACACCGTCCAGCGCCTTGGTGCGCACCGCGTAGGCGCGTGCGACGGCGGGCTCGGGCAGCGGCTGGGGCAGGGCGACCTCGATGCGGACGCGATCGCCGACCACCGCGGCGGCGAGCTCGGCGCCGGCGAGCTCGGCCACCGTCCGCGCCCCGGCGAGCTCGGGCGGCGCCACGACCAGGGGCTGCCCGGCGGCCGGCGCCGGGCGCTCGAGCTCGACCAGCGTGACCGACTCGATCACGGGCAGCGGCAGGCCCGCCACCGTGGTGCGCGGATGGCCGAACTCGAGCAGCACGCGATCGCCGCGCTGGCGCAGCGCGAGGTCGGAGACCGCGGCGGGCACCGCGCGCGGCGGCGGCAGCGGGTCGCCCTTCTTGCCGCAGCCGGCGAGGGCGAGGAGCGCGAGCCCGGCCAGGGCGGCGGGCCGGAGACGGCGGTCAGAGCACATAGCGGGAGAGGTCCTGGTCGGAGGCGAGACCGTCGAGCATGCGGCGCACGAACGCCGCGTCGACCACGAGCTCGACGCCCTGCATCTCGGGAGCGTTGAAGGAGACCTCCTCGAGCAGGCGCTCGAGGAGCGTGGCGAGCCGGCGCGCGCCGATGTTCTCGGTCGCGCGATTGACCTCGGCGGCGAGCCGCGCCAGCTCCGAGATCGACTCGGGAGCGAAGCTCAGGCGCACGCCCTCGGCGCCGAGCAGCGCCGCGTACTGGCGCGTGAGAGAGTGCTCCGGCTCGGTCAGGATGCGCGCGAGGTCGTCTTCGCCCAGCGGCTCGAGCTCGACGCGGATCGGGAAGCGCCCCTGCAGCTCGGGGATCAGGTCGGACGGGCGCGCGACGTGGAACGCCCCCGCGGCCACGAACAGGATGTGGTCGGTGCGCACCGGGCCGTGCTTGGTGGACACCGTCGTGCCCTCGACGATCGGTAGCAGGTCGCGCTGCACGCCCTCGCGCGACACGTCGGGGCCCTGGCCGCGCTCGCGGCCGGCCACCTTGTCGATCTCGTCGAGGAAGACGATGCCGGTCTGCTCGACCCGGTGCCGCGCCTCGCGCGAGACCTGCTGCCGGTCGATCAGCGCCTCGGCCTCCTCGGCCTCGAGCGTCTCGCGCGCTTCGGCCACGGTCATCTTCTGACGCCGCCGGCGCGAGAACAGGCCGGGCAGCATCTCCTTCATGTTGAAGCCGACCTCCTCGACCCCCTGGGGCGTGATCATCTCGAGGCTGGGCGCGGCGTTCTCCTCGACCTCGATCTCGACCTCGCGCGTCTCGAGGCCGCCGGCGCGCAGCTTTTCGCGCAGCTTCTCGCGCGTGGCCGTGAGCTCCTCCGCGCCGTGGCTGCTGGCCGGCCCGAAGCCGGGAGCGCCGGTCGGCAGGAGCAGGGCGAGCAGGCGTTCCTCGGCGCGCCGGCGGGCGCTCTCGGCGACCGCGGCGCGCTTCTCCTCGCGCACCAGGCCGGCCGCGACTTCGACCAGGTCCCGGATCATCGACTCGCAGTCGCGGCCGACGTAGCCGACCTCGGTGAACTTGGAGGCCTCGATCTTGAGGAACGGCGCGCGCGCGAGCTTGGCCAGCCGGCGCGCGAGCTCGGTCTTGCCGACTCCCGTGGGGCCGATCATCAGGATGTTCTTGGGCAGGATCTCCTCGGCCAGCTCGGGCGCCAGCTGCTGGCGGCGCCAGCGATTGCGCAGGGCATTGGCGAGCGCGCGCTTGGCGGCCGCCTGCCCGATCACGTGCTTGTCGAGCTCGGCCACGATCTGGCGCGGCGTCAGCGTCTCGAGCGGCGGCCGTTCCGGCGCGGGCGCGGTCACCTCAGGGCAGCTCCTCGAGCGTCAGCCGGTCATTGGTGTAGATGCACAGCTCGGCGGCGACGCGCATCGATTCGACGGCGATCTCGCGTGCCGTCAGTGCGGTGTGGCGCAGCAGGGCGCGCGCGGCGGCGAGCGCGAAGTTGCCGCCGGAGCCGATGGCGAGCACGCCGTCCTCGTCGGGCTGCAGCAGGTCGCCCTGGCCGGAGACCAGGAAGCTGCGCTCGGCGTCGGCGACCAGCATCACCGCGTCGAGCTGGCGCAGGGCGCGGTCGGTGCGCCAGTCCTTGGCGAGCTCCACCACGGCGCGCTCGAGGTTCTGGTTGAACTCGTCGAGCTTGGCCTCGAAGCGCGTGAAGAGCGCGAGACCGTCGGCGGCGCCGCCCGCGAAGCCGACCAGGACGCGGCCCTTGCCGGCGCGCTTGACCTTGGAGGCGCCGGCCTTGACCACCGTGTTGGCGAGCGTGACCTGGCCGTCGGAGGCCATCACGACCCGCCCGTCGCGGCGGACCAGGAGCACCGTGGTGGAGTGCGTCTCGGGCATGATCGGGCAGTCTAGCAAGCGGCGCCGGCGGCGCCCGGGCTCAGCGCGGGGTCGTCCGCGCCACGGGGTCGGGGTGCTCGCGCGCGGGGGCGGCCGGCAGGTAGACGCGGAAGCAGGCGCCCTGACCCGGTCGCGAGACGACCTCGAGCCCGGCGCGATGGCGGCGCAGGATGCCGTGCACCGAGGGCAGGCCGAGCCCGCGGCCGCGCGGCTTGGTGGTGAAGAACGGCTCCCAGAGCCGGGCCTTGACCTCGGCCGCCATGCCGTGGCCGTCGTCCTCGACCTCGAGCACGGCCACGGCGCCGGGCTCCACGCCCTCGACCACGTCGAAGGCGGCGAGCCTCGACGCGCCGATCTCGTCGGCGCGGGTGCGCAGCGCCACCCTGCCGCCCCGGTCCGAGACCGCCTCGAGCGCGTTGGTGAGCAGGTTCAGCACGACCTGGCGGATCTCGGTCGGATCTCCGACCGTGCGCGGCAGGCGCGGCTCGAGGTCGAGCTCGATGCGCACGTCGCGCGGCACCATCGGCCGCATCAGGTCCACGACCTCGGAGACGATCGAGTTGAGGTCCAGGGCGTGCGGCTCGAGCGAGCGCCTGCCGGAGAACACGCGCAGGTGCTCGACCAGCTCGGCGGCGAGCTCGGCGGCGGCGCGGATCGCCTCGGCGTGGACGCGCAGCGGCGAGTCCGGGGCGAGCTGGGCGACCATCAGCTCGGCGCGGCCGAGCACCGGCGTGAGCAGGTTGCCGAAGTCGTGTGCGAGCCCGGCGGCGAGCACGCCGAGGCTCTCCAGGCGCTCGGAGCGGCGCAGCGCCTCGGCGGCGCGCCGCGGGTCGGTGACGTCCTCCGAGACGCCCAGGATCTGGCGCACGCGGCCGGACTCGTCGCGCTGGAACGGGGTGTTGAGGGAGCGGAACCAGCGCCACTGGCCCGAGGCGTGGCGGAGCCGGAACTCGACCGCGTCGACGGTGCCGTCCGGCACGTCGCGCCAGCGCGCGTCGCGCTCCAGGGCGCGCTCGATGTCGTCCGGGTGGCAGAGGTGCGCGAACGGATAGGGCTGGAGCCGGGCCTCCTCCTCGGGCCCGTAGCCGAGCGCGGCGGGCACCGAGCGGTTGAGGTAGACGTCGCGTCCGAGCTCGTAGTCGTAGATGAAGATGAACTGGGGCGTCACCTCGGCGATGCGCCGGAGCATGCGCTCGTGCTCGGCGGCGCGCCGGCGCTCCACCTCGCGGTCGGTGACCTCGGCGATGAACGCGATCACCGCCGGCCGGCCCTCCCAGGTGGTGGGTGAAGAGTGGATCTCGAGCCAGAGCACCGTGCCGTCCGGGCGCAGGCCGCGCACGGTCAGGCTGCGCTCGGTGGCGTCGCCGGCGATCCGGCGCTGGTAGCGCGCGGCGACCGTGGCGCGGTCTTCGGGGTGGATGAAATCGAGCAGCGAGCGACCGACGACCTGTTCGGCCGGCGATGCGACGAGGGTCGTGGCGGCCGGATTGACGGCCTTGAACACGCCGTCCTGGGCGATGAAGATCGCTTCGTGGCCGCTCTCGAACGCGACGCGGTAGGCGTCGCCCGGGCTGCGCGGTGGGGGGTCCGCGGCGCCCCGGCCGTCCGGCTCGCTCATGCGCGGGACCTCTCTCCGGAAGCTGGCGCCAAGACTACCCCCGAACCCGGCGCGCCGCGGGCGCGTCGCGCAGGCGGCGCTCGAGCCCCGCGACCAGACGGGCGAGGCCCGCTCGGTGGTCGGCGAGGAAGAGCGTCGGCTCGGCGAGCTCGAGCTCGAGCAGGCGGGGGTGGCCGTCGTCGTCACGGACGAGATCGACGCGCTCGTAGAGCAGGCCCTCGAAGCCGGCGGCCTCGAGCACCGCGCGCGCGGCGGCGAGCTCGTCCGGCGCGGCCTCGACCGGCACCCCTTCGGGCAGGCCCGCCCAGCGCCCGCCCAGGGTGAGCGCGTTCTTGCGCACGGCGTGCGCGTAGTCGCCGTCGAGGAACACCAGGCAGCGCTCGCCGGTGGCCTCGACGGCGGGCAGGAAGGGCTGGACCAGGAGGTCGCGCTCGGGCAGCAGGCGGTCGAGATGCGCCTGCCCGGGGCCGGGCTCGGCGGCGTCGCAGACGAGCGTCTCCCACGAGTCCGCGGACACGGCGGGCTTCACGATCGCCCGCGCCCAGCCTTCGGCGGCGAGCAGCCGGGCCAGCTCGAAGGACCCGCCCCGGCGCAGCAGTCGCGTCGGCACCACCGGCGCGCCGCGCGCGGCGAGCTCGGCCAGATAGCCCTTGTGCAGGTTCCAGCGCAGCGCGGGCAGGGGGTTCCAGAGCGCGGTCGCGGCGGCGACGCGCTCGGCCCAGGCCATGAACTCCTCGAAGCGCTGGTAGTAGTCCCACGGGCTGCGCAGCAGCACGAGCCGCGCCGCACCCCAGTCGAAGTCCGGATCGTCCCAGCGCGCGATCGCGACGCCGAGGCCGCGCCCGGCGAGCGCCGCGGCGAGCGGCCGGTCGTCCGGATCGAGCTCGGGCAGCTTCGCGCAGGTGACGAGCGCGACGTCGATGCTCAACGCTCCTCCCCGGTGCCGCGCGCGCGTGGATGGGACTCGCGGTAGACGGCGAGCAGGCGCTCGACGTCGACGTGGGTGTAGCGCTGGGTGGTGGCGAGCGAGGCGTGGCCGAGCAGCTCCTGGATCGTGCGCAGGTCGGCGCCGCGCTCGAGCAGGTGGGTGGCGAAGGTGTGGCGCAGCGTGTGCGGGTGCACGCCGCGCGCGGCGGCGGTGGCCGCCACCCAGCGGTCCAGGACGCGGCGCACGGAGCGGTCGGTGAGCCGCCCGCCGCGGGCGTTGACGAACACCGGCTCGTCGCCGCTCCAGGGCCGGCCGGCGAGCTCGGAGAAGCTCCCGCGCCAGGCGAGGAGCGCCTCGCGGGCCGGGCGCCCGAACGGCACCATGCGCTCCTTGCCGCCCTTGCCCACGACGCGCAGCACGCGCTCGCCGAGCTCGAGGTCGTCCCAGTCGAGCGACACCAGCTCGGCG
>Ga0102851_10000604_pt1 | contig 18639 bp, 17 predicted proteins | sample Mud3Dept3metaG_FD_79558 | JGI IMG/M metagenome (GOLD analysis project Ga0102851, IMG submission 79558) | Freshwater wetland microbial communities from Ohio, USA, analyzing the effect of biotic and abiotic controls - Mud 3 Core 4 Depth 3... | ecosystem: Environmental > Aquatic > Freshwater >... | reverse complement strand
ATCTGTGCCGTCGAGGGGAACCCCAAGGAGCTGATTCCAAACCTCAACGTTAAGATCCAAATCGTGACAGCCACCAAAGCCGATGCCCTGGTGGTTCCCAGGACCGCTGTTTTCAACCAGGACGGACAGCCAACGGTCCTGCTGTTCGATGGCAAGTCCGTCGTGCCCCGGCGCGTGAGCCTGGGACTGGTCACAACGCAGGACATCGAGATATTGCAGGGCGTTGCGGAGGGCGACAGGGTGGCCGTCAATCCCGGCGAGGCCTCCGCCCGATAGGCGGCCTCTCGATATGCATCTTGTTGAATTCCGGATATCGGATTGAAAGCTGCAAAAGCAGCCAACCACGCCAGACACGAAATACACGGAAATAGTTTCGCGTATTTCGTGTTTCTCGTGGTTGCGATTTCCGGCTGACAATCTTATCGATGATTGCCACGATATTTTCGGTTTCACAGGAAGGGGAATGATGCCTGCCGGCTTGGACACGGCCAGTCGCGCACACCGGTTGCCTTCACCATGACAATGCCGTTCGGCGAGATTTTGCGGGCTGCCATCGAAGCGTTGCGTCGCAATTGGGGACGTGCGGTGCTGACTTCGTTGAGTATGGTGGTGGGAACAGCTTCGCTGGTGCTCGTGGTCGTTGCCGGCATCAGCGGCAGGGATTACACCCTGGAGCAGATCGCGGGGGTCGGCACCAACCTGATTTCCGTCTACCATGAAGCGGCGGATGCAAACTTCGGCACCATGGCGCTGGGCGACCGGCTGAACCTCGGTGACGTGAATGCGATCCTTGCTCAAGTACCCGGAGTGCGGAGCGCGGCCCCGCTCACTCTGAGTTACCCCACCATAGTCCTGGAGGGGCTCGGCCAGGTGGTCACCCTGATCGGCACAACGCCGGAATACCGGCAAGTGCGGAACATCGAGGTGATCCACGGTCGATTTCTGGATGAAAATGACATCCGTTCCAGGAGCAAAGTCTGCCTGGTGACGGAACTCCTCGCCAAGAAGCTCGAAAGCGACCCCTTGTATCGGGGTACGGCGACTTTTTACGGCATGCGTTTCGCCGTGATCGGTCTTTTCAAGGAGCGCGTCAGCACATTCGGGCAGGCGGAGGTAACGGATTACGCCGCTGTGATGCCCATTTCGGTGATGCGCTTTTTCAAGCCGGGGGATACCATCGAGCAAATATATGTGTCGGCTCAGAGCATGGATCTCGTCCCGCGGCTGACCTCCGAGGTGCGTCAACTGCTCATCCGCCGCCACCGGGAAAAAGCCATATACAAGGTGGAAAACCTTTCGGAGATCCTGAAGGCCGCGAACAGGATCAGTCTCGGACTGACGCTCGTTCTGCTTGTGATCGCGGCCATCTCACTCCTGTCCAGCGGGATCGGCATCATGAACGTCATGCTCATCACCGTCACCGAACGCACGAGGGAAATCGGGATCAAGAAATCCATCGGAGCCCAGCGCCGCGTACTGCTTGTCGAATTCCTGACCGAGGCGTTGATTCTCAGCTGCGGCGGCGGCCTTGTGGGGATCCTGCTGGGTGTCTCGGTGCCGTACGCTGTTCACTTTTTTGCGCCGAATATCGTGATCCAGATCCCTCCGCTCGCCGTCATCCTGGGATTCGCGGTCACCTTGCTGGTAGGCATCAGCTTCGGGATGATCCCGGCAGTGCGGGCCGCGCGCATGAATCCGGTCGAGGCTTTGAGGTATGAATAGGAGCGTCGCATGAGCCTTGACCTCGGGCCGCTGGTGGTCCTCCCGACCTACAACGAGCGCGACAACATCGGACAGCTGATTCCCGCGATCCTGAATATGGATGACCGGCTTCATGTCCTGGTTGTGGATGATGCAAGCCCGGACGACACGGCCGGCCTGGTTCGCGAGCTGCTCGCCGGACGCTGCGCAGGCCGGGTCCACCTCGAGTCACGCACGGGGAAGTTCGGGCTCGGCAGCGCCTACGTATTCGGCTTGAAGTGGGGTCTGGCGCACGGATACGACTTCTTGATCCAGATGGACGCGGACTGGAGCCACAGGCCGGCGCATCTGCCGACGATGCTTCAGCTGGCGGAGAAAACAGATTTCGTGATCGGTTCGCGCTATGTTGCTGGTGGGGGAACGCTTCATTGGGGCGCCGGCCGGCGCCTTCTTTCAAGGTTCGGGAGCATGTATTCGCGCATCATTCTGGGAGTCACAATCAACGATTTCACCGGCGGCTTCAATGGCTGGAACGGCAGGGTTCTGCAGGATGTTCGTCTGGATGCAGTGCGGAGCGACGGCTACAGCTTCCAGATCGAGTTGAAATACCGGGCGAAACAGCTGGGCTACAGACATGTCGAGTTCCCCATTCTTTTCGACGAGCGGCGCGCCGGGAAAAGCAAACTCTCGATGGCCATTGCTCTGGAGGCCTGCTGGCGTGTCTGGGAACTCCGATTCAAAGGGACGGGGCACACCAAACAAGGAAAAGTCTGAGGAAAAACGCCGGGTTCCGGCGCGCAGGCACTTAAAAGGAAATAGTGGAGCCACAGATTCCACAGATTTCACTGATATACTCGTTCCGGGTGTCGGGGCGTGCCAACGGATCCCTGCAATCTGTGGGTTTTGTGGCTGGAGTTCCTTATCAATTTGCAGGACGGTATTTCATACGCAGCGTCATAAGTTCGCGACACGATTGGAGAGTTGGTTCACATCTGGTGAAGTCAGAATTGATCGCATTTTCACCACAGAGACCACCGAGATCACGGAGGGGTCATGCCGTGATTCATGCCCGGGGAGTCTCAGTGGTCTCTGTGCTCTCTATGGTTCGCTTTTGTTTTCCCCGACTGCAATTCAGTCCGAAAACCTGTCGGGACTTATGACGCTGTATATTGTCGTTTTGTGATGTTGTCCGGATGACGGCCAAGATGTCACTACTGGCGGGCATGCGCCCCACGCTGTGCCGTGTTGTACCCGCTGCCGCCTGCATCTGCTTGCTGGGCTGGTGTTACGTCTCGCTGCGGCCCGATTTTGCCTGGGATGATGCCGATCCCGAAGTCCTCAACATGGCCTGGCGGCTCGCACGCGGCGAGGGCATGTATCGGGGAACCGACACCGCCCCATTCGCGTTTGCCGCCTATCCGCCATTGTACTATGCACTGGCGGCAATTCTGCTGCGCGCCACCGGACTGAGCTTTCTGCCAGCCAAACTGCTGTCTTTTCTCGCCGCACTTTCGATCGGCTGGGCGCTGGTGCGCTTGGACCGACACTGGAATCAGACCACGCAAGCGGGATTCCGGGCCGCGTTCCTCCTCTTCCTGATCCCCGCCTTCCTGTATAACGCGGCACGCAGCAACGTGCAGATGTTGGCGGTGGCCTTCTCCGTCTGGTCCCTGGTCTTCTTTTTGCGGAACCGTCCACTGGAGACGCTGGTTCTGAGTCCGCTGCTGGCGGTGCTGGCTTTTTATACCAAACAAACCCAGATAGCCCTCCCTCTGGCAATGGGGGCGTACCTGCTGCTGCGAAAACGGCAATGGATCCTCCCCTATGCGGCCACCGGCCTGGTGGCGGGACTGGTTCCGCTTTTCTGGCTGCAGAAAAACACCCGCGGGAATTTCCTGTATGACACGATTCAACTGGCCCGCCTGGATTACAACCCACTGCAAATTCCGCAAATCTTCGCGCACCATGCCGGACCCCTGATCCTCTTCATTGGGCTCGCACTGCTGACTTCCTGTCGTCGCTTCAGGGGAGGAGTCTGGGAACCGGTCGACCTCTACCTGGCCTGCGTTTTTCTGACGACTGTGGCGTCCCTGGGGCGGCTGGGGGCTCACGGCCAATATGTGCTCGAATTGCTGGTGGTTACTGTTCTTTATTCGATCCGCACCTGCAAGCTCCCCGCGCTAAGGGGAAGAGAGGCGCTGATTTCGCTCCAGGTTCTCTTCCTTCTCGTCTACACCCCGTTGTTCGTTTCCGTCGAGGAGGGCAAGCGGGGGCTCGCGTGCAACCGGGCTGCGGAAAGGATCTATCCCCTTATCCGGACCGGATCAGGGCCGATCCTTTCGCAGCAGGGCAGTTTCGCCCTGTTTGCCCGGGGAGAGATCTACATTCAGCTGTTTCACTTCACCGCCTTGAGCCGGGCGGGGCTGTGGGATCAGAGCCTTCTGCTCCGCGAGATCGAAAAGCAATCGTTCTCCTGGGTCGTCACGGAGTTTCCGCTCGAGAACCCCGTCCTTTCCCCTGACGATCTCGAGCGGTTCACACCCGAGATGGTGCAGGCACTGCAAAACAATTACGAACGGCGCGAATCGGTCTTTCCTTATTACATCTATGGTCCCAGACATCGGGGATACACGCTGAGGGAACCAAGAAAGGGGATCGAAACAGGGGAATGAGTCGCGTGCCGAGCCGCAATTATCTCCGTGGGAACAGGACGACAGCCGGCGGAATAACGCATTTCGAGGGAGGAAGCATGCTTGCCCTGAAGGGAATCGTCGTGGCGGCGCCGGAAGCGGCGGCTGCCCCGGCAGCAAGCGCCGGCGCGCGCCCGGAATACTGCCGGCAGTGACCGCCGGAGAGGTCCAGCCCGTTCACCCGCAATCCCCCGTTCTTCCATGCCGGAATGCAATGCAGGCGGCAGTGCGGTCCGAGCCGCGCGAAGGATCGCGCGATTTTGCATGAGGCAAAACAAAAAAAGAGCTTGACATTCTCCCGTAACCTCCACATACTAGTTTGTAGTACAAACTAGTATGTGTGATATATGGAGGCTGTATGGAATATCCCGAGCTTGCTGACATCGAACGCCGTGCCGTGCGCTATTGGAATGTAGACGGCCTGCCCGAAATCGTCATGGGCGCACTGTGGGTTTTATGGGCAGTGGCTTTTCTGCTCCCGGAGTACCGCATCCGCGGCGGCTGGCGGGAAACGTACTGGGCGATCGTGCCTTTTCTTCTTGTGGGCAGCGGATTCGCCTCAGTCTGGCTTACCAAGAAGCTCAAGGCTAAATGGACATTCCCGCGCGCGGGGTATGTGGAGTGGAAGGAGCCGTCGCGCGCGCACCATCTCCTGACGGCGCTTATCGCCGGCGCTGTGGCGGCGGGGCTGACCGGGCTCATTGTTGTGGGACGCGGGGAGGGATTTGCCGACCTTGCGGCGCCGGGATTTGGAGCATTGCTGGCCGGCGCCTTCCTGATTGCCTCGAAGCGGCAGCGCCTGCCCCATTTCCTCTGGCTTTCGGCAGCCTCTTTGCTTCTCGGCTTCGTGCTGTATCCGCTGCATCTGGGATGGAACGGAATGTCCTGGCTGATGCTGGCGATCGGAGCGGCGACGGCGCTGGCAGGTTCCCTGCGATTCCGGTCATTTCTCCGGAGTGTTCCCCAGGCTCCGGTGGGGGATTTGCAGTGACTGACCTGGACCGTGTCATTCACGAACCAGCCCGGCTCGTGCTCATGGCGCTGCTGAGCGGAGTCAAGGAGGCCGACTTTCTGTATCTTCTGCGCGAAAGCGGCCTGACCAAGGGCAACCTGTCGAGTCACCTCGCGAAACTTGAGGAAGTCCGGTACATTGATATCGAGAAGACCTACCGCGGCAAGATCCCGCTCACTATAGTTCGCCTCACCAGGTCCGGGCACGCCGCGTTCGTGGGATACCGGAAGGACCTTGACGGGTTGCTTGGGAAATAGGGACGTTTTCCGGATGCTTCAAAAGAGGGTCTTCGCGCCGCGCTATTTGACCGAAAGGTTTCCACCCCTGGCGGCGTTCGCGCCGGTCTCCGGGGAACGCCGCACCATCGCGGGCACCTCCATCACGACCACATCGCTCTTCAACTCGCCGTATTCGAGCATGGCATGGGATGGAGCCTTTATGATGCAGGCCGGCGTTCCTTCGATGTCCACGATCTCCTCTATCAACCCGTCGCAGGACCAATAGTAGCCGAGGGTGAACACGACATCCTGGCACAAGAACGGACGGGGCTTGGCGGCTGCCCGGGGCGGGCTGTATTCGCGTGATTCTTCGACCGGAGTCGCCATGTGGACTTCCTCGTCATAACTCGCGCCGGCTCTCACGGGTGTGAGGAAGGGCGCGACAGGGCACACAACGTTCCTGTTCTCCGGCATGTCGTCGATCCGTTTGTACAGGTGCAGGCGACGTTTTTCGCTTTCCACCCTGATATAGATCAAGTCCGGGCTCATCAGCCAATCCGGGCCCGGCCGGTACAACATGTTGAGGAGATAGGCATCCCGGGAGTCTTTGTTTCGGACTTCGTAGTGAAGAACGAGATCCTGGCCCTTTTTGGCCAGTTCCACACCGAATTGGAGCGGGGCTTTCGTTACCATGGAGGACCTCCGGGCCAGTTCATCGGGTAGAATTTCACGCGCCGCGCAATCCCCATCTCTCCCCTGAGCGAGTTCTCAGACGGGGCTGCCTTTCCGTGGTCGGCAACATGCACCAGGCCTCCCTCCGGCCCGTTGATAAAGCTGCCGCCCAACCCGATTGTGTTGCGTTCGTCTTCCGGGCATACGCCACTGCTCTGACCCGGATATGCATGCCGGGATCCCCGCAGCTTGATGCCCATGGCGTTGTGATACGCGTGTAAGAGCAGCTTCCCCAGGATCACTGCAACCCCCGGCCGGTCGGTCGGATCGACTTCTTCCAGGTCGGGATTCCATGCGATCGTGCTCCCGCACCCTTCCCCCTGAGAACAGGCTTTCTCGATGTTGTGCGCTTCGCAGTAGCCGTTGGAATCCGTTGTGGCAAGTATGGTCAGGTTCTGGCCGGAATCGATCAGTGCCTTGATGAGCAGGCGGCCGGATCGAGTCGCCCACAGAATGGTGAAGCAGGCACGCACTCTGACCTTGAACTCCTCATCGCCTTCGATTTCGAAGGGCAGCGGCTGGGGCAGGTTCTTCATGTGGCACCTCGACGATCCGCTTGTAAGGCGGACTGCATGCGGCAAACGAACGTGATTATTGTGTCTGATCCTTTGGGTTCATCAGGGCGGAGATTCTTTCCTGATCACGGAGCTTGCGCCGGACGATTTCTGCGAATCGTTGCTCCAGCTCCTTCCTTTCCTGTGATCCTGCCCACTGCCGGAAAAACATCGCTTCCCGCAGCAGCTCGGATTCTGCGAGCGCTAAAGCCGGCAGATGATCCCCGGGGACGCCGCGGCCGTTCACGGCAACTGCCATTTCCTGCAGCATTGCGGCGCTATCCTCGGCGGCCAGACCTGCAAGAGCTGCTGTCTCCCCGCCTGTCCCGGTTTTGGCAAGCGCCGCAACGTTCCTCAAGAGCAAATGCTGCTCCAGCCGCAGCGCGCGCAAGTGGCGTACCGTTCGGGTGTCGCTGCTTCCTGGCTCAGCCCGTTCCGCGCACTCCCGCTCGAGTTGCGCGCTTGTGAGGGAGGCAAGGTCCGCGGAAAAATCGCCGCCATTCATGTACAGGATGGCGACTGATCTGCCTGATTTCCGCAATTCCTGAACGCCGTCCAGAGGCCAGGGGGCGACCAATCCCTTTCTCCATTCAAGGAAATCGACGCCGCGGGCAACCAGGAGCCGCTGCAGTTCTGTGTCGCGCGGCTCGATAAACAACACCCGTTCCAGTCTGATGTGAGGCAGGGATCCGGCAAACTCACGATTTCCGGTTTCACGGAGTGCGGATTGCAGGATCGCCGCGCGATTGCGGGCCGTGGCCGTCATCGCGCCGATCGCCGTTCCTGACTGTTGTCGGATCGGGCTGTCTTTGGAAATCTCCGACAATTCCGCCAGAACCCTGGCTTCCTGCCGCAAAGCCAGGGCCAGGATCTGCTGCAGACTCATTCCCTCGTACCGGCCCTGTCCGACCAGATCCGCCAGAAGCTGCAGGCCGTCCGCAAAGTGTTCTTCGAGTTTGTTGCGTTTTTCCGGGCCGGACTCCGCATGCCAGGAACCGGCCGTCAGGCTGAGGCAGTGCGTTTGCAGGCGGTAGACGCGATCCTGCGCGTCGTTGATCGCATTCTCCGACCACTCGTCCAGGCGCTTCCGGATGACGCGAACCACCTCCCGGGCAGAGAGTCCGTGGATGGCGGCCTCATACTCCTGCTTTGAAAAGTAGAGCAGTTTTCCCGGAGGCTTCGCGGCGAGGCCGGAGAGGAACACATCGTCGGGCACCGCCTCCCAGGTTCCCTCAGGGAGAGTCCCGAGTTTCACACAGCCCTCGCAGGGAAGACTGCTCGGGCTGCTTTGTGGCAGGAACGCCACCCGGAGCATAGACTGCCTTTCCCCCGGCCTGCCTGAATATGCCGAGGCGAAAACCGCCGCCAGGATCCCGGCGGTTCGAATCAACCGATACGCCGTTGGCGATCGCATGGACATATACCTTCGCGACAACCATTCGCAGCCTGCTCGAGGCAGCCACGAAATCAGGGCACCCAGCCCTGAAACACTTCCCAGCAGTTGCGGACTGCCTGACATACTGTTGCCGCGGAAACCCGGGCGTCGCAACCGGTTCGATCGGGTTGCGCATCAAACCCGGCGCAATTGATCAACGCAAGGGCTGCCGGCAGGTTCTCCCTGAAGCATGGCTCGATCTCCGATTCCGGCAGCCCGCTGAAAACATGCGAGCGGCTCGGCGGAGGATGCCTGGGGCGCAGTTCAATGGTGAATGTGGGACGCGCCGGTGCGACCTGCAAAGAAAAATCCATCAGATCACCCGTTGTGTGGTAGAGGGCGGAGCCGGCCTGATACGAGTAAGGGTTGCCGCGTTCTGCGATCAGGTCGTTCATTCCGCGTCCGACCGCCTGGAGGTACGCATCTCCGGCGCCCCTGTCGGGGTACAAAATCAACTGGCTGAAACTGTGATAGGTGAGGCTGGACCGGAAGTTCTCCCTGCGCATGAGCGCCGCGATCGCGGCGCCCTCGGCTTCGGAGTTTGCCGACGGTCCGAACCACACGCTGTTCGCACCCGAGTCCCTCGGGTCCGCACTGGTCATTGCGACGCCGAAGCTGAACGTCTCCTTCCCCCACGTGCTGGTAGCGTAGTTGCGGTTGATGTCGACTCCGGTAAATACTGCAGCCGGGTGGGTGATCGTCCGCCGGTTGCCATCGATATCCTCGGCCTCGAAAGTCCGGGCGGGGAGGTCGTAACTCCTGTTGTTCGGTCGCCAGCTTCGGTTGGCGGTAATGGTAATTCGATGCCCGTCAGGATTCACCATCGGTACGAACCAGATCTGCCGGTTCATGAGCAGGTGCTTGATTCTCTTTTCCTTATCGTTGGTTGGAGGATCCACGTAGTTCTGGATCAGGTACTCGGCAACCAGATAGGCGATCTCCACCGAGATCCACTCCCGGGCGTGGTGGTCTCCCGTAAACAGCACCTTGTGCGAGGCGCCCGTGCCTACTTTCAAAGCCCAAAGGTCCAGGTTCTCTGTGCTCATCCCGACTCTGACGATCGAATCGTCGACGATGCCCTTGGTCCTGCCGATTCTTCTGAGTTCCTCCATGTCTTTCTTGAGACTGTAGACGGTTTTCGTTTCTGTGCTTCTCCCCGACAGGCGCGGACAGCTGATATCCACGCTGGAAAATGGCGGAAGAGCATCAAACGAAGGCAGGTGCCAAACGTGGTATCGATACGGTCGAGCCATTTCAGCCTTTCCTACCTCTCCTTACCGCCACGCTCAGGCTGGCGGTACGGCATTCCGCTTCTTGAATTGCCGGATATACGCAAAGCGGGAGCTCAGGCCCGCTCTTCTTGCGTGCCTGGCGAGTTCCTCCAGCAGCGCCGCGTCCCGCTCCACCTTCTGATGGATGGACCGCAGCAGGGCAACTGCTTCCGCTGCCTGGATCCGATCCCGGTTAAACCAGGGCGGCGTCTGTGCCAGACGTGTCCGCAAATCCTTGGTCTCCTCCAGTACCTGCTCGCGCAGTTGGATTTCCAGTGCAGTGCCCGGATCGACAACAGACAGTACATTCCTTCTGAGGAGCGCCTGCTCCAGGGCGAGTTCGTGCAGGAATTCCAGGAATGCGGGGCACGATGCCTCGTACCCTTCATCCAGTTTTTGCTGCACGTCGCGAGCCATCTGTTCCGGCGTGAGGTCATTCAGATCTTCGATGAATTCTCCCCTGCTGAAGTAGACGACCCTGGCGGCGCCTCCCTTGTCTGTGAGCCTCTCTGTGCTTCTCAACGGCCAGACGGCTACCAGGCCATCCAGGCATTCCGTGAAAGGGACGTCGCGCGCTTCCAGGGCGCTGGCCAGGTCCCCGTCAAAGGGCCGTATGGAGAAAACCCTCTCCACCTCGATGAAAGGAAGCGCGCCGCCGAATTCACTCCGTCCCAGTCCTGCGATGGCGGCACACAACGCGCTCGCCCTGTTCCGGCCAGCCTGGACGGACTTCTTGGCCAATTCACGAAGAACGCTGTCATTGCCGGACCATCCCGTACCCTCCATAGCCCGGTTCTCTTCGATCAGTCTTGCTTCACCGCGGAGCAACAGGATCAGCATGTCGACCGGCTTGAGAGCGAGGTACCTGCCCGCGCCCGTGATGTGTGCGAGCAACTCGAGGCTGCTTTCAAAATGTTTGAACCAGAATTGCGCCTGGGCCGTGTCGGCTGCAGCAGCCAGGGCCGACAGCACGAGACATTGACGTTCGCTGCGGTACACCAGGTCCATGCCCTGATCCAGCGCCTGCGGGGACCAGAACCCCAATCTCTTCCGAATCACGCCGGAGACCGCCGGAGGGTCCAGCTTTCGAACTGCGTGCGTGCAATCCTCCGGCGAAAAATACTGCAGCGGAAGCTTCCGGCCCCTGCTCGCGGCAGCGAGCAGGGCCTCGTCCGGCAGCAGTCCCCACCGGCCCTCTTCGAGGTCTCCCAGCTCTTCGAAGGGCAACCCCGCGACGGGATCATGGAACCGGCGCCGGGAAAAAACGACTCTCTTGTTCACGAGGAGTTCCCTTTCTCCTGGGGAACGGCCGCGCTCTACCGCGGCCCTGTCCCTCCTGCCGTGAAATGCCGCCCTGAAGGGGTGCGAATCGAATCCCCGCTTCCGATTTCGTGAATGTTCGGAATCTCAGCCTTGAACGGAATGCCTGCGGCGAGTCCCGGATAGACGTTCCCATCGTTGTCGGTGATAAGCACGATTTCTCTTCCGTCCTGGAGCGTGAGCTTGACCGGGCTGTCCCTCAGCGGCAGGCCGATCTCGTCGACGAACCGCAGGGGGAGTCCGATCCTTCCCGGCGCTTCGCAGGGAGAGTGGATGGAGAGCAAATGGTAGAAACGGCAGGCAAAAGTGTCCCGGGTGTCCTCGAACCTCCTGCGCGCCGCCTGGTTGCGCCGGCGATCTGCGGCATCCGAAAAGAATCGCTCCTCGCACCCTCTTGTCCCCTGGGCCGCCGCCGGGCACGGCCACCAGGCCGGGTCGACGCGCGTACCGGACCGGAAAAGAAATATGATCACCCTGCGGTTGGGCGCATTTTCCGCATTTCTTTCCGATTTGTCGCTGGCGCTTTCGTATCGACGGTGCTCTTCCTGCGAGAACACCAGAACGGGATTGAACTCACTGCATCCCTGATAGTCTCCCTTGCCTTGCGCGTCCGCTCCCGCTGCCAGGAAGTCGGAGTCCGTCAGCCGGAACGGATTCCCATCCATATCGCGGCAGATGTGATCCATATATGCTTCAAAGAGCTTCGTGCGTGTGCCCCGATCTGCGTTTCCGTTGTCCGGAAGGCCGTGGGAACGCTGGAATCTCTTCAGGGCTTCCCGGGTGGGGGCATCCATGCTGCCGCCGGTAGAGCCGGGGGGATAGGAGAGATCATCCAAAATGGTCTGGATCGACCGCGTGCCCCACTGGTCTCCCCCCTCGGGGTTGTCATAGAGCCTGTGCCACAGATCGGTCCTCCGGGTCAGTAGCGCGTAGACGGCGGTGGCGCGGCGACCGCTCAGCTTCTTGTTGTAGTCGTCGCGCCCCGTAGGGTCGGCATGACCGAAAAGGGAAAGAGGCGCGCCGCGATGTATGGTCCGGAGGGCCGCGAGGTAGGTCATCTCGCGGGCAATGCTGGGCCGGACGAAGGAGGAGTCGAACTCGAAACGGATGTCTTCGACACGCCAGCAGGCAATGGGAACAAGCCGCAAACGAAGTGTATTGAATTCCGAAGCCGTGGCGGGGCCTACGAGGGCAACACGCGCACTCTCTGCCGGGTGGTCGGCAGTCATGCCTCCCTCTGAAATCCTGCCGGATCCGCCGCTGCTTTCCTCACTCATTCCATTCTCCGGACGAATCGTGACGGGAACGAGGAGAGCCCCTGTTCAGCATCCATGAACCTGCTTCAACTTGGCCTGGGTTTGAGGCCCGCAATTCCCGTCCACTTGAAGACGTTGGTCACGCTGAAACTCCTCCACGGCGGCCCGGAGGATCTCCGGACCTCCTTCTCCACCCAGGCCGGCATCATAGCCGAGGTTCTTGAGCCGTGCCTGCCACCCGGTCTGCTCCTCCACCGGGTCCAGGTCGCCGATCTTGAGTGGCATTTGCATCACAACCTCGCCGCGGACATTTCTGGCTGTCAGGAGCCCATCCTTCGCAGATGGCGGGACGACATGCTCAATCATGCCGTCCTGGTTGGTTGTCAGGTCGTACGTCTCCCCTTCCACCTGGAGCTCGCATTTCAGGTTCGACAGTGGCCGGTCTGTGAAGTCCTTGAGTACCAGGCGAAGCTTCGGAATCCTCTGTGCCTTCTCGAATGTGTGACGGCGCTCGGTTTGACAATCCTGTTCCTTGTCGGCCCGTTCGGGGATGTAAACCTCGTCGCCCGGATACAGTACATTGGGATTTCCACGCTGTTCCCTGAGCTGCCGGTTCTGGGGGTGATTCCAGAGAATCCGGTAGTCGGCGAGCCCGTATTGTTCTGCAATCGACGAAAGGTGTTCTCCCTGCTGCACGATATGGATCGGTGACATCGGAACTTCTTCCTAGCATCTTCCTGTCTCGCCATCCGGCTCCTCCTCCCGGCGAAGAAGGATGCCGGGCGTCGCGAGTCAAATCACCTGGTAGTTATATCCCACGTTACGTAGCTGCCGGTTCGTCTCCCTGACGGCATAATTCAGAGAAGGCCGCCAATTGTCGAATGCATTGAACCGCGGGTAATTGAAGAGGGCCCGGATCCAGAACCTTGTTACGGGCCCCGGCGAAGGGCGTGTCGTCCAATAGGCAAAACGGTCGTCTTCGCTCCTTTGCCATCCCCTGAGGTGTCGTAATACCCGGTAGTTGTGAAGGAATGAACTGCAGCCGAAGTGACAGAACACCTTGCAGCGGATGTCGGTCGCCCCGAGATCCATAGGCTCGGCTGGTGTGTGTTCCCAGCCGGCCCGCAGGACAACATGCCACTCGAGTTTGCCCGCTTCTTGCGCCGTATAACCCCAGTACTTGGTGTCGTCGGTTGCGTCAGGGCCGAACTGGGATCGCATCTGCTCGAGGGAATAGCTCCATTCGCGCGAATTGCGTGGATTTTTGCAGAGTTGCGGCAGCGTTCGCTCCCTCATGCTCGGAACATGACTGCGCAGGTCGGGATCGCAGTCCGCGCGCGCGGGTCTGGTCCCGTCCGAGATCAGCGGCGTTGCAGTATACCCGTGCTCGTGAATCTCGGCCATGGAAACTGCCAGATATGGAAACCCCATCCTGTAAATGCCTGTTTCCTGCGAGGTTCCCGGGCCCCAATCCTCGCCTGGATCGACGCTTGCACCGGGCCGGAAACAGGGCCCTCTCCCATAGCGCGCATGTCCGTAATACACCATATGAATGCGTGGTGTCTGGATCGCTTCCTTCAGCGCGGTTTTCGTGTCCACGACCTGGACATAAAAGAGGACGCCCTGCCGGGTGCTGTAATAGAGTGCGAACCGGTCGTCCCACATCACCATTGTGGGGAACTCCTCCTGCAGGGAGTGTGGGATCTTCATTTCCCGTATGCTGGCGGCGATTTGGGACCGTTCAGCGTCGGTCGGCGCACGCCTGTTTCGTCCGGATCCGACAGTGACATCCGGATTGGTTTCCCACTTCACTGCATTTGCTTCGTAATGAGCGTTGGTGAATTGCAGCCCTTGTGCGACAACGATCCAGCGGATGTCCCACACAGGACCGAGAGTGTCAAAATCGGCAGCATCGCTGCTGTGGCGGCTGATATCGCGAAGCCGCGCCGGTGGAGGTGCAACAAGTTCAGTCATGTCTCGGCAAGTCCACGCCTATTCCTGCGCGCCCTCATTTAATCCAATTGGTCCCATTTCGTGAATCTGTTCTCTTTCCTTGCTTTCTGTATTTCGGCGTCACGCTCCGGCTCGTCCAGATTGCCAAAAGTCCGGATGTTGAGGAAGTAGGATTCGGCCGGTTCGGAAGTCTCCACCAGCCGCCGGAGGAGCATGTAGGCCTCGTCGCAGACGCGGACCTCGGGAATCGGTTCTTCGATCTCCTCAAAAACAGGCAGCGGAGGAACGGGCAGCTTCCGGTCAAGCAGGGGCATGAGTTTGAGGATGACCCGCTTGCGCATCTCGACCTCGATATCCGTCAATGTTCTCATCAGCCAGACCAGCTTCGTGACGTCGATGGAATCAGGTGCGTTCAGGAGAGCATCCAGGGCCAGTTCTTCGATTTGGCCCATTACCTTCTGCGCATTTGCGGCAGTAGTGTCGTACCCTTGATGCCAGAGCGCGATCGCTCCCTGCCCGGTTTCCCGGCCCTCCGCCAGAGTCCGGTCCACGAGCTTTTTCATTTTGGCCGGCTGCTGCAAGGCCGGATCTTCCAAAGCCGCCTTCAGTTCCGCTAGTTTCATATGAGCCCCTTCCCCATGCCGGCCCCGGTCCAGCCCGTTTCACCGCGGATCTTCAAACGCCATGCAATTGAGTGAGTTTCTGTCGCGTGGCTACATCCGGTTCCCCCGTAGGATCCAGGCCGGCTTTCCTCTGAAAGGCGGCAGTTGTGGTCCGCTCATCCGGCGGCGATCCCTCGCCGGCCACGAACCCATAGCCCAGATTGGTCAGCCGTTGCTGGATGCCGTGCGAATCGTCATTCGGGTCCAGGTGGCCCAGTCGAAGCTCATATTCCTGGGGAAGATCGTTCACTCGGAAACGCAGAACCGCAGTCCGCGCGTTAGGGGGGATGACCCTTTCTATCAGGCCGTCATCGTCGGTTTGACCGGATTCAGTCTGTCCATCGACAGACAATGTATAGGGGAGATTTGCCCTCGGCAGGTCTTCGTGGTCCACAAGGCGGACGCGAAGCATTGCGGGGACTCCCTTGAGCTTGAAGGTGTGCCTCTTTTCGGTCTGGCAGCTTTCCAGGTGTTCGGTCTTGTCCGGGATCTTCAGAACGTCACCCGGTCGAAGAACGTACGGATTGCGGCGCCTCTGCTTCAGGGCAGCATTTGCCGGGTGATTCCAGATCGTCTCCAGGGAGAAGCCACGCTCGTACGCGATACTCGAGATGCAATCGCCGGCCTGAACTTCATAATCCTCTTCCATCCCGCCCTCCGGTCCGTTCGGTAACCTGCCTGCAGCACGTTCCTAATCAGGAGGATTGGATAAGCGCCGCTTATTGTAGAGTAGGACAAGTGCGCTGCTTGTGCAAAGTTATTCACGGCTGTTCTCCGCCCGCCGATAGCCCGATGCTGCCGGACAGCGCCGGGCCGGCTGAGTATGTCAGGCGGGTGCCGGGCACGGTCCGCGCTCGCGGGCAGGAGGTGCAGGCATGGAATCGCGCGCACTCGTTCGCATCGCCAGGCTGACCCGGGAGAAACTCGCTTCGATGCGCCGGGTCGGGGCGACCCGCATCTGTCATCTGGGCGGGCTGAACCCCCCGGAAGCGGTTCCTTTTTCACTCAACCAGGAGATCTTCAGGGTTTTCCAGTTCGGTCTGGCAGCCGATTTCGATCAGGCCCTGCATGACATCGCGGCCAGACAGGTCGGCGCCGAGGAGGCGGATGACCTGGCGCGTGCCTGGCTGCTTCTGGATCAGGCGGTGCGGCATTTCATGCCGTTCCCTCTCAACACCGGATTCGGCACGGTCTGGCTGCGGCTACTGGTCCGACCGCTGGTGCCGGGCATCGAGGCTATCCCGGCCGCGGAGCGGGCCTATTACGAGCGCTTCATGGTGGGGAGTGGACACAGTCCCAACATCGTCGATCTTGCGCGCAACGTGCTCTTCGAGCTTGTGCCGGTCGATTACGCATGCCGTGGGCCGGAGCGGATCGACGCCCGCTCCATGCCCCCACTGGTGCAGGCGATCGACCTGATGCGGAGCAAGCTCCGGGACAGCCGGCTGCCGGGGGACGAAGCCGCGGGAGAGCTGTACCGCGACCAGTGCCACCGGGCGCGGGCGCTGAAGTGCCTGTTCGAGACCCAGCGCAATGCGGCCGCATGGATCTGCGGAGTCCACACGTTCCTGCGGGGCGGGACTTCAGAGGCCAGGATAGAGGCGCGACGGCTGCTCTGGGAATTGCCGGACTGCGCAAAAGTCACCAACACTCCGAATACAAGAGAGCACGAGAAAGGAATCATAGGAATCCCCCCATGTCCGGACTTCTGCAAGCCCGTAGTGGCGGCGGAAGGGAGAATCACGAAGGTGAACGAAGGGGTGTGCCCTGAAACAAGGATGTTTTATTCGGATCAACCTCCGATAGCAGCAAGGCTTAAGAGGAAACATGATCCTGCCGGCAAATGAAAGGGACTCTTTGACCTCTTTTGCATTAAGGGTCATGATTGATTGCAGCGAGCAGTTTCCCGGAAGCCGGGCGTGCCGCGGGACACGTGGCTCGCACTTCCGCTTTCCGACCGGAAGCTCTGTCCCCTGCCATTTTGGCATGATTGACCGGAGGTCGCTATGATACACAAAGGCTTGATCAGGAAATCACTCCTGATGCCGGGATGTCTGCTGGCGCCGATTCTCATGTTTGCGGCGGGTCAGACCACGAAACAGGTTGCGGGCCGCAGCACCATGTATCGTGACGGCTGGATCGATCACAATAAAAGCGGCACGATGGATCCATACGAGAATCCCAAGCTCGAGGTCGAAAAGCGCATCAATGACCTGCTTGGGCGCATGACCGTCGCGGAAAAGACCATGCAGCTGGTCACCCTGTACGGATTCAACAGGGTTCTGAAAGATCCGCTGCCCACACCCGAGTGGGCCGCCAGTCCCTGGAACGACGGCATAGCCAACATCGATGAGCAATGCAACGGCGTGCGCGATCCGAGCGATGCGTTTGCCCGTCCGCCGTCGCGGCACGCCGAGGTGATCAACACCATTCAACGTTGGTTCATCGAAGAGACCCGCCTCGGCATTCCTGTCGACTTCACCAACGAAGGGATCCGCGGGCTCTGTCATTGGGGCGCCACGAGTTTCCCGAACCAGGTCGGCATTGCCAGCGCCTGGGACCGCGACCTTGTCTCCCGCATCGGCCGCGCTACGGGCCGCGAGGCGCGCGTCCTGGGCTATACGAATGTCTATTCCCCCATCCTGGACTTGGCCCGCGACCCGCGCTGGGGCCGCGTGGTCGAGACGTACGGCGAGGATCCTTACCTCGCCGCCGTGCTCGGCGTCGAGCAGGTCAAGGGGCTCCAATCGGAGCGCGTGGTCTCCACCCCAAAGCATTTCGCGGTTTACAGCATCCCTAAAGGTGGCCGCGACGGCGCCGTGCGCACCGATCCGCAGGCATCGCTGCGCGAAGTGGAAATCACCTTGCTGGCTCCCTTCCGGGCCGCTTTCACGGAGGGCGGAGCGCTCGGCACCATGGCTTCCTACAACGACTACAACGGCATCCCGATCATCGCAGACTCGGGTTTCCTGATCCGCCGTCTGCGCGGCGAATATGGATTCAAGGGCTATGTGGTCTCGGACAGCGGCGCCGTGGAGATGCTCGACAACAAGCACTTTGTCTCTCCCGACCGCAAGCATTCGGCAGCCATGGTTCTGAATGCCGGGCTGAACGTGCGCACGGATTTCACTGATCCCATGCAGTATGTTCAGCCCGTCCGGGATGCAATTCGGGATGGCCTTGTGAGCGCCGCGACCGTCGACAGCCGCGTCCGGGATGTTCTGCGCGTCAAGTACTGGCTCGGATTGTTCGAGCACCCTTTCGTCGATCAGCCGGAACGGGCGGACTCCGTGGTTCGTTCCCCGGAGCACCTGGAGGCAGCCCGCCGGGCGGCTCGCGAGTCGCTGGTCTTGCTGAAGAACGACCAGGGCCTGCTGCCGTTCAACAGGCAGATGAAGTCCATGCTGGTGACCGGCCCCTTCTCTGACGACACGACCTTTGCCGACAACCGATACGGCCCGCACAAGCCGGATGCCGTATCCATTCTGTCTGCGCTCCGGGATCTGGTCGGCGACAGGATCGTGGTCAAACATGCAAAAGGATGCGGATTTGTCCAGGCTGCTTGGCCGGCAACCGAGGTGCTTCCCGAACCGCTGAGCGCTGCAGAGCAGGCCGGGATTCAAGAAGCTGTGGAACTGGCCCGGAGCGTAGACTCCGTCGTAGTCTGTGTCGGCGAAAACGACCTCATGGTCGGCGAGAGCCGTTCACGCTCGAGCCTGGATCTCCCCTCGCCTCAGATTGACCTGATCCAGGCCCTTGTCGCTGCCGGCAAACCGGTGGCCGTCGTCCTGATGAATGGCCGGGCTCTGACCATTAACTGGCTCGATGCCCATGT
>Ga0102851_10000601_pt1 | contig 18681 bp, 14 predicted proteins | sample Mud3Dept3metaG_FD_79558 | JGI IMG/M metagenome (GOLD analysis project Ga0102851, IMG submission 79558) | Freshwater wetland microbial communities from Ohio, USA, analyzing the effect of biotic and abiotic controls - Mud 3 Core 4 Depth 3... | ecosystem: Environmental > Aquatic > Freshwater >... | reverse complement strand
TGTCTATATCGGGAGATGGTATTTTTATAATCCCCCTCACCGGGAATATACCGGTTGCAGAAACTCCGTGGTACCCCTGCCCCATAAGAATCACTGAATCTCCAATCGCAACTTTAAGGTAACTGGCAAGCCTGTCGGAAACAAGAATTCCATCATCATTGTTGCCAAGAAATCCATTTGCCACTTCGGTGTATTTAATAATTTCCGGCATGCAGAGTGTTTTTTCTTCATCGGAAAGTCCCAGTTCAAGCACAAGCCTGGCGGACGATGAATAAGATCTGCCAAGGCTCTTCATTACTTTTTCAAGGACATTATCCGATATTGTACCTGCATCCTTCAGGCGCCTTACAGCATCTTCGGTGATCCTGTATCTTACCAGCTTGGTTTCAGGATCCGAAAAGTTTTTTTCCTTAACAGGGTCGATCGCGATGACAGCTGCAGCTTTTGTCTGTGTCCCGCTTGAGGCAAGAGTGAAAGATTCGAGGTGGGGAGTGACAGAAACAACCTTATCGATCTTCGAAATTGCAGAAGCGACCGAATCACTATAATCAAATGAGTTATCAATTAAGGGATTATCCTGATATTTTAAATGTTGCACCTGCATGTAGCCCGTAAACGATTCGATAAAATTGTTTATCATATGGTCATAGGAGCCGAGCTGATATGATCTCATAATAACCGCAAAAAATACCGCGAAGAAAACAGATGCTGAAGTGATTATGGTACGGCGCCTGTTCCTCCAGAGATTTCTCCACGCTATTTTGAATTCCTCCTTCATGCCATTTATTTTCTGATTTCAACGCACCCTTTTCATATTCTGCTGGGAAAAGTAATTTTCCTCAATAGCTGTATTGAATTTTATTTCCCGGATCTCAATAAGGGTTTTATTATCGGGCTCCTCTTCCGGGACAAGTTCAATTTTTGAAGTTATTGTTCTTCCATCCATGATTTTGATGTCCGACCCTGTTTCAGTCCTCACCAGGTAACCATCTTCATCGTATAATTCTGCCTTTAATACCAGAAATTCCTTCTTGTCAATCCACCTGAACTGTTTGCCCCAGACAATGGAAGCCTCTTCCCTGGCAGTCATTTTAATTTTATAACATGGCCGGCCGTCAATGTTCTCTTCTCCAACAATCTCATGGACATAGTCATTTACAACTGAAGATTCCCTCAGGATATCGTCGTTAGTGTAATCTGATCCCATCCAGCCCTGGGACATCATTGAAGGAGGCAGTTTTATGAGCCTGTTTATTGCAGGATTCCAGCTCCACATTTCAGAACCCCTCTTCAGAAAAGTCTGTCCTGCTTCTTTGGCCGGGGCAGTGATCAGTGCCAGCGCATAATCTTTTCCAAGGGTCCAGTTCTTGAACTCAATTGTCCGCTGCCATTCAGGTCTGATAACTTTCATTGACATAACACTGTAACTGCTTTTCTCCCCATTGAATTTCTCGTCAGCTTTTCTGACAATATCAGTCGCATTCATCTCCTGTGCAAAAAGCGAATTGATACTGCAACCTGATATAAGGAATAAAACTATGATCGTTAATCTGCTTGTCATAAGAGTTTATTTAAATAGCTCAATTATTTTGTTTATTGCCTTTTCACTATTATCAGCATCCGAATAAATTCTCTTCACCGCAAAACCTATCAATGTAATAAAAAACATATTGACCTCACTGTCAGGATCAAATTGCTCACCAATCCTTTCCTTTTTTCTCAAGAAATAATCGGTGAACATTTTCGTCATCTGCAGGGGGTAATAGTTGTCTCCAGGCTCATGACCGGGATGTATTAGGGAATCCGATTCCGGGTATGCTTTCAGAAACTGTTCCCGGACATCATTCTGTATTAAAAGCTGCATCAATAACCGCCAGAAATATCTTTTTTCCTTTAACAAAACACTGATTTTCCTGATAAAAAATTCAAATTCCTTCTCAGAAAGGTATCCGTCCCTGTCAATGTCCAGATACTTGTAAATTTCATTCACTGATTTATGAATAATAGCCTTCAGCAATGCTTCCTTGCTTTCAAAATAATTATACATCAATCCTTTTGACATCCCCGCATGTCTTGCAATATGGTTTATGGTTGTTCTGTAGTAACCTTCATTGGCAAAGTGCTCAAGAGCAACGTCCATTATAAGGGTCATTTTCTCTTCCCTCATCTCCTTAAACTGCTGTGGTGTTCTGGGTGACATAGCTGCCGTGTTATTGGTGATCTGTTGTTTTTGACTGAACGTTCATTCAATAAATACTGTTAAATAAAACCGTTTTTGACTGAACGGTTAGTCAAAGTTAAAACATTATTTTTATTTCTTCCAAATTTTTTCTGATATTTTTTTTACGAGTTTACAGAATTCAAATTCCCCTGAACAAAATGTATGTTTGGCTTAACGGCTTACCAACGCAATCTCTGATGCTGAAATGATAAGCCCACCAGTATCCGGGATCAGGACCAACGTTTGTCTTGTCGTCTCCTGATCCGTTTATCCACCTGCTTAGTATTTTATTTTTTGACAAATGTCGCTCTGGCAACCGGCTTGCCGGAAGCCGTATAAATGGCTATTCTGTAAACTCCTGCAACCAGAGTGGATGCATCGACTGAAAAATGATCGTTCTCAATGAATGAAAATTTCTCCTCATTTGCGATCCTGCCTGTTTCATCAAATATTCTGACAAAAAGATCACCCGGATGATCCAGAGTAACGAGCTTTATACTGACCATTTCAGATGCAGGATTCGGAAAAACCATTAATTCGGGAGTAAGTAAAATCTGATCCCTTATCCCGATTGTAATTGCATGATAAACTATTGTATCCTTCATAAAAAATCCCCTGTTCCCGGATTCATCGACAGCCCTGACATAAATGAAATATTTTTTCAGATTAACCAGAGACGAAACAGGTATACTGAAAGTCGCGGAATCGAGTGTCACAGTACGTGAAGGAGTGAAATTATTCACTGTAAGGAGAGGGCCAGCCGCTCCGCTTTCATCCTCAAAATAATATTCCAGGGCTCTTATATCCGGAGGCGCAAAAGAATAACTGAAGAATGTTCCTCTTGAAATATGTGACCATATTCCATTTGCCGATCTGGCAGATGCTTCAAGATAATGGATCCCGTCAGCAATTGTGCTGGCATTGAGTTCGAGATCCATAGTTACATCCGTTGATGGTGACGGGAATGCCCCATCAAAAGAGAATTGGCCGATCCGGAGCTGAAGGATTATAACATGAGTCAAATATTAATTCAGGGATGAAGTCCGTGGTCTTTCAGTATGAATCATGGTTATCAGCAAATATTCAGTAACTTACAATAATCGATGTATTAATTCCGTTATTCCCGAGATCTAATATATGAAACCTCTGTTTTAATTATTCAGAAAAGATTTTCTATCTTTATCAGTTGTACCTAAAACAATTATGCAATGGCAAGTCTTAAGCTTCTACTCGGAATGATACCGTCTACTGCCAAAATTGAACTGGCAGAAAAAGCTTTAAAAGCTGAATTTGAAAAGCTTAACGCTTTCACTGAATCAGCCACTCTGAAAAGATTTACTGAGCTTAAGGATTTAATTAGTTCATCCGATTTCGCCCATAAAAGAAAAGAAATAGAGTCTCTCAGTTATAAGAATTCTGAAGAATATGCCAGGGAGAAAGAATTTCTCTCGCTTCAGAAAGCAAAGGATATTGTACTCTATTTCAGGACCATTGCCGGATCAACGCTGAAAAGATTCCGGGAGCTTGACGGTTCTGAAAAAATCGTTAATTATGAATCCCTGGAGAGACTTGTCGGATCACTTGAATTCAGGGAAAAAATGAAAACAAAGGAATTCAAAGGATCCGGTGATTATAATAAACTCCAGGAATTCAACAGGCTGAAGGGAAGCACGGAAATCAAAGAGTACTATGCTTTTAAAAACTCAAAGGAATACTCCAACTTCCTGAATACTGACGGGTCGGCAAGGCTTGCCCGTTACAATGAGCTCAAGGACTACGTCGGTACAAACGAATTCAAAGAAAGGAAAACATACCTCCTCGATAAGAAGAGGTTCGAAAAAACTGATATGTTCAAACAGATCCAGGAGCTGGATAAGCTGAAGAAAAACGAAGATATTCTGTGGTACTTTAAAACCAAGGACTCCAACAAATTCGATATTCTTAAAACCCGAGAGCTTACATTCAGTGATGAATTCGACGGTGACGGGCTCGACACTCAAAAGTGGCTCACAAACTATTACTACGGTGACAAGCTTTTACATGACAGGTACTCTGTCGGAACCGACCTTCAGGCATATACTGAAAAAGATAATTTCGAAATACGCAACAGCCTCCTGAAGATTATCACAAAACCACAAAAAGCCAAGGGCAAGGTTTGGACTTCCGGTGGCTTTAAGGTACATGATTTCGATTATACATCAGGGATTGTCAATACAGGCAAAAGCTTCCGGCAGAAATACGGAATATTCAAAGCAAAAATCAAGCTCGGGAATCCTTCCGCAAAAACAGCTTTCTGGATGCTGGCGAATAAGATCATTCCCCATATTGATATATGCCGTACATGCGATGGTAAGGTGATGTTTGATTTTTTTGCAAACACTGAAAAAAGAGTAAAATACTCCATAGGGTCAAAATATGCAAATGACTTCTACATTTATACCCTTGAATGGACCCCGGACAAGCTGGTCTGGAAAATAAATGATACGGTTGCATTTACCTGTACATCGGATGTTCCACAGGAACCGATGTATGTAATTCTTTCCGGAGGTCTTGATAAACCGATCAACAGCATGACCACGATGGAGATCGACTGGGTCAGGGTGTACCAGCCGATATAACCCCCCATCCCCCCTGAAGGGGGGCTAATTCTCTATCGTGCTGGAATTCACTATATATCTGTGATTTAAACCCCCTTTAGGGGGTGGCTACGCTGAAGCGTTGCCGGGGGTTATCAATGCAGACCCGTTCAGCGTGGCCGGGGCTAGAATTATTGTAACTTTTTGCATTTTTAACCGTCTTTGCATTGTAATCCGGTTTATGACTGTAAAAGAATACAACAGATCTGTTGAAGAATATGCCGATTCTGTTTATCGCTTCATCCGGGCTGACCTTAAAGATGAAGAACGGGCAAATGACATCGTCCAGGACAGTTATGAAAAACTATGGAGGAATGTATCCGAAATTGAGTATTCCGTTGTCAAATCATGGCTGTTCTCAACAGCATATCATGCAATGATAGATGTTATCCGCAGGGAAAAGAGAATGACAACGCTTGAAGGATCGCATGAAACAGACCTGATCCATGAATCACATTATACCGGCCTCAATGAGATTCTTCATGTCGCACTTGACCGTCTTCCAGAACAGCAAAGGTCTGCTGTTCTGCTGCGTGATTACGAAGGCTACAGCTACCAGGAGATCGGGGAGATCACTGGGATGAGTGAAGCTCAGGTCAAAATAAATATATACAGGGGAAGGATCGCCCTCAGAAGCTTTATTGGCAAAATTGAAACGGTTTTGTAGTTATGCATCCGGACAGATCAAATTATGAAGTATGGCTTTCAGACTGGCTTGAAGGAAAACTCACCGGTCTGCAGTCTGACCAGTTCAGATCATTTCTGGATCAAAATCCTGATCTGAAAGAAGAAGCTGAATTTCTATCAATTTCGCATCTGGTCCCCGGTAACAGCACTTATCCGGGGAAGAACCGGCTGAAAAAAACTGCAGCAGAGTTTCCTGCCTCACAGGTTGAGTATCTTTCCGTTGCATATCTCGAAAATGATCTCACACCCGGGCAGTTTGATGACCTGAAACAAAATATTTATCACAACCGGGAATCCGGTGAACTCTTTAATTCTGTACAGAAAATTAAACTAATCCCGCTTCCCGGTGAATACAGGTATAAAAATCAACTTAAAAAACTAAGTACAGGTGCGAAAATACTGCGGGTCTCTCTGATAGGATTAAGTGCAGCAGCAACAATTGCATTGATCATTCTGAGCTATATTCAAGTGCCCGAAATACAACTAGACAAGAATGATATTTCCGACCTTGTCACCGATCCTTCCTATGAACCTTTTATCGTCAATGCACAGGTATTCCGGGCTCCGGCGGAGGAATTCCCTGAACCGGAAACCGGAATCAATCCCGACGAAAGTACTGTATCCAAAACAGTTTTATCCGGAACTGATGATCCTGCTGTTCTGGCTGTTGCTGCTGATTCGTCAGTTAAACCTGGAACTGCGATGCATGGATTCAGGGTTGATACTTTTCCTGATTTCAGTTTCGGCCTTAAACCGGAAATATCCGAATATTCATTGGCCGCATCAACAATTGAAATCAAAAAAATACTATATGAAGACGAAAGAAATAAATTGAGCAAATTTATTGCAAGAACGTTCCGTGATAAAATCCTGAAAGAGGAAACAGGCAGTGATGCACCCGTGAAGCCTTACGAAATAGCCGCTGCAGGTATTGAAGGCCTCAACAGGTTGTTCGGATGGGATATGGCACTGGTAAGAGTAAATGATGAGGCGGGAGACCTGAAATCAATCTATTTCAGCTCCAGAATTCTGAAATTCAACGCACCGGTCAGGAAAACCGCTCCGGCAGAGTAACTTTTAAGACGGTTATCCGTCACACTATCAGTAACAGGTAAACTCAGCAAAATGAAAAAGATCGGAATATTAACAATACTTACGGCATTAATATTACAGGGATTCAGTCAGGTAACTACCGCAGAAAAAGGAAACACCAGCCAGGAAACAACTGTCACCGATACCAGTGAAGTTTTAAAAGTTGTTGTGGGGCAGGAACTTCTGATAGTTGAGGATGGAGAGGAGGCAGTAAAAGTTAAGGTTGGAAGCAGGGGACTGACAATACTGGAGAATCCCGAAGGGGACGAACCCAAATTCCAGTTCAAGAAGTTCGATGATGATGAAGCAAACCGAAATGATGACTTTGAAGGACGTGAAGAAGAGAGGGCTGACAGAAGAAGCCGCTTCAGGGGGCATTGGGGGGGTGTTGAATTCGGTTTCAACAATTACTCAACATCAGATTACAGCCTTAACCTTCCTGAAAACATTGCCTACATGTCTCTCCACTCCGGTAAATCGCATAATTTCAATATTAATTTTTCCCAGTTGAGCCTGGGACTCGCAAGACGTATCGGATTTGTGACCGGGCTTGGCATTAACTGGAACAATTACAGGTTCGACGGTAACAATAATATTCAGAAAGATGAAAACGGTATAATTGAATTATATGATCCCGGAGTGTTGCTGAAGAAATCAAAGTTCTCAACACTGTATCTTCACATTCCCCTGATGCTGGAGATCCAGATACCTGCAGATCATAGTCATATTAACATAGCCGCCGGACCTATAGGGGCAGTCAAGCTATTCTCAAATTCGAAAATGGTTTACGAGGATGGGGATAAGGTAAAGTCAGATGATGACTTCAGCCTGAACATGCTGCGGTATGGTGCAACAGCCCGTGTTGGTTTCGAGAATATCAATATAACCGGAACTTACTATCTCACTCCGCTCTTTAAACCTGGTAAAGGACCAGGCGGTATCGACCTGTACCCGTTTGAAATAGGTCTTGCATTCACAATCGACTGATTTTTTTTCGTAATATTGCCGGATTAACGTAAAGACGCGCAAATTGCGCGTCTTTACGTTAATAAATTAAATCCGTAGAAATGAAGCTTTTATTAATCAGCAATTCCACAAATCCGGGTGAACCTTATCTGGATTATCCAAAGAATAATATCAGGCAATTCCTCGGTCCGGAACCGGTTAAAGTTCTGTTCATCCCATATGCTGCCGTCACATTTAGCTATAATGTCTATGAAGAAAAAGTATCTGAAAGGTTCCGTGAAGTCGGCCACGATATTATTTCAATCCATCATTTTAAGGATCCAGTAAAAGCAGTCAGGGAAGCTTCAGCTATTGCTGTCGGAGGCGGTAACACCTGGAAGCTTCTGAAAACTATCCGGGAAAACAAACTGATTGAACCTGTCAGGTTGAAAGTCAAAGCAGGAACTCCGTATATCGGCTGGAGTGCAGGATCCAATGTGGCGTGTCCTACAATAATGACCACCAACGACATGCCGGTCGTGGAACCAGATTCATTCAGTGCATTCAACCTCATCCCTTTCCAGATAAATCCCCATTATCTTGATGTTAATCCGGCAGGACACGCAGGTGAGACAAGGGAACAGCGCATCGAGGAATATATTGAAGTCAATCAGAGTGTTTATGTTGTTGGTTTGCGTGAGGGTACAATGCTGATAGTCAACAACAATAGAATGCATCTTGCCGGACCCCGCAGTGCAAGGATCTTTAAAAAAGGATTTCCTCCCATGGAATCCGGTGCCGGCGATGACCTGTCCTTCCTGCTGATTTAAACAGGATATTCAGATTAATGCAAATAAATTAACTTTGCTCACCGTTATCAGGACAAAAAATCGAAGATCCCGGTAAGTGAATGAAGTTACCTTTTAAGATACTCAGAACAAGTGCTATCCTGATCATTACCATCACAGTGTCAATGTTCATTGCCTCATTTCTCATGCGGGACAGGGTTGCAGGCATCATTCTTAAATCACTTAACAAGGACATTTCAACTAAATTCGAGATCGGTTCCGTAAAACTCTCTTTTCTGAACAGATTCCCGAAAGCCGTCCTGAACCTGAAAAATATCCTTGTGCATTCATCACCGGGTTTTGACCGGACATGTTTCAGCGGAACTGATACTGATACATTGCTCTCAGCAGAGTCGGTTTCACTGGAATTCAGCATAATGGATATTATAAAAGGGATCTACTATATAGAAAAGATCGGGATAAAGGAAGGATACCTTAAACTCCTTACCGATACGTCAGGCCTGGTTAATTATAATATTACCTCAACAGATTCAAGTGAAACAGGAGAGGTCCTTACCATTAATCTTAACGGAGTAAGCGTTGAGGATATCCGGGCAATATATGACAACCGCGCAACAGAGCTTATCATAGGAGGGATAATAGAAAACGGGCGGCTCAAAAGCAAGATCTCAGGAGATGATATTGATTTTACTGCCAAAGGTAAACTGAGGATCGACCTTTTTAAGCTTTATAATTTCATTGTTGCTAAAAGTATTGATACTGAAGTAGATGTAAGCCTTAAAAGTTCCCCGGAGGAAGTTCGTTTCGATAAAAGCATTCTCATTTTTGATAACAGTAAATACGAGCTCATCGGATCCGTTTCGTCTGATGATATACTTGACCTGGAGGTTACCGGAGAGAATATTGATATTACAGGAATCAAAAGCTATCTCCCGGACAATATTGCCGGTAAACTGACCGCATACAATCCTGCAGGTGTCCTTAATATTGAAAGCAGGATCAAAGGTCCTCTCACCCGCACTTCCAATCCCGGGATAGAAATAAGCTTTTCTGTGAATAAAGGAGATGTTATCCATGCTAATTCGGCTCTTACCATAAGGAATATCTCATTTACAGGATTTTTCACGAATGGATCGCGAATGGTTCCTGAAACAAGCTCACTGACATTCAGTGATTTCAAAGGGACTCTCGGATCTTCCGCCTATACCGGGTCACTAAAGCTTTCAGACTTCAAAAAATTAAAAGGAGTTTTTCAGCTTAAGGGTAGGCTGATTCCATCAGAACTTAAACAGTTCTTTGGCTTGAAAGGCATTTCAGGGACAGAAGGATCGATCGATCTTGATCTGAAGATGGATGGATTTATCCCGGAAAAGGAGAAATATACATTTGCAGATTTCTTAAACTTCAATACGACCGCCGATCTGAGTTTAAGATCTTTCGGAATTGGACTGAAAAATGATAAGATCGTCCTGAAAAATGTAACCGGTGATCTCCTGGTCTCAAAGACCGTTACTGCAAGGAATCTGAATTTCACATACAATGATCAGCATGTAATTCTGAACGGCACCTTTGTGAACCTTACAGAATGGTTATCCGGTGCACCAGTAACAATGACCGCCCGGGCCAGCATCGGATGCGACATGGTGACAGTGGAATCATTCCTCCCCGATTCGTCAAAATCAGACACCTCTTCAGCCAGTAAAAGAGCATTATCGCTTCCGGGTGATATGTTTCTTGATCTGAATTTTGATATCGGTACCTTGCTTTATAAAACTTTCCGGGCTGAAAATATTAGTGGAATATTCAGCTACAAACCAAGGGTCATGAATTTTAAAGCTCTGAAATTAAATTCAATGGACGGAGCTATTTCAGGAGATGGTTTTTTCACGCAGAATGTCAATAAGGCATATTTTGGCAGAGGCAGCTTTACCTTTGAAGAAATAAATATCAACAGGGTATTCAGCGTATTTAATAATTTCGGACAGGATTTCCTGAAAACTGAAAATCTTGCAGGGACGGTCTCGGGTTCATTATCGGTGCTTATCCCCATGGATACACTGCTTCATCCCATAGTAAAAAATATCACTGCGGAAGGGAAATTCCTGATTAAAGACGGAGCTCTTATTGATTTCGAACCGGTCAGAGCGCTTTCAAGGTTTATCGAGATCACAGAACTTGAGAATATCAGCTTTGAAGAGCTGGAGAATGATTTCTTCATAAGAAATAATTTCCTTTACCTGCCCCAGATGGATGTAAAGTCTTCAGCTGCAGACCTTTCAATCAACGGCAAGCATAGCTTTGATAACAATTATGAATATCATGTAAAGATCCTGCTCTCGGAAATCCTAAGCAAAAAAATCATTAAGCCAAAGCCTAACACCACGGAATTCGGGGCAATACAGGACGACGGTCTGGGACGTACTTCGCTTCTCCTGAAAGTGGAGAACATTGGTGAACGTGTTAAAGTAGGTTATGACGTTAAAGCTGCAGGGAATAAGATCAAAAAAGACATCAAGGCAGAAAGACAAACTCTGAAAACAATCCTTAATGAAGAATACGGATGGTTCAGGAATGATTCTTCAGCAGGTCAGAAGCCCGCTGCAGGTAAGCCAAGGGTAAGGATAATATGGGAAGAGGCCGATACATCAAAGGTCCGCCCGGCAGAACCGGACTCCGAAAATAATAATGCGATCAAAAATCTGTTCAGGAAAAAATAGTTACAAATTGTATAATTACCGGTATAAGACACTCTGGATGCTCTCTCTTTTCCTGTTTGCAATTCTGACAGGTTCAGGTTCTCTCATTTATACCCGATATCTGGTTGATATCCTGAAAGTTGAAGAGAGAAAGAAAGTGGAGCTTTGGGCTCAATCGACGATTATGATAAATTCAGCAGATCCTGATGATCCTGATCAAAATCTTGATTTCCCGTTTTCAATTATTGAGAATAATACCACTATCCCGGTTATCCTGACGGATGAGGCAGACAGTATAATCAGCTCAGGGAATTTTGACGAAATGCGGATGCGTGATCCCGCATACATTAGATTGCAGCTCGAAAAGATAAAAAAGAAAAACACACCAATTATTATCGATCTTGGAGAAGGATACTTGAATAAGATCTACTACAAAGACAGTATTATTCTGACCCAGCTGAATTTCTACCCATACATTCAGATGGGGATAATAGTGCTATTTATCCTTGTAGCATATCTTGCGTTCAGATCATCAAGGAAGGCGGAAAACAACCAGGTTTGGGTAAGCATGTCAAAGGAGACTGCTCATCAGCTTGGAACACCTACCTCCTCGCTTGCCGGATGGGTGGAGATACTGAACCAAAAATACCCGGAGATGCCCCAGGCAAGGGAGATCGCTCTAGATGTTGAAAGGCTTGAAAAAATAACCGAACGATTTTCAAGAATCGGCTCCAGGCCAATTCTGAATAATGAAAACATTGTTAAAATTATTTTACAGACAGTTGATTACCTTAAATCAAGAACCTCATCAAAAATCAGTTTCATCTTTGATTTCGATGAATCAAAAGCAATTACAGCACCTGTAAACGCTACTCTTTTTGAATGGGTTGTTGAGAATATTTCCAAGAATGCCATCGATGCAATGGAAGGCAGTGGCAGAATTGCATATCGCATTTCTGAAACCGATAAGAATATTCTGATCGATATTTCCGATACGGGTAAAGGGATCCCGAAAAGGGCATTCAAAAAGATATTTAATCCGGGATATACCACGAAACAGCATGGCTGGGGACTGGGCCTTTCTCTGACAAAAAGGATCATTGAGGAGTTTCATAGGGGACGGATCTATGTGAAACAATCAGAAATCGGAGAAGGATCATCGATAAGGATAGTTTTAGATAAATAAATTACAAATGTTACTGGTTGCTGTTTGCTGGTCGCTAGTTGCTCGTTTTTTGAAATGAAAAGAAAAGATATTGAAATAACGGCTCCAGCCGGATCTTATGAATCGCTGATGGCGGCAATTCAGGGTGGTGCCGATTCTGTCTATTTTGGTGCCGGAATGCTGAATATGAGATCAGCTTCCTCCAATAATTTCAACCTGGATGATCTTCGCAACATTGCCAGTATATGCAGGGATAACGGATTGAAAAGTTATCTTACGCTGAACGTTGTGATCTATGATCAGGAAACCGGGGAGATGCGGAAGATCGTCGATACTGCTGCCGAAAGCGGAATTACGGCAATAATTGCCTCGGATATTGCTGCCATTGATTATGCTTTCAGGTCAGGGATTGAGGTTCATTTATCAACTCAGCTTAACATTTCCAATGCGGAGGCATTGAAGTTCTATTCCAGATATGCCGATGTTGCGGTGCTGGCAAGAGAACTGAACCTTGACCAGGTCAGGCATATTCATGAAACGATCCGCGAACAGAATATCAGGGGTCCGAAAGGGGAACTTGTTAAAATTGAGATGTTTGTGCATGGCGCGTTGTGCATGGCGGTGTCAGGCAAATGTTACCTCAGCCTCCACGAGAACAATACATCTGCAAATAGGGGAATCTGTTATCAAACCTGCCGTAAATCATATATCGCCACTGAAAAAGAGTCAGGCTATCAGTTAGAGATTGATAACGAATATATTATGTCACCAAAGGATCTTTGCACCATAGGTTTTATCGACAGGCTTCTTGAAGCAGGTGTAAGAATCCTGAAAATCGAAGGACGTGCCCGTTCAGCAGAATATGTCAAAGTCGTATCATCGTGTTACCATGAAGCGGTGCAAGCCGTAATCGACGGTACATATACTACTGAACGTATTTCGGAATGGAAGAAACGATTGTCAATGGTTTTCAACAGAGGCTTCTGGGACGGATATTACCTTGGACAAAAGCTTGGAGAATGGAATACACGCTATGGCTCGGGCGCCACAAAAAGAAAAGTGTATCTGGGGAAGATCACAAATTATTTTACTAAGCTGAATGTTGCAGAAATAAAACTGGAAAACGGTGACCTGAACAGGGGCGATACAATTCTTATCATCGGACCCACAACAGGAGCCATTGAATACTGCGTTGACGAGATAAGGGTTGATCTTAAAGAAACCGAAAAGGCGGCCAGGGGCGATCTATGCTCAGTAAAAGTCAGTGATTACCTGAGGCGGTCCGATAAAGTATATAAATGGACCGGGGAAGAAACCCCTGGAAAACAGTGAAAAAAGCTGATTACCATTTTATCTTATCTGCTGCTTCAAGCACCTTCCTGGCATTGATATCAATATTATCGGTATCGGTTTCAATATAAAATATATTTCCGGATCGTTTACGGTTTATTCCAAACATATATGCTTTATCATAATATCTCAGCGTAATTTCAATTGCTTTTTCAAAGTTGCCTGTATCAACCGCACTTAATGCCTCCTTTGCATTATCCCCTCCAAGACGTCTGCTTATTCTCATTATTGATTCCCTTATCATGTCAGTCGGGTATGCAGAGTATTCTTCAACAAGTCGGGGCATTCTTGTTCTGATATCCATGAGAAGAACCATTACCGGTGAATCATTAAGATTTTCATAGAACAGATCCGGCATAAATACTGTTCCGATATTCCGGCTTTCATCTTCCATCCATACCGGCAGATCATTTGCCAGATGTTTCCATTCGTTAAAGAGAAGGTTGGCAAAATGTTCCGAAGTAGGCTGGGGCGGCTGGCCAAGCGCACCAAATGCGGAACCTTTATGATTGGCCAGTCCCTCCAGATCTATTACCTGGTGGTTAAGTTCTTTCAGGCGTTTCAGAATATGAGTTTTGCTGCTTCCTGTCATACCTCCGAGAACAATTGTTTTCCGCTTTTCCGAAAGTTCTGCGAGAATATGATGTCGGTATGACTTATACCCTCCTTCCAGAACTTCGACGGGGATATCCCCAAGGGAAAAAAGCCAGGCCATAGCTTCCGATCTCATCCCGCCTCTCCAGCAATACAAAAGCAGCATTTTTTTTTGTGCAACTCTTATTGCTTCTTTTAGTTTTAAATGCATTGCCGGGCCGGTCAGTTCAATCCCCCTGAGGATCGCTTTGCTTCTTCCTTCCTTTGTATATTTGATCCCGACAGCTTCACGCTCCCTGTCGTCAAACAAAGGTATATTAACTGAATCCGGAATATGCCCCGCTTTAAATTCTGATGGAGATCTGACATCAACAACCTGATATTTCTCTGACAGTTCCAGAAATTTATTTATACCAATCTTATTCAGGGATTGAAATGACATGATCTTAAAAAGAAATGAGCGGAAGCAGAAGAATCCGTTACTGGTTTAATCCTTCCCGAAGTATTTTTCAAACAGACTTTTCAGATCCTCAATCCTTATGGGTTTTGCAATAAACTCTTTTATGCCTGACAGCTCTGCCTTCCTTTTAGCATCAGGCATATTGTCTGCCGTCAAAGCAACAATAAGGGTTCCCGGGATTTCTGCAAGGATTCTCCTGGCTGATTCATACCCATCTATTTCTGGCAGGATCAGATCCATAAAAATAATATCGTACTTTTTGTTTCTCGCTTTTTCGTATCCATCATACCCATCTGCTGCAATGTCGAAGGAATACCCCAGGATTTTAAGCATTGAGCAGATGACTTTCTGGTTCATTATGTTATCTTCCACAACCAGGGCAACCTTATTGCTCTTGATGTTGCTGATATCCCCCGGAGCAATACTTGGCTCAATGAACGGAAAGCATTCCAGAATTGAATTTACGAGTTTTTCGGTATCCAAAGGTTTGACCAGGTATTTATCGATTCCCATGGTTATAGATTTCAGATAATTCCCCTTTTTGTCGCGGGAGCTTATCATAAGTACTATCAGGCTGCCAAAAAGATTGTTCTCCCGGAATGATTCTGCAACCTCAAAACCATTGAATTCCTCATCATCAAGTATAACGATCATGTTATATCTGTCATCGGGAGAATTGAGATTTGACTTTATCTGCCCGATTGTTGATTTCTGGTATGCTGTAAGAGAAACACTCAATCCGAGTCTGTGAAGTGAGGCAAGAACTTCCTCATCACGGGTTTGCTGACCTGTTACAACAAGAGTTCTTATTTTATTAAAAGACTTTATCCTTTTCAGGTCCAGGTTTTTCTCAATCCTGTCATTCGAGTATACGGGAATTGTGAAAACGATCTTTGTTCCCTTCTTCCCGGAAAGACCTGAAGGACTCACAGCTGTCAGCCCGCCACCCATCAGATCTACAAGCTGTTTTGCCAGAACTGGTCCGAAAACAGATTCATCATCGCTTGCTGCTACTTTTGATTCAATATTCATGACCTCTCCAAAGATCATTTCCAGATCTTCAGCATTAAACGCCTTGCCTGAATCGAGCAATTCAAAGGTAAGTGTGACTGTGCTGTTTTTACTATGTTGCTGACTGCATTTTAGCTGAATTTCACCTTCTTTTGTATTCCTGACGGAATGATTTATCAGGTTTGTAAGAACCTGACGCAACCTGAAAGGATCTGAAATGATGCTTTCCGGAACGTCATTATCCACCTTGATTGAAAAAGTTATCTTTTTATCCTGAATACTTGTTCTGGCCAGATTTACACAGTAATTAATTTCTTCCCTGAGATTGAACGGTATCTCATCCAGTACCATCTTACCTGATTCGATCTTTGAAAAATCCAGAATATCATTTATTATATTCAGCAGAGTTTCTGTCGATCTGCCCATCAGGCTGACGATTTCCCTGACCTCATCCGTAAGCTTTTGCCTTGCAAGAATATCTGTCATTCCAATTATTCCATTGAGAGGAGTTCGTATTTCAAAGCTCATTCTGGCAAGGAATTCCGATTTGGCAGCATTGGCTTTTGCTTCCTGCCTTCTTGCGGATTCAAGGGATGTTACATCCATCAGTATCTCCAGACTGGCATCTTCTCCCAAAAACTCGACCGGAATGCTGTTCCTGTAAAGAATAATATCACCTGTTTCTCTCTTAATTATTGCAAACTGTTCGGGATTTACTACTCCCCCGAAGTTCCTGGCGAAATACTCATTAACATCAGTCAGCGATATTTCAGGAAAGGTCTTTCCCTCCATTTCTGCACCAGACTGATATGAATACTGGATTGCTGCGGCTTTGTTGGCTCTTATTATTCTCCTGTTTTTATGGATTATTACACCTATGGGCATCTCTTCAATAAGCTTGAACAGCGTTTTTTCAGAATCGCTCAGCCGTTTGTTTTCTGCCTCACGCTTTTTAAGATACCACCAGAATATGGAAATGATGATCTGAATGAACAGCAGTGTTCCGATTATAATAAATAACGAATTCTTTGTTATGTATTTCTGAATAAAGCCTGTTGGTGCCGAGAAAACCAGGGCAAAATTTCTCTGGAGAAGCTGGGTAGAATAATAAGATGAAACTATTTCCTGATCCTTTCCTTCAATTCCCGCGTTATGGATCAGATTGTCCACGGACCCATTTTCAAGAGCCGCTGTTAGCCTGTCAATCTGATTATACCTGATCCGGTTTCCCGAGTTGTCATAAATTGTTTTTCCAGAATCATTTACGACCCATTGCCACTGGTAATCCTTTAAGTTATAGACTGAGAATATCGCATCAAAGTATTTCCTGTAATCGACTGTTACGACAATATTGCCAATTATTATATTCTCTTTAATTACAGGGAGATAATATTCAAACACCTTGTTTTCCTCAACCAGCTTTTCCATATCAAATATCTCACCCTGCAGATGAAGGGTAAATGTCTGATCAAGCCATTCACCGCTGTTATCATCTCTTTTTAGCGTGAATTCATTTCTTTTATTATCATAATACTTGATCCCTGTAATAAAATCCTGATATTTTGAATAGAAAAACTTCATCTTATCCCTGGCTTTCTGCTGGGATTCAGTTACAGTGAAAAATGAACTTAGATCTTCGGAATAGCTGATTTCATTAAGATCACTTGTAAAATAATTATTGGTGCTGTCTACGGCAAGACCTACTATTTGGACCTGCCTGTCGAGGAGTGTGACAATGTAATTTATCTGATTATTATACAGGCTTTTAATATAAAAAACATTTACAATGATTATCACAAGAAATATCGAATAGATAATTATTAATATTTTTTTCATTATGAAGTATGTTTGGCGTCAGCAGAATATAAAGATAGGCTTAAATATTATTACATTATCAACTTAACGGTATTTACGATCATCGCCCTCAAGGATGCTGATATAACTCCGGTATCTCAGCGGATCAATCAATCCTTCTTCTACTGCAGTTCTTACAGCACAACCCGGTTCATCGAGGTGAAGACAATTGTAAAACCTGCAATCTCTGGCAATCCTGAATATCTCAGGGAAAAAATGGTAAATCTCATTCCTGTCCATATCCACGACTCCAAATCCCCTGATGCCGGGAGTATCAATAAGGTATCCTCCGAAAGGCAACTTGTGCATTTCCGGAAATGTAGTCACATGCTTTCCCTGTTTGTGATAGTCCGACACATCTTCAGTCTTGAGGTTCAAAGAAGGATTAAAGGTATTTAAGAGAGTTGTCTTGCCCACTCCTGAATTGCCTGCTATGAGGCTTATTTTTCCTTTCATCCTCTCTGCAAGCTTATCGAGTCCGTTTTTGTCCTTTACGGAGATTCTGAAGCATTCGTACCCAATTTTCCCGTATACGGAGGAGAGGTGTTCCATTTTGCCGATCTCCGCTGTCCCATAAAGGTCTGTTTTATTTATTATCAGGCTTGCCGGTATCCTGTATGCTTCTGCCGTAATCAGAAAACGGTCAATGAATTCAACAGGTGTCTCGGGAAGTATAATTGTTATCATCAGGAAAACATGGTCGATGTTTGCAGCAATTATCTGAGATTCCCTCGACAGGTTTGAAGCTTTCCTGAGTATATAATTCCTTCGTGGAAGAAGTTCGGTAATAATTCCTGATCTTTTGTTTTTTTCAAATTCAAACATGATATTGTCCCCTACTGCGACCGGATTTGTGGTTCTCGTTTCCCTGACCCTGAATTTACCCTTTATTGTACATTCAATAATATTCCCTTCACCATGGAGAACCCTGTAGCGGCTGCCGGTGGATTTTATAACGAGACCTTTTTCCAAATGAAGAATATTTGAAACAAAAATCGTAGGGACGTTGCATGCAACGTCCCTACAACTATTTATAACATAATTATCTAATTATCCGAGGCCATCAGGAGGAATGGTTTCATCTCGAAGCTGTGGTAATAGGGTCTTAGTCTTTCAACATTATAATAATCCGATACTTTTACCACTTTCTTGGATGAGGTG
>Ga0102851_10000600_pt1 | contig 18684 bp, 18 predicted proteins | sample Mud3Dept3metaG_FD_79558 | JGI IMG/M metagenome (GOLD analysis project Ga0102851, IMG submission 79558) | Freshwater wetland microbial communities from Ohio, USA, analyzing the effect of biotic and abiotic controls - Mud 3 Core 4 Depth 3... | ecosystem: Environmental > Aquatic > Freshwater >... | reverse complement strand
GCTCAGCGTCTGCGGGCCGGAAATCCACTCGCCGTTGAGGCGGCTCTTGAAGCCGTTCGCGCCCTTGCCGTGCTGCCGCGGCGCGACGGCCTCGCGGAACCAGGTCTCGGCGAAGCGGCAGGCGATGCCGCCGTGATGGCCCATGTCGCGGTAGAAATCGGCCGCGCCTTCCCATACGCACATCGCCGCCAGGTGTTTCGGCTGCAGCGAGGCCACCTGCCACTGGTTCATGCCGTAATAGGAGATGCCGTTGAGGCCGACCTTGCCGTTCGACCAGGCCTGCACACCCGCCCAGTCGATGCAGATCGCGAAATCTTCCGCCTCGCGCCACGACCACGGGTCGAGAAAGCCGGGAGAGCGCCCCGCGCCGCGCGAATCCACGCGCACGCAGACATAGCCGTCCGGCACCCAGATTTCCGGGTCGACGAGTTCCCAGTTCTGATAGCGGTTCGACGACCGCGCCAGAAAATTGGGGTAATTTTTTTCCAGCTTCTGCCACTGATAGGGATAGCCGTCCTGGAAGTGCAGCCATTTGGCATAAGGCCCGTAGCTGAGAATGACCGGGTATTTGCCGTCCTTGACCGGACGGTAGACGTCGGCGCGCAGCACGACACCGTCCTCCATCCTGATCGGCACATCCCAATCGATGCGCATGCCGTCGCGCACCTCGCTACGGCATTGCGCGTCGGCGCCGGCATAAATGCTGTTCATGGTCCTACCCCCGGAAGTTTTATAGCAAGACTTGACCTCATTGCCCCATTGCTCACACCCATCGCCGGGGGAGCCGGTCCCGCGACCGCGCGATCAATCCAGCTGTTGCATTCCGGAGTCGAGTATGGTCTTGCGATACTTCTCGGTATCACGCCGGACACGCTCGGCGAACTGCTCCGGCGTGCTCCCCACGACTTCGTAGCCTAAGTTGATGAAGCGGTCCTTCACGTCGGGCAAATTGACGATGCGCACAATTTCCCGGCCCAGCGCCTGCACGGTCGCGGCGGGCGTTTTCGCGGGCGCGAATAATCCGACCCAAAATTCGACCTGGTAGCCGTCGAGCCCGCTCTCGGCTATTGTCGGCACGTTGGGAAGATTCGGATCGCGCTGCGAGCTGGTTACGCCGATCGGTTTGAGCTTGCCGGCGTCGATCGGGCCTTTGAGACTTGAATAAAGGGTCAGCAGCAGCTGCGATTCATTCGACATCACGGCGGTCACGGCGGGTGAGCCGCCCTTGTACGGAATATTGTTCAGGTCGACCTGCCCCTGCATCTTGATCAGGTTGCTGGCGATCTCGCCTGTCGCGCCGGCGATCGCAATATTGAGCTTGCCCGGCGCGCGCTTGGCTTCGGCGATGAGTTCCCTGACGTTATTGGCCTTGACCGAGGGGTGTGCGACCAGCACCAGGCCGCTGAATATGACTTCGCTGATTGCCACGAAATCTCGCACGGGATCGTAGCTCGGTTTCTTGTACAGCGTGGCGTTGACAGCGTGAGTGCCGGAGTTGCCCACGGCGAGAACCGTGCCGTCTGCCACCGCGCGCGCAACGTATTCCGCGCCGATCACGCCGTTGGCGCTCGGCCGATTCTCCACGATCACGTTTTGGCCCAGCGTTGCGCTCAAATGAGGCTGGATCAGACGGGCCACCAAGTCGTTGGGTCCGGCGGCCGCATTGGGGACGACGATGCGCACGGCTTTGTTCGGCAGAGCGGACGCCTGACCGAAAGATACGGCGGGACACAGTGCCATGCCAACCAACACGGACAGCAATCGACAGGATTTGCGCAGCGTAATCATTTTACAGCCCTCCCCCATAACGTGATCAGCATCATCTGTTTTCCGCCAATATATACCTTTCCTGCATGTCAAACCAATACCGGTCGACGCAGCAGTCCGCCCGGCAATGCGACCGAACAATGACAGCCGCCGCGCCTGAACTTACAATAGCGCTCGATCGTCCGTGTGCGTTCCGGCGCACACCCGGATGCCAACGTTGCCACCGCAGGAGACGTTCATGAATATCGACCGCAGCGCTGTCGCCGCGCCCACCCGCGAACTTGCCGGCTGGATTGCCCGTCTGCGCTACCCGGACCTGCCGCAACGCACGCGGGAAGTCGTGCGCTGCGCGATTCTCGACACCACCGGCTGCGGCCTTTACGGCTACCGGACGCCGTGGGCCGGCATGCTGCTCAAGTGGGCGCGCAACGGCGCCGGCAAGGCCGAGGCCAGCGTATGGGGCGACGCCGCAGCCTCGCTGCGCGTGGCCGATGCGGCGCTGGTCAACGGCACTGCCGCCCATGCCTTCGAACTCGACGATTACCATAACGCGAAACTGCACGCGGGCGCGGTGGTGGTGCCCGCCGCGATCGCGATGGCCGAAAAGCTCGACGCCGGCGGCGAGCAGCTGGTGACGGCCATCGCCGCCGGCTACGAGGTGATGATCCGCTCCAGCCTCGCGCTCAACCCCTCCGCGGCGCGCCTGCGCGGCTGGCATATCACCGGCATCTGCGGCCCGTTCGGCGCGGCCGCGGCCTGCGCCTCGCTGCTCGGCCTCGACGCGGAGCAGACCGCGTGGGCGCTGGGACTCGCCGGCACCCAGGGCGCGGGAACCTGGGCGTTTAACGCCGACGGCGCCATGAGCAAACGGCTGCATGCGGGAAAAGCGGCGCATTCCGGCGTGCTGGCAGCCGAACTCGCGGCGCTCGGCTTCACCGGGCCGACGCAGATCTACGAGTCTGAAGACGGCGGCGTGCTCAAGGCGTTTTCCGACGCCTCCGATCCCGCGCCGCTCACAAAAGACCTGGGCCGCGTCTACCATCTCGATGCCACGGCGATCAAACCCTATTCGTGCTGCGGCAGCACGCATGCCTATATCGATGCCGCGCTCGAACTGCGTCGCAGGCTGGGCGCGCCGTGGGACGCCCGGCGCCGCGTGCGCGTGGGGCTCAGCAAGGTGGTCGATGTGCAATGCGGCTTCGACTATGTGCCGGGTTCCGCGCTCAACGCTCAAATGAGCCTGCGCTACGTCGTCGCTGCGGCGCTGATGGAAGGCCAGGTGCTGCCGCCGCAGTTCGATGACAAAAAACTCCGTGATCCGGCGCTGCTGGCGCTCGCTCAACATCTCGAGCTGGTCAGGGACCCGGAACTCGACAAGCTCTATCCGGTGCATTTCGCGGGCTGGGTCGCCGCCGAGCGCAACGGCGCCTGGGAACGCGCGGACGTCCTCGATCCATCGGGCTCGCCCGCGTCGCCGATAGACGCCAGGGGAATTACCGAAAAATTCCGGGGCATCAATCCGCAGCGGCCGGTCGACGCGATCGCCGAGATGGCGCTGGCGATAGAGCGACACCCGGTGCGCCGCCTGCTCGCGCTGCTGGCTCAGCGCACAGCCGCGCACAGTTGCCGTGCCGCATAACACGACATGACCTCCCATCTGATTCCGGCGGTTGCACTCCTGCTTGCGCTGGGCGCTTCCGCGCAGGCGCAGGAAACCCCGCTGCAGAATCCGGTATCGGCACCCGGCGCGCCGTGGGCGTTCTGGGGATTTGTCGTCAATGCGCCCGACACACCGGAGCTGGTCAGCCAGTTCAAGGCGCTGACCGGCGCCGCACTCGGCAGGAAACTGCCCGAACCCAATCATGCCTACGCATTTACCGTCGCCGCCGAAAAGCTCGACAAGGCGCTATCGAGCGCCGACGAATTGCTCGCCTATATGGCGGAACGGCGGGGGAAAAAATCCAACCCGTTGCGCTTTCGCGTTCTCGACCTCAAGGAAAAAACCGCTGCGCATCGCGATTACTGGTGCACCCGCTACACCATGCTCGGCGAAGACCTCAGCATCGAGGGCCCCAATGCGGTTCCTGTCGCGCTGGCGGGCATGACGTGCGTGCATCCCGACCTGCGCGACTATGTGGTGGACGTCAGCTATTCCGAAAAAGCCGGCGCCGGCGGGATCGGCACCGAACTCAGCGAGTCCGGAGAAAAATTCCTGACCAGCCTGCGCTTTCTTCCGCTTCCGGACCGCGCTGAAATCCTCGATGCGCTGAAAGCGGCCAAAGCCAGCAAAGGCGAAGCCGCTCTGGCCCTGCTCAAGCCGCTGGTGGAACAGGGAGACTCACAGGCCGCAATGGTGGCCGGCGAAATTCTGCTGCGCGGCTACGGTGCACGCAGAGATCCGGAGGCAGCGCGCCGCATGTTCGAACTCGCCGCCCGGGACGGCCACGCCAGCGCGCTCTACAGCCTCGGCGTGATCTACGAGAGGGCGCTGGGCACGCCGCGCTACGTGCTCGAAGCCCTGAAGTGGTTCAGGCTGGCGGCAGATCAGCGCCATAACCAGGCCCAGCTCAACCTCGCGATACTCTATGACCGGGGCGATGGCGTGCCGCGCGATCCGGGCGAGGCCGAAAAATGGGGCCGCTACGCCGCCAACAATGGCAACCCGCGCGCGCAACAACTACTGCGCAGCCGTTGATCCGGCCCTAGGCCCTGGCCCAGTAACCGGCACTCTCCGTCACCCGCGAATCGCGCAGCAGCTTGAGCAGATGCGCATGGAGCGAGCGCCGCGCCACGTGATGGATTTTCTCGGGCACGTCGTCATAGGCCAGCGGCAGCAGTTCATCCAGCGTTGCCGGATTTTTTTTCGCAAACGCGTCCAGCACCTTCTGCTCGCGCTTCAGGCGGTGGGCGATCAAGCGCCTGATTTCCTCGTGGGGATGGGCGATCACATGGCCGTGCCCCGGCGCCAGCTCGGCGATGCCGATGCGCAGCAGTTTTTCGAGCGAGGCCAGGTAATCGCTCATGTCGCCGCCCGGCGGCGTGATCACCACCGTCGAGCCCTGCATGATGTGGTCGCCAGTGAACAGCAGTTGCTGCTGCTCCAGCAGATAGCATAAATGGTTCGAGACGTGCCCCGGCGTGTGCACCGCGCGCAGCACGCAGAGCCCGAGATCGACGGTGTCATTGTCACGCAACACGCGGTCGGGTGCGAACGTCGTGTCCTGGCGCCCGTCATCCGCCGCTTGCATGCCGAGCACCTGCGCGCCGGTGGCGTGCTGTAGCGCCCGGGCCGCGGGCGAGTGATCAAGGTGGGTATGAGTGCAGAGGATCCAGCGCAGCCTGTCGCCCACGGCATCGACCAGCCGTTGCACGTGGACATCGATCGCCGGGCCGGGATCGATCACCGCCAGGATGCGCTCGCCGACGATATAGGTGTTGGTGCCGGCACCCGTCATGACGCCGGGATTGGGCGCGGTCAGGCGGCGCACCTGCGGGTTGAGTTCAGTGACGACACCCGGGACGATCGCGTTCACATCTGCCATTTTCCCCGCCCTTCCGCGAAAGCCGCCTCCTCATAACCGGGATCGCCCGGCAGCAGGCGCTCGCCGTTTTTGTTGATGCGCGGCAGCATCGCCGGAATGTCGCGCTGCGCGCGCATCGCCGCGAGCAGGCTCTGCGCCGAAGCATAGGCGGAAAACTGCTCCAGCGTCCAGACGGTAGGCGTGCGCATTTTGAGTTCGCCGCTGCGGAACTTGTCCAGCGCCGCGCCCGGATTCATCCAAGCGTGGCCGATAAGCTCGCTGTTGTCGTGCAGTGCTTCCTGCGCAGCCGGCGCCTGAGCCACGAAAAACCGCGTGTCGTAACGGCGCGGCGCACCCTCCGGCGTGATCCAGCGGCTGAAGTACACCAACTGGTCGGCCGCGGGCCGCAAGCCCTCGTCGCGCAGCAGCGCAATTAACTCGCGTTCCCCGGCATTGAGCGCGCGGCGATGGCCGCTGAAGCGCGCGATCTCGTCCGGCTTATCGAGCAGCATCATGTTGCCGCTCGCATCATAGGCGAGCAGCACGCCTGCCTCTTCGAACGACTCGCGAATCGCGGCGATCCAGTACGCGAGCCCGCCGCGATCGACGCCGAGTATGCGGCTCGCCGCGGCATCGTCGATTCCGGCGCACAGGCCGGCCGCTTCAACCGAGGCGTCGGCGGCATCGAGCCCGCCGCCGGGAAACAGGTGCATCCCAGCCATGAAACCCGAGTTGAGGTTACGCTGCATCAGCAGCGTTTCCAGCCCGCGCTCCGAATCGCGGATGAGCACGACGGTGGATGCGGGAAGCGGAATGATTTCGGCCATAAAAATCGGTGATTGGGTGATTAAGTGATTAAGTGATTAAAGCAGCGATTCAACCACCCATTACTCAATTACTTAATCACTGAATTACTCAATCACTGCTGTTTGTCGGTGAGCAGCCTGATCAGGCTCGAGGTGTCGAGCCGCCCGCCGCCCCGGCTCTGCACTCTGGAATAGAACTGGTCGATCAGCGCCGTGGCCGGCAGCCCCGCGCCATTGGCGCGCGCCTCCTCCATCGCGATGCGCAGATCCTTGCGCATCAGATCGACGGCGAAGCCGAAATCGAATTTGTCGTCCACCATGGTATGGCCGCGGTTTTCCATCTGCCACGAATTCGCCGCGCCCTTGGAAATGACATCCACCACCTGCTTGGCGTCGAGGCCCGCGCGCATCGCGAAGGCGAGCCCTTCCGCCAGCCCCTGGATCACGCCGCCGACGCAGATCTGATTGACCATCTTGGTTTTCTGCCCCGCGCCCGGCGGTCCCATCAGCGTCACCGCGCGGCCGTAGCACGCCATGGCCGGCCTGGCGATTTCGAAGGCCGCCGGCTCGCCGCCGACCATGATGGTCAGGATGCCCTGCTCCGCGCCCGACTGGCCGCCGGACACTGGCGCATCGAGAAACGACAGTCCCTTGCCGCGCGCAGCCCGCTCGAGTTCGACAGCCACCTGGGCCGAGGCCGTGGTGTGATCAGCGAAGATTGCGCCCGGTTTCATGCCGGCAAACGCGCCATGTTCGCCGAGGGTGATTTCGCGCAGGTCGTCGTCGTTGCCGACGCAGGAAAACACGATGGCCGCATCCTTGGCCGCTTCTTTCGGCGTTGCGGCGCTTGTGCCGCCGTGTTTGGCGACCCAGGCGTCGGCCTTGCTGCGCGTGCGGTTGAACACCGTGACTTCGTGTCCGGCGCGCGCCAGGTGTCCCGCCATCGGACCGCCCATCACGCCGAGGCCGATGAACGCGAGCTTGAGTTTTTTCTGTACAGAGGTCATGGCAGCCTGTGCTGTAGGGTTTTCACCATTTACTATTCACTATTCACTGTTTACCGCCTTTATGTGCCGTAGCGTACCGGTGACTTAACGAGTTTGAGCGCCGCGAGCGCGCTGTAGCAGGCCAGCCACGCGGTCTTGGGGTTGTCCGGCGCCGGCACGTTTTCGAGCTTGATGCTGATGTTGCCGGACTTGCCCTTGATGTCGATGTAATGCGTGTTGTATTTGAGCGCCGGGTCGGCAACCACCTTGAGCCGCGTCCTGTCGAAGCCGATGCCCGCCATCGACAGCACCGCCGCGATGTTCACGTTCGCCGGGAAATGCGGCACGCCCTCGCGCGCCGTGCCTTCGAACAACACATAAGGCTCGCGAAGGCCGTCGAGATCGACGCCCAGTTTCTCGACGTAAGCAATGCCTTTCCACGCCGCCGCCGGCTTGGTGACGGCGATCGTGACCTCGTCGACGCCGGCGATGCACGCCGCCTTCAGCGCATCGAGCCCGGCGATGCCGCCCGAGGGCACATAGAGCAGCGCGCCGCTCTCGTGTGCCGCGCGTTCCAGCCTGGCGCGCAGCGCGTCATCGCACAACGCGCCGGCGGAGAGCACGATGACCGCAATGCCTTGCTTGAGCAGCTCTTCGGCATAGTCGCGCACCGCCTCGTGCGACGCAGCCTCGACCACCACGTCGGGACGCTGCGCAACCAGCTCCTCGCTCCCGGCAGCGAACGCCACGCCATACTCCTGCGCCAGCGACCTGCCGCGCGAGGCATCGCTGCGCCCGGCGATGGCCACCACCTGCGCATCGCCCAGGTCGCCGCGCCGGATATGTTCGAGGAACAACCGGGCGATGCTGCCGCCGCCTATGATGCCTACCCGCATGGGAAATGCCCCGCTGATTCAGGAAACCACTATTTTACAGCGTACAGCGGATCGGCACCGCAGTGAAATCCGAAATAACGGGTCTCAGCGATATGCCGCAGCACGCATGGGGTCAGGGCCTGGGCTGCGTGTCATGCGCTGCGTAGCGCGCTTGATGAGTTCAGGCCAGATCGTGGCGGGGTCTTTCTCGAACACGGTAGCAGGATCGGCCGGCACCACATGCCAGCCGCCGCGCGCGATCTCGTTTTGCAACTGGCCCAATGCCCACCCGGTGTAGCCCGCATACACGCGCAAGGCCCGCCTCGGATCGGCGCGCCTGAGCATGCCGTCGATCCAGGCGGCATCGGAAGTGAAATAGACATCGTTGAGCACGCGCGCGGCGCGCGGCGGCGCCTGATTCGAGCGCACCAGGAAGACCAGTTCCTGACGCGCCACCGGACCGCCAAAATACACTACGTCATCTCGCCCCTGAAGCGCTTCATTGCCGGGAAACAGCGCGCTCACGCGGTGAGCGAGCGGCCGGTTGATGATGACACCGACCGGCCCGCTGCCCTGCGGCTGGGTGATCAGTACCACCGACTCTTTGAAAGCGGGATCGCGGATGCCGCGCGTAGCCACGAGGAAAACGCCATTGGCTGCAGCTTCCGCCGCTGCGGCATGCCGCACCGTCGCGTTCACGGGCAGCATCAGGCTCAGCGCGTAACACACCAGCACGCCGAGAATTCTCATGATGCACGGCCCTGTAAGTTTATATCCCGTTGTTTTTATTGTTATTTTATGTTTACGGGGCCACGTCCGGGGTCAGCTGCACGCCATCGGATCAGCAGGCGCCGCAGCCGGGACGGCCTGCGTGCCGACCGCCGCGAGTACCACCCCGCGCCGCACTGCCGTCATTTCGGCCAGCACCGACACCGCAATTTCAGGCGGCGTGCGGCTGCCGATCGGCAGGCCTACCGGGCCATGCAGCCGCGCAATTTCCGCGGCAGACAGGTCGAATTCGGCGAGCCGCTTGCGGCGCTTGTCGTTATTGACTTTGGAACCGATCGCGCCGACATAGAACGCCGGCGACTTGAGCGCCTCGAGCAGCGCCATGTCGTCGAGCTTGGGATCATGGGTGACCGCGACCACTGCGGTGTGCGCATCCATGTTCAGCGCCAGCACCACGTCATCGGGCATGCCGCGGTTGAGTTCCGCGCCGGCAAGGTTCCAGCCCTCCGCATATTCCTCGCGCGGATCGCATACCGTGACCTGATAATCGAGCGCCTGCGCCATCTGCGCCAGATAACCCGACAACTGCCCGGCGCCGATGATCAGCAGCCGCCAGCGCGGGCCGTGTATGGTCTTGAGCACGGCGCCGTCGAACTCCAGAACATCCGACCATTTGGCCGGCGCGAGCGCGCTGCCCCCGTTATTGATGTCAAGCGTGCGCGCCACCAGTTCGTGCCGCTCCACGGTTTCAAGCAGGGCCTTGAGCCCCGAGCGGGAAGTAAGCGGCTCGAGCACGATCTGCAGCGTGCCGCCGCACGGCAACCCGAACCGCTCCGCCTGCTCCTTGGTGACCCCATAGGTGACGACTTCGGGCTTGTCGCCGCCGAGATCATGCGCGCGCACGCGCCCGATCAGATCGTCTTCGATGCAGCCCCCCGACACCGAGCCCGACACCTGGCCGTCATCGCGGATCGCCAGCATCGCCCCTACCGGACGCGGCGCGGAACCCCAGGTCTTCACCACGGTAGCGAGCGTGGCCTGGCGGCCGGCATCAAGCCACGCCACGGCATTACGCAGCACTTCGGTATCTACGCTGTCCACGGAACTCTCCGGATGAAATCGCGATATAATAAAAAACGTTACAGAATATGCGCATAAGGTTAGTCCATGGTGGCGGAACGGGTCAAGCCGCCGGGTTTGCCGACACGGCTCTCAGCCGGCATTCCTCCCGCATCCGTCGTCATCCCGGGCCATACCGTATCTGGAGCCGTGCGGCTCACGTTCTGATCATAAGCCGGCAAAAAAATTGAACACCCAGTCTTTTTTGAAGCGACTCATACGCACGGTCGTGTCGCCGAACGAACGCGCCCGCGCCCACCGCAAAGCCCGGCAGGCGATCGACATCTGCCATGCCCTGCTGTCCGAGCGCGGCGAGGTGTCAGGCGCGGCGCTGGCCCGGGAAGCGTTGGCCGCGTATCACACCATGCCCGAGGCCGCGCTGCCGGCGTTCTACGACCTGCTGGTGTCCGAATTTTCCCCCGACCCCGCCCAGCTCACCCAGGCCTGCGCGGATTACAGCGCACAACCGTCGCCCGAGAATCTGATCAGGCTTCAGCGCACGGTCGAGCCGCCGCGGCAGGAACTGTTCCGCCGCCTGAACATGACAGCCGGCGGCACCGCCGCATTGGTCGTCATGCGGCAGCAACTGCAGACCGCGCTCAAGGACCATCCGGAGTGGATAGGCATAGATGCCGATCTGGTGCATCTTTTCAGCTCGTGGTTCAACCGCGGCTTTCTCAGCCTGGAGCGCATCGACTGGCACACGCCGGCCATCATTCTCGAAAAGCTCATCCGGTACGAGGCCGTGCATGAAATCACCGGCTGGCACGACCTGCACCGCCGCCTGGAGGCCGACCGCCGCTGTTTTGCATACTTCCATCCGGCGCTGCCGGACGAGCCCCTTATTTTTATCGAGGTTGCGCTCACGCGCGGCATGAGCGCCGCGGTGCAGCCGTTGCTCGACCTCGGCTCCCCGGTGTCGGATCCCCTGGCCGCGGATACCGCGATTTTCTATTCGATCACCAACTGCCAGAAAGGGCTGCGCGGCATCTCGTTCGGCAACCTGCTGATCAAACAGGTGGTGCAGCAGCTCGAACGCGAGTGCCCGCGGATCAGGACCTTTGCCACGCTGTCGCCCTTTCCCGGGTTCCGCAACTGGCTCGCGTCCGTTTCAGACCAGATTGCCGCGGCTCCGGAGGGGCGTGCCGTTGCGCGGGAACTCGAGCGCCTGGAACAACCGGAATGGTACGCGCAGGCCGATCCCGATGCGCGCCTGCAAAAAACGCTCATGGCGCTGTGCGCCTACTATCTCGTACATGCCAGGGCGCACAGCGAACCGGCGGACAGCGTCGCGCGCTTTCATCTCGGCAACGGCGCGCGGCTGGAGCGCCTCAACTGGCTCGCCGACGTCTCCAAACACGGCCTGCGGCAATCCGCCGGGCTGATGGTCAATTATCTGTATCAACTCGACAATGTCGAGACCAATCACGAAATCTACGTGAAAGATCACCGCGTGGTCGCCTCTTCCAGCCTGAAAAAACTGGCGCGCGAGTGTCCGCTGCCGCTGCCGGCAGGCAGGCGATGAGCCGATTGCCCGCCGCAGCGCATGGCCCAGACGCCGGCACCGGTCGCCGCGCTTAACCCTGAACTGGAAAACACATGGACATGACCGGAGAGCAGCTGATTGCGCTGCCGCTGACCGAAACCTGGCGCGCGCTCAACGACACCGCCATTCTCAAGGACTGCATCCCGGGATGCGAGACCATAGAACAGGTCTCCGACACCGAGTATCAGCTCACCATGACCGCCAAGGTCGGTCCGGTCTCCGCCAAGTTCAAGGGCCGGATGACCCTGTCCGACATCGACCCGCCCCATTCGTACACGCTGTCGTTCGAAGGCCAGGGCGGCGTCGCCGGTTTTGCCAAGGGACAGGCCAGCGTGCAGCTGGCGCCTGAAGCTGAAGGCACCCGTCTCGGTTACGTGGTCAAGGCGATGATAGGCGGCAAACTGGCGCAGGTCGGCGCGCGGCTGATCGACGGGGTGGCGAAAAAAATCGCCGAACAGTTTTTTTCCGAATTTAACAAGCGCGCGGGTCCGCCGCAATAACCGCCGCGCCGGGCATGCCATCGGCGTTGTCGCCGGCTGCCGCGCAATATAGACTGAAGAACAGGAGGAAGGGCAATGCTGAAAATCTGGGGCCGCAGGAATTCCATCAATGTGCAGAAAGTGCTGTGGTGCTGCGGCGAACTTGGCCTCGCTTTCGAGCGCATCGACGCGGGCATGGAGTACGGCGTCAACGATACGCCGGAATACCGCGCGATGAATCCCAACGGGCTGGTGCCCACCATCGATGACGACGGTTTCGTGCTGTGGGAATCGCATGCCATAGTCCGATACCTGTCACGCCAGCACGGACAGGGCACGCTGTGGCCGGACGACGCGCGCCGCTGCGCCGATGCCGACCGCTGGATGGAATGGTACAGCACGACATTGTGGCCGCTGATGCGCCCGGTGTTCTGGAATCTGGTGCGCATCGCACCGGAAAAACGCAACCTCACCGAGGTCGAGGAAAACCGCAGGAAACTGGCGGCGAATTTTGCCGTGGTCGATGCCCATCTCGCCGGCAACGCGTACATGGCGGGCCATGCCTTCAGCATGGGCGACATCCCCATCGGCGTGACGGCCTTCCGCTGGTTCAATCTGCCCATCGAGCGGCCCGCGCTCGGCAATCTCGATGCCTGGTACAAGAGAATTTGCGAGCGGCCGGCGTTCAGGCAGCACTGCATGGCCAAGCTGACCTGAAATCGCCCGCTTTGCCGTCATCATGATCCGCTCCAACTGGCGCACCCCGGCCATCATCCTCGTCTGCAGCGGCCTCGCGCTCACCCTGTCGCTGGGCGTGCGCCACAACTTCGGCCTGTATCTGCAGCCCATGACCCTCGACCTGGGGTGGAGCCGGCAGACGTTCGCGCTCGCCATCGCCATCCAGAATCTGGTCTACGGCCTGGCGCAGCCCTTCACCGGCATGATCGCGGACAAATACGGCGCGGCGCGCGTGCTGATCGGCGGCACGATTCTGTATGCCGTCGGGCTGGTGCTGATGTCGCTGTCCACCACCGGCTGGGAATTCAGCCTGAGCGCCGGCCTGATGGTCGGCGTCGGACTGAGCTGCAGCGGGTTTTCCATCGTCTATGGCGTGGTCGGCCGCGCATTTCCGCCCGAAAAACGCACTGTCGCGCTGGGTGTGGTGGGGGCCGCCGGTTCGTTCGGCCAGTTCGTGATGCTGCCTTTCGGCCAGACCCTGATCAATCACCTGGGCTGGCAGCATGCCTTCCTGGTCCTCGCCCTCACCGTGCTGCTGATCGTGCCGCTGTCGGCGGCGCTGGTCGAAAACAAGAAAGCCCAGGCGCGGGATGTCCACAAGCAGTCGATACCGGAGGCGCTGCGCGAGGCCCTGGGCCACAAAGGCTATCTGCTGCTGTGCTCGGGCTACCTCGTGTGCGGATTCCAGCTGATGTTCATCTCGGTGCACTTCCCGGCCTACCTCGTCGATCAGCGCATGACGCCCGAGACGGGAATGACGGCGCTGGCCCTGATCGGGTTGTTCAATATTTTTGGCAGCTACCTGTGGGGATGGCTGGGCAGCCGCCACACCAAAAAAAATGTGCTTTCCACGCTGTACTTCGCCCGCGCAGTCGCGATTGCCCTCTTCATATCGGCGCCGGTCTCGCCGCTGACGGTCTACCTGTTCGGCGCCACCATAGGATTTCTGTGGCTGGGAACGGTGCCGGTGACGAACGGCCTGATCGCGCACATCTTCGGCGTCAGGTATCTCTCGACGCTGGGCGGCATCGCCTTCCTGTTCCACCAGGTGGGCAGCTTCCTCGGTGTGTTTATCGGGGGTTACCTGTTCGACACCACCGGCTCCTACAACCTGATGTGGACCCTCACCATCGGCATGGGCGTAGCCGCGGCGCTGATCAACTGGCCGATCGACGAACGCCAGATCGTGCGCGCCGTGCCCAAACCGGCTTGATCACACCGCAACCAGTCGCGCCGCCTCCGCGATCAGCCAGTTGTTGAACGCCGCGACCGCCGGCCGCGTGGCAGCGCTTTCCTGGCAGACCAGGTAATAGGCCGATGCCAGCGGCACGCGCAATTCGAACGGCGTGACCAGACGGCCCGCGGCGATTTCATCGGATGCCAGCACCGGTATCGACGCCAGCACCCCCATACCCTCCAGCGCCGCTTCGACCGCCAGCACCGCATGGCTGAAATGCGGACCGCGGTTGATATCGATCCCGCTCACGTTGGCCGCCTTGAGCCACACATCCCAGAATGACTCGCCGTCATACATGTCGCCGGTATCGTCATGCAGCAGCATGTGGTGATTCAGATCGGCGGGGGTGCGCAGCGGGTGCTCGCCTTCGAGCAGTTTCGGGCTGCAGACCGGCGTCAACATGAGCTCGAGCAGCTTGGTGACGTGCAACCCCGGATAGTGGCCGTGGCCGTAGATAATCGCCACGTCGGAATCGTCGAGCCAGCTCTCGAGCGTCGCGCGCTCCGCCACGTCATTCTTGCCATCGACGCTGATCCGCCTCACCCGCGCCGAAATTCGCACGTCGATCTCGGGATGATCGACCAGAAAACGGTGCAGGCGCGGCATCAGCCAGCGCCCTGCAAAAGAGGGGGCTGCGCTCACCGTCAGCATGCCGGGGCTGTGATGCGTGCGCAACCGCTCGACCGCCTGGGCCAGGCAATCGAAACCCTCGCGCATCTTGGGCAGCGAGACGCGCGCCGCATCGGTTAATTCCAGCGCGCGGTTGTAGCGATGGAACAGCTGTATGCCGAGGTACTCCTCGAGCGCCCTGATTTGATGGCTGACGGCGGCCGGCGTCACGTTCAGTTCGACCGCGGCTTTTTTGACGCTCAGATGGCGCGCCGCGGCTTCAAACGCCTTGAGCGCATTCAATGGAGGAAGACGATGGGTCATAAATTTCGTTCGACTTAGTATTTCTATGTTGATCAATCATAATATATCAGTCGCTGCAATGCAACAATACCATTGCAAACAAGTCTATACTTACGTCAGATGTCATGGAATTGCAGCACGCCGAGCTTAGCCTTTCTTGCAAGCGGCAACAGATTATAAAGGAGATTCAAATGAGTAAAACTCTTGAAATCAAAATTGGCTCAACGGTTTACGACCGTATCAATACCGTCAGGATGTCCCAGGCCGAGCGTCAGGTCGCGATCAACGCGATGCGCGATGCCGATTTGCTGGTTGACGCCTTTGTGTGGGTAAACAGGAAAATCGGACAGATTGCGGAGAGCGTGTCCCGCCTGTTCCTTAAACACAGCCTCAAGCACTAAGCAGAACCCTCTCCAGCCGGGGTTACCCCGGCACCGGCGGCCCACAAGGCGGCCGGCCTGGACGCGGCGGCAATCCCGCCGCGTTTTTTTTGCGCCCTACTTCAGCATAGGCGCCAGCCGGCCCAGGATTTCCGCCGAATCAGGCTCGGCCTGAGCGGGGAAACTGTAAACCGTCTTGCCGTCGGGCGCGATCAGGTATTTGTGGAAATTCCATTGCGGCGCCTTGCCGGTCGCCGCTCGTAGCTGCCTGAAGAACGGATTGGCCGCCGCCCCCGTAACCGCGCTTTTCTCTATCATCGGAAATTCAACGAAATAGGTGAGCCGGCAAAAGCTGGCGATTTCCTGGTTGCTCGCCAGTTCCTGGTTGAAATCGTTCGATGGAAAACCGATGACGACCAGACCGCGGCTCTTGTAGCGTTTATATAATGCCTCGAGCTTTTCGAACTGGGGCGTATAGCCGCACTTGCTTGCGGTATTGACCGCCAGGATCGGACGATTCGCGTATTCGCAGAGATCGACCGATTTGCCTTGCAGCGAGTTGAAGCGGTGATCCAGCAGTGCCGGGCAGGCCGGCAACGCAGCACCAGGTGCGCCCAGCGCGCATGCCGTCACTATCAGCAAAAGCAGCTTGAGCCCGTCTGCCACGCTAACCATTCGCAATGTAAATCGCCCCTTTCCCGCTTTTCAAGCCGCGCTGGCGCCGACACAGTGTAGCGGCCCTTGTCGTCCGATGAGATCACCATCGCAAACATCGGCCGTCGCTCGACAACGACAAATTTTATCCTTTATAAACATAATACTGGATACATTTTTGACCGTTGTGGTCGCCAAACAACGACAGTATCTGCCGTCATTGCCCGCAGCAATTCTGACCAAATGCAAACATCTCTTTGGTTTTAAAACATAAATTTACTATGGCGCACATCTTGCTAGATGCTTTATCAAATCGTGCGGCTTGCTTCTTACCCTGTTTGACGCATGCAGACCCAGCAACCCCACCCACAGAAGGAGACCCTATGTTCAACCGCGATGGGATGTTCAGCAAAAAAGACGAGCAGCGGCAAAGCGACGCCAAAGCCGTAAACCTGCCAGTCGGCCGCAATCCGTCAGAGGCACCGAAGACGGACAACCCGCTCACGGAACCCAAACCCCAGGTCAAAACCGAAGACAGCAAGGGCAGCAAGCTCATCGTCGGCCCCGACATCAAGCTGAAAGGCGCCGAGATCACCGATTGCGACACCCTGGTGGTTGAAGGCCGCGTCGAAGCCGCGATGGACAGTCGCGTGATCAAAATCGCCGAGAGCGGCGTGTTCGTCGGAACGGTCGGCATCGATATCGCCGAAATCTACGGCCGATTCGAGGGTGAACTCACCGCGCGCAAGCAACTTGTCGTCCATTCGACGGGGAAAGTGTCGGGGAAAATCCGCTACGGAAAAATCATGGTGGAAGAAGGCGGAGAAGTCTCGGGCGATGTCTGCGCGCTGAGCAGCGCCCAAACGACAACCCCGTTGAAAAACACCGGGACAACGCATCCCGATCCTGCTGCCGACATCATGGCTGTCTATGACCCGTTCGCGCGCAAAAACGGCAGGCCGGCAGCGGGAAAATCGCCCTCGAGTCCTTTGCTGAACCCTTAGAAAATTTTACCGGGGCTGGACGGCGGCCGACTTAACGCTGCCGAACTCCGCGAGAATCATGTCGTTGAGATCGCGCGGGATCGGCGCCATGCCGGACTGCAGCACCTGTATCATCTGCAAGCGCTCCCCGGCTGACAGGCCCGTATACTCCTCGCGCGCCTGGCCGGCGATGGCCTTCTTTTCGCCGTAAGACAGGTTGTTGAGTTGCTCGTGCGCCTGCCGCATGGCCGAAGCCTTCAGCGCGAGTTCCTGGATGATCATGGGCTGCAAATGCGCATTCTTCGGGTCGGCCAGTCCGCGGCGCACCCCGGTGAACACCTCATCGCGCTGCGCCGCAGTCAGATGCACGAATCCCTCATCGATCAGCGTCCTGAGCTTGCGGTCTTCCATTACGTACGGGGCCGGCGGCAGAATGGCCACACCGGGCTGATCGCTCTCGCGCTGAGCACCTTCGAACGCCGCCTGTGCCGACGACGTGATGAGCTGGTCACGCAACACGCGCAACAGAATCAGCGTCAGCGGCTCGATGGCAAAACTGGCCGAACACCAGACCAACAGCAGAAGGCCTAACAGGCTGCGACGAAACATAAGCCGCGTCCTCCAGAAAGTGTGGTGTGATGGCATCCCCGCAAGCATGTGACGCCTTCCAGGTGCCGGGGTGGCCGGGCTGAGCCCGCCATCAGGGGGAAATGATTCTAGCACCGCAAATCGGCCGCCCGATATGACTTCTTGCCGTGTTCTGCGCTGCCTGCGCCTATTGCATTGCAGCAAGCATGCTCAATGGATCTGCGAGCACACACATAACCCAATGTTTTTACTGTATTTTATTTTAAGAGCTGGTCGGGGCTCAGTCCGGCAAACGCCTAGCCGCTGTTTCTCAGGCCGGCGGCAATGCCGTTGATCGTCAGCATGATCGCGCGCCGGATCACATCGTCGTCTTCGCCCGCGCGCAGCCGGCGCAGCAGCGTGACCTGAAGATGGTTGAGCGGATCGATATAGGGCGAGCGGTTGCGGAAACTGCGCGCCAGCGCCGGATTGGTTTCAAGCAGTTCCCGCTGGCCGGTAATGGCCAGCAGATGCTTGACCGTGAGCTGCCATTCCGTCTGTATCCTGCCGAAAATATGCGCGCGCCGCTTCTCGTCGCCGACCAGCTCCGCATAACGCGAAGCGATCCCGAAATCACACTTGGAAAGCACCATGTCCATATTGGACAACAGGGTCTGCAGAAACGGCCAGTCGCGATGCATTTGCTGCAGCCGTTTCAGGGCCGGGTCGCCGTCGCGCTCGATCAGCACCTGCACTGCCGTGCCAAAACCATACCAGCCGGGCAGCATGATGCGCGACAGCGCCCAGCTGAACACCCAGGGAATGGCGCGCAGGTCCTCGATTTCCCACGACGCTTTGCGCGAGGCCGGGCGGCTGCCGATGCGCAATTCCGCGATCTCGGCGATCGGCGTGACCTGACGGAAAAATTCCACGAATCCCGGCGTCTCGTACACCAGATCGCGATACGCGCGGTAAGCATCCTGGCTCAACTGCTCCATGACGTCGCGGCAGGTCGCGGCGTCGCACCCTGCATTGCCGCCGTCGAGCAGCGTGGCTTCCAGCGTGGCGGCAATCAGCGTCTCCAGGTTGCGCCGTCCAATGTCCGGGTCGGCATACTTGCTGGCGATGACTTCGCCCTGCTCCGTGATGCGGATCTGTCCGTTCACGCTGCCCGGCGGCTGGGCGAGTATGGCCTCGTAGCTTGGGCCGCCGCCGCGCCCGACGGTGCCGCCGCGCCCGTGGAACAGGCGCAACCCGACGCCGTGGCGCGCGAACACTTTGACCAGTTCGATTTCGGCCTTGTGCAGTTCCCAGTTGGCGGTGAGAAAACCGCCGTCCTTGTTGCTGTCGGAATAACCGAGCATCACTTCCTGCACGTTGCCGCG
>Ga0102851_10000599_pt1 | contig 18695 bp, 15 predicted proteins | sample Mud3Dept3metaG_FD_79558 | JGI IMG/M metagenome (GOLD analysis project Ga0102851, IMG submission 79558) | Freshwater wetland microbial communities from Ohio, USA, analyzing the effect of biotic and abiotic controls - Mud 3 Core 4 Depth 3... | ecosystem: Environmental > Aquatic > Freshwater >... | reverse complement strand
TGCGCCGCTCGAGCGCGGTGGCAACGTGATCGAACTGCTGCTCGGCGTCAGCCGCTACAGTGCGCCGCTCGGGCGCCTCGGCCGGATCCGCAGCGCAGGCATCACGGATCTGCGGTACGGCAATGTCCTCGACGACCACTGGCAAGGTCGCGATCGGTTCGAGCTCGCCCCCGACGATCGCCGCCCGCTCGACCTGCCGACGGACGTGCGCTGCTACGCGATCGCGGGCACGCTCTCCGCCGAGCCCGGCGAGCGGTCGCGCGGCGATGGGATGGTTCCCGTGACCAGTGCGCTCGGGGTGCACGCGAAGCACGAGCACACCCTCGCGTTTCCCGAGACGCATCGCTCGATCGCGGCCGGCACCGGCCACATCGACCTGCTCGGCGCCGACGCGGTCTACGCGACGATCAAGTCCTGGCTCTCGTAGGCGCAGCGCGGTTGCGCGGCTCCGTCATGACGCCGCCGCGGGGACGTCTCGCTGCGGTCGCGGCAGCTCGAGCGCGGCGCGGAAGTAGGCGGCGATCCCCGGGACGTCGTTGTCGATCCAGATCCGCGGATCCGGCGGGTTGAACCGACGAAACAGGTCCGGCTGCAGGAACCGCTTCACGTCGACCCACAGCGGGTAGTGCTCGACGGTGAGCGCCCACGTGCCGTGGACGTGATGCTGGTGATCCTCCTGCTCGCCGGTGAACATGTCGACGGCGCCGAGGACGTTCTGCCGGTAGCGGGTGTGGGGCTGTGCCCGGGCGAACGCCGCACACAGGGCGCGGTAGGTCGACGTGCTCGACGCGCTCGCGACGCATGGCGGGATCAGCACCCCCATCGTCGAATGCAAGCTGACGCTGGCGTCGAAGTGGACCTCGGCCGCGAGCTTCATCAGCGCCGCGGTCTCGGGCTCGCTGGCCGGCGACACACCCCGATAGAACGGGTTCGTCGGATCGTCGGAGCCCGTCCGCCAGCCACCGAAGGTCAGCCACACCGGCTTCCGCGGTCCGGGGAACGGGTAGTTGCGATTGAGGTCGACGTGGTGTGCGTTGCTCCGCAGCTCGTGGAGCGAGCCCTTGCCTCCGCGCGCCCACGTGCGCTCGTAGCCGTCGGGGTTGAGCGATGGCAGGACCCAGACGTCCGCGCGATCGAGCAGATCGTCGAGCGCCGGCGACCGCGCGCGCTCGAGGAACCCGAGGGCGACCTCGGTCCCGATGTACTCCGGGCCGTGGATCCCCGCACACACGAGCACCGACCGTTCCGTGTGGCGCCGGCACGGCACGCGGGCGGCGCGGATCGCGCGGCCTTCGACGCTCGTGCCGAGCACGTGGACCTCGGCGCGCGCGGCCACCGCGAGCTGGTCGAGTGCGCGCTCCCGGTCGGCGGGTGAGCGATAGCCGGCGAGGGAGCTGCTCATGACCTGACTGTAGACGACGCAGCCGAGGTGCCGCATGACAGCTGCCGGTGTTTGCCCGTGGCGGTTCGATCCGGTCGCGCTACCTCCGATGGATGAGCGTGCGATGGATCGGGTTCGCGCTGCTGGCACTGCTCTCGTTGCACGTCCCGCGTGCCGCGGCCGATCCACGCGATCCGGTCCGGTTGCGGGTCGGAACCCAGGCGATCGACGGCAGCCGCTACATGAAGGACATCCTCGCGCTCGGTGAGGAGATCGAGAAGCGGACCCGAGGCTCGGTGCAGCTCGACTGGGTCTCCGGTGGTCAGCTCGGCGACGAGACCGCGATGGCCGACCTCATCGCTCGCGGAAAGCTCGACGGCGGCGGGTTCTCCGAGACGGGCCTGGTCGCGCTCGTGCCGGAGATGGCGGTGTGGCGTGCGCCCGGGCTGTTTCGCTCGTACGAGGAGGTCGATCGCGCGACCGCCGCCGTCGACGGTGCGGTTCGCGAGCTGTTCGCGAAGCGGGGCCTGACCTTCGCGATGTGGGCCGACCTCGGCTTCTCGCAGGTGTTCTCCACCGCGCCGATCACGAGCGTGCGTGACGTGCTCCACAGGGCCGCGCCGTGGATCGCGCTGCCGCTCGACGGCACGCTCACCGAAGCGGTCACCAGCGGTCGGGCGCGCGCATGGACGATGCCTCCGCTCTACATGCTCGCCATCGGGACCCGCAAGGTGCGCGCGATGTCGGACCTGCGGTACCGCTACGTCGCCGGAGGTCTCGTGTTCTCCCGCCCCGCGTGGGCGAGGCTCACCTCCGCCGAGCAGAAGACCGTGCTCGCCGTGTGCCACGAGCGAGAACCCCGCATCCGCGCGAGCTGGCGCAAGGAGACCGAGCGTGGGATCGACGCGCTCCGCAAGTCCGGCGTCGTGATCACCGCCTCGTCGGAGACCGAGCGCGCGGCCTTCGCCGACGCCGCATCGAAGAGCCGTGAGGCCCAGCCGCACGAGCCGGGGCTCGCCGAGCTCGGCGCGGAGGTGCGCGCCGCGATCGAAGCGCGCTGACCCGACGCGCGCGCGTGCGATACTGGGGGCATGCGGCGCTCGATCACGATGCTCGCGTTGGTCGGAGCGTGTGGGTTCTCGGTGCGTACCGGCGATCTCGATGCGTGCACGACGACCCGCCCGTGGTGGGACGCTCGCTGGGCGCATCGCTTCGCGATCGACACTGCCGGCGCGCCGGCCAGCTATCCGGCGCGGTTCGACGCGTCAGCCGCGCTCGCGTTGTCGGCCGTCGGCGGCGATGACGTGCGCGTGATCGTCGACACCGCCAGCGGCGCACGCGAGCTCGATCGCGTGCTCGACGGTTCGTTCGTCGAGACTCGCCTGCCCACGGCCGGGACGCTCTGGCTGTACACCACCAACCCCGCCGCGGGTCTGCCGCCCTCCGATCCCGAGGCCGTGTACACGTGGTCCGAATCGTTCGAGACGCTCGCGCTCGGCGACAACGGCGCGGCCCGCTTCGATGCGCAACCCACCACCGACTGGAGGGTCGTCGACGACGGCGGGAACCGGATCTACCGCGTGACCGGTGCGGGTCGTCACCCGGCTCCGATCGCCGGGCTCGCGCTCGCGAACGCCGAGGTGCGCGCGCGCCTGCGCGTCGGTCCGGGCGGGGGACAGAATCACAACGGTCTGCTCGCGCGCGCGAGCAACACCGTACCCACGACGCTCGACGGTTACGTCGGCCAGATGCTAGAGGACGTCAACTACGTGCGGATCGCCGAGTACATCGATGGCATCTCGCCCCCGGTCGAGCGGGCTCGCTTCGACCGCGCCGTCGATCGCACGACCTGGTATGCGATGCGGATGTGGGTCGCCGGCGGGGTGATCGAGCTCCACATCGATGGCGTGCTCGCGGCGCGCACGCCGCTGGCCACCAGCAATGGCAGCCTGCTCGGTCTGTTCGCGCACGACACCGACGTCGACTACGACGACGTCCGCGTGCGGGCCATCGTCGATCCGGAGCCGGCGATCGCGCTCGGCGCGCTCGAGGACGTTCCACCCTGCGAGTAGCGCCCTAGCTGCTCGACGCGACGCACCGGCGGCGGCGCTCGGGCGTGCTCGCGGCGAGCGCCCGCGTGCGTGCGGCCAGCGCGGGCGCCGTGTTCCACAGCGCGAGGAGCGGCGCGTCGAGCAGATTACCGAGCGGCGCGCCCGCGTAGTCGACGACGTGGACCGTGCCGTCTGGATCGATCGCGGCCTGCTCCCACGCGGCCCGACACGGCCGGAAGGTGGCGCGATTGGCGAAGTCGTCCGCGGCGCGGAACCCGGACACGGCCGCATCGCCCTCGCAGGTGCACCCGGCCGGCGGCGCGAGGTGATCGACGAGCACGAGCGAGCTCCCCGCGACGGCATCGCGCAGCGCGGCCACCGCGGCGGTCACCGGCGCCGCGTCCGGCGCGAGCAGGTCGTGGCGTGCGAACGGTGTCGCTGGATACGTCTCCTCGATCTTCAGCCAGTCGACGCCGAGCTCGACGCACAGCCGGCCGAGCGCGGCCAGCTCGGCGACGTTCGACGCGCCGACGACGGTCGAGATCCCGAGCCGCAGATCGACGCCGTGGCGGGCCCGCAGCCGGACCGCGGCGGCGATGTTGGCGACGACGCGATCGAACCGGCCGAGCACGCGGATCCGATCGTTGGTCGCGGCCGTCGCCCCATCGAGGGAGACCATGATCGACGTGACGCCGAGCTCGATCAGGCTCGTCACCCGCGCCTCGTCGAGCAGCGTGCCGTTGGACACGAGGTGGACGTCGGCGCGGCCGGGGCGGCGGGCACGCGCGCGCGCGATCCGGCGGAGCACCTCGGGAAATCCCGGCGCCGCGAGCGACTCACCACCGTGGGTGAACGCGACGTAGTCGGCGTGTGCGAACGCCTCGTCGAGCGCGTCGAGCAGCCAGGGTTGCAGCGTGCGGGCACGGCCGGAGCGTGTGCGCGCGGGCGCGTCGGTGATGCAGTGCTGGCAGCGCAGGTTGCACGCCTCGGTGACCGTGACGTACAGCCGCGCCGGATACGCCGGACACTCCACGTGGCCGAGGGTGAACGCCTCGGCGGCGACCGCCACGTTGTGCGCCGCGAGCTCGAGGTCGGGCACGACGCGCCGATCGATGACGGCCGCCGAGCGTGCCGCGAGCCGCACCCGCGGGACGCCGCCTGCGTCGATCAGCTCGGCGGCTCCGCACGCGAACACGAGCCGTGCCGGTCCCGGCGGCAGCGCGACCTCCGCTTCGCTCGCCCCGCGGTGGATCACGAGGTCGAACGCGTCGCTGCCGTGGTGGCGGCGCACGACGAGCGCATCGTCGCCGACCGCACGCACGTCCTCGTCGCCGCGCCGCAGCGCCTCGTGCGCCCGCCGCAACGCGAGCGTGTCGCGCACCACCGCGCGCGTGTCCTCGTCCCACTCCACCTCGTCCCACGGCATCGGCTGCCGGTCGGGCCACGAGTCCTCGAACCCGCGGGCCGCGTCCTGCGGATCCGCCGCGAGCCCGAGCTCGTCGCCGTAGTAGAGGAGGGGGACGCGCGCGCCGAGCGCGGTCGCGACCAGGCCGAGTCGGGCGAGCGCCGGATCTCCGGTCACGGTCCCGATCCGCGGCTGATCGTGGGTGCCGGTGAACCCGAGTGCGTGGGGCCCTGCCGCGCCGCGCGCGCGTTGTGCCGCGGCGACCTGCTCGACGCGCTCTGCCGGCGCGTCGCCGCGGAGCCACGCTACCAGCGCCTCGCGGTGCGCGAAGTCGGTGGCCGCATCGAGGGCGCTCGGGACGAACCGATCCACGCACGCCGGGACCACCTCGCCGAACACGATCGCGTCGGACCGGATCGCGCGCACGGCTTGACGTACGCGCGCCAGCAGCGGCAGCGGGAGATCGGCGGCAGCGTCGACGCGCAGCCCATCGGCGCCGCGCCGCGCCCACGCCGCGAACCACGCGACGATCGTGTCCTGGACCTCAGGCTCGTCGAGCGCGAGCAGCGGCTCCTCCCACTGGCCCTTCTGGTAGTGCGCATAGCCGGGATCCGGCCCGTCGATGAACGGCCACCGGTGGCCCTGGAACCAGCGCCAGTACGGCGACGCCGGCCCGCGCGCGCGCACGTCACGAAACGGTGCGAAGTCGCGATGGACGTGGGTGGACGCGACATCGACGATCATGCGCAAGCCGCGCGCGTGCACGGCGTCGAGCAACCGATCGAGCGCTGCGTCGCCGCCGAGCGCGGGATCCACGGCGATCGGATCGACCGCATCATAGCGGTGGACCGACGGTGCGGTGGCGACCGGGGTGAGGTGCAGCACGGTCACGCCGAGCTCGGCGAGGTACGGCAGCGCCTCGATCACGCCGTCGAGATCGCCGCCCGCGCGCGCCTCGCGATTCCATGCTGAGGGGGCGTGCCAGCGCCCGCCGGTGCCTCCGCGCCGGAATCGATCGACGAACACCGTGTAGACCACGGCGTCCCGCCACCAGTCCGGCAACGACGCGATCAGCTCGTGCGGCGTGATCCGGAACGCCCCGCGATCACCCGCCACCACGCGTCCATCGGCGAGCCCGAACGCGTACTCGAGGGTCCGGCCCGCGCCACCGAGCTCGGCCTCGAACCACAGGTGCGTCTCGTCGGCGCGCACCGCTCGCATCGCGCGGGTCGTCACGCCGCCGCCGTCGTCGGCGCGGATCGTCAGGCGCTCGCCCGCGCCACGCCGGAGCGCGGCGCGCATCACGACGCGACCGTCGCTCCGCACGCTCACCCACGGCGCCGCGGGTGCGTGCAGCACGGGCTCGTCGGTGCCGCCGACCACCACGACGCCGTTGAGCTCGCCATCGTACGTGACCGTGCGCCATGCCGGATCGAGCAGCCATCGCCCACCCGGCTCGCGGAGCTTGACCGCGTAGGCGCCCGGGCCGACGCGCACCTGCGCCTGCCAGCCCGCACCGGCCGGCTGCATCGCGAGTGGCTGCTGCCAGCACGGCAACTCGCCGCACAGCTCGAGTGCACCGACCGGGTGCGGCGGCCGGGCGTGGATCGTCACGAGCGCGCCATCCTCGGCAAGGACGCGCTCGGGCGTCATGCGCCCGCCAGGATCCGGTCCACGGTGCGACGCGGCGTCCCCTCGGGCGGCCGCAGGTACTTCACGTGACCGTGATCGTCGGCCGACGCGGTCCAGTGCTTGCCCAGCTCCTCGGCCTGCACGCGAAACTTCGCCGCGATGTCGTGACGGTGGCGCGAGGTGTAGACCTCGATCCCGCTTGCCGCCGCGATCACCCGCTCCATGCGCGCCTTGTCGCGGACGCGCACGGGGTGTGCAACCACGTCGAGCCCGCCATCGCCGCGGATGCACTCGATCGCCTGCTCCGGCGTCCAGCCGAACAGCTCGTCACCCTCGTTCCAGAACTGGACGTGATACCGGATGAAGTCCTGGTAGACGAGGCGGTTGCGATCGAACACCAGGTTCAAGAAGTCCTGCAGCTGCGGGAACTCGGTGCCGCGCAGCGCGGCGAGCGTGCCCTCCGGATCAATGTACCAGCGCTGTTCTTCGGGCAGCGCGGTCAGCCACGCCAGGCACAGCTCGCGCCACCGCCGGCTCACCGCGACCGCGCGCGCGCCGAGCGCCGTGTCGCCGAGCGAGCCGTCGAGGGCGCGCCCGGGCGGGAAGTACGCGAGGATGTGGATCTGCTCCGCGCGCGGCGTCCCGAAGTGGATGAACGACGTCACCTCCATCGCGGGCACCAGCGTGATGCCGAGCTCGCCCGCGGCGGTCGCGGCCCGTGGCACTGCGGCGAACGTGTCGTGATCCGACACCGCGATCACCTCGAGGCCCAGCTCGGCGCGAAACGCGACGTAGTCCTCGGGCTCCGCGCGCCCATCCGACAGCCGCGTGTGCCCGTGGAGATCGGTGGCGACGGAGGCGGTCACTGCAGGACCGACGGGCGATCGACCTTCCAGTTGGCGCCATTGTTGTTGTCCCAGAACTCGTACGTGCGCGCGCCGTTGACGATGCCGTGGCGATAGACGACCGCGTACTCGAAGTGATCGGCGGAACCGGGCAGGTCGAGATCGATCTGCCAGCGCTCGCGTCCCGGTGCGTACGGAAAGTCCTCCGCCCAGTACAGCTTGTTCTTGTCGCCGGCGATGCCCATCCCGAACGACTGCACCGTCTGCCAGCCGTCGTTCGATCCGACGAGCTCGAGCTCCTTGTCGGCGTCGAGATCGGCGAGCTGGAGCGAGATCCGCCCCTGCACGCCACCGGCTCCGACCGAGACCGTGCCGTTGAACGGCTCGACCCGGACCACCTGGTACGCCGGGCCTGGGTTGATGACATGGAGCTCGCCCATGTTGTCGTCGATCCACGTCGAACCCTTGCCGTCCTGGTACCAGGCATCGAACGCGAGCACGTTCTGGTACTGCGGCACCGTCACCGTCACCTGCCACTCCTCCGAGCCGTCCGCGTGGGTCGCGAAGTAGGTGCCCAGCGCCGTGCGCTCGGTGAGGTCATCGGGCGACTTGTAGACGATGCCGACGCGCTTCCAGCCGAGGTCCGCATGCTTGACCGGCTGGACGCGGACCTTCAGGTGGATCGAGGTCCCGCCGCAGCCAAACCGCGTGTTGTTGCTCGAGCACTCCGACCACCACTCTCCGGTGAAGCTCACCATGTGAAGGTCGCGCTTGCCCTCGAACTGCGCCCACTCGGGCGACTCGACCGCGGACGTCGCGTCGGCCGGCTGGTCGATGCACGCCGGCAGGGTGAACAGCACGGTCCCGGACAGCGCACCCGTCAGCGCGCCGGAGGTCCGGAGCCGGGCGAGCGCGCGAGAGAACAGAGTCGAAGTCGGTTCAGCCATAGGTGCCCGCACATCCCGCAACTCGGATGCCACCTCGATCCACTGAGAGATCGCGGAGATGCCGCGGGGGCCGGGGGCCGAACGTTGTAAGCCACAACGTCTGGCTATCGGAGTTGCCGGTTGCGTCCAATCGCTGCGGGAGCGCTGCGGGCGATCGTTAGCCCTTCATCGCGTTCAGCATGTGATCCATGACATTCGTGTGCTCGTGCTGCGGGCTGAACAGGACGACCTCGGAGTCGTTGATCACGCGAACCGTGTGGCCGGGCGGCCAGTAGAACAAGTCGTTCTCCTTGCACGTGTCGATCTTGCCGTCGGTGTACGTGACGACGAGCTCGCCACTGATCATGTAGCCCCAGTGCGGCGCCTGGCAGCCGTCATCCTTGAGGCCCTTGAGGAGGGGCGCGATGTCGGTACCGGCGCCGAGCGAGAAGTACTCCCCGCCCATCTTGCCGAAGCCAGTCGCATCGCCGAACTCGGTGGCCTGCCGCGCGACGGCGCCGGGAACGTTGATCTTCGCGGGAATCTGATCCTTGGAGACGCGCATGATGGGCATCCTTTCGTGACCACCGACGAGCGGTGATCCGTGTGCAGGGGTAGTTGATAACAGACCGGTCGGTCTATTTATTACCCGAGCAATTCCAAGTGTCAACCGCTCCGCGGGCTCAGGTCCGGGTCACGACCCGGAAATAGAAATCGAGCATCTCGCCGAGCGGTGCGGCACTCCGCTGGAGCCGGCTGCGCAGCGCCGCGCCCTCCCAGCAGTTGACCAACAGCATGGCCATCGCACGCGGATCGGCGCCGGCCGGCAACTCGCCGCGCGCCTTCGCATCCGCCAGGCAGGTCGCGATCTGGTCGCCGATGGTCATCAGGCACGCGTCGATCTTCTTCCGGAACACGTCGCTCACGCCCGCGAGCTCCTGGCCGAGCCCGCCCAGCATGCAGCCGAGATATCCGTCGGAGCGATAGTGCTCGCGTGTGGCCTCGAAGAAGCTGCGCACGCGCTGCAGCGGTGGCCTGCTGGTGTCGGACAGGCAGGCGTCGAGACCCTCGTGAACGCCGACCATGTAGAGGTCGACGACCTGGAGGGCGAAGTCCTCCTTGCTCTTGAAGTGGTGATAGAACGAGCCCTTCGGCGTACCCGTCGCGTCGAGCAGCGCCTGGACCCCGAGGTCGTTGTAGCCACGCTCGAGCAGCATCGAGAGTCCCGCCTCGAGGAGCTGTCGTTTGGTCGGATGCATTGGCTCGGGCATGGCGCGTGAGTCGCGGACGTTCAGCGGCACCGTGAACGCCAGGCTCTCACGTTCCCGAGATCACAACTCGAAGCCGCTCGAGGACGATCGGCTTGGCAAGGTGCTGGTCGAAGCCGGAGCCGAGAGCACGCGCCACATCCTCCGGTGCAGCATAGCCCGACAGGGCGACCAGCCGTGTCGACGACAGCGCCCCGTCACTCTTCAGCTCGCGCGCGACGTCGTAGCCACTCATGCCGGGGAGGCCGAGATCGCACAGCACGATATCGGGCTGGAGCTCGCGCGCGGTGCGGAGGCCCGCGACGCCGTCGTGCACGATCTCGACCTCGTGACCGTCGAGCTCGAGGATCATGCCCAATGCCTCGGCCGCATCGGAGTTGTCCTCGATGATCAGGATGCGCCGGGTCCCGGGCGGCGAGAGCCCACGCGCCCGCGACGCGACCGTGCGTGGTGGTGATCGATCGAGCGGGAGGTGCACGACGAACTCGGCGCCCGTGCCCTCGCCCGCGCTGCGCACGCTGACCTCGCCGCCGTGCAGCTCGACCAGCCCCTTGACGAGGGCCAGCCCGAGCCCGAGCCCGCCCATGGTGCGATCGAGGGTGCGGTCCGCCTGCGCGAACGGCTGGAACAATCGCTCGATGATCGTGGAGTCGATGCCCGCGCCGGTGTCGGCGACGCGCAGCACCGCACGGCCGTCGGCGGCCTCGGCGACCGAGACCGTGGTGAGCCCACCGCGCGGCGTGAACTTGACCGCGTTGTGGAGCAGGTTGCCGATCACCTGCGTGAGCCGCGCTGCGTCGCCGTTCACGATCAGGGGCCTCCCTGCGAGCTTCGCTTCGAGGCGAACGCCGTGGCTCGCGAAGGCCGCCTGGTGATCCTCGACCAACGTGCTCACCAGCTGATCGACGTCGAGGGGCGTGCGCTGCAGCTGGACCTTGTTCTGTGTGATCCGGCTGACGTCGAGAAGATCGTCGACCAGGCGGGCGAGCTGCGTGACCTGCCGCTCGATGATGCCGGTGGCGCGGCGGGCTGGGCCGTCCGCCGCCGCGACGTGCTCGACGACATGGAGGCCGTTCCGGATCGCCGCCAGCGGATTGCGCAGCTCGTGGGACAGGACCGCGATGAACTCGTTCTTGCGGTGATTGAGGTCGCGAAGCTCCTCGACGAGCCGCTGCTGCGCCGTGACGCTGGCACACAGCTTCGCTTCGGCGCGCTTGCGCTCGGTCACGTCGAACCCCACGCCGATCACGCCATCGATGCGGCCCCGGGCGTCGATACTCGGGGCGTAGATCGCCTCGAACTCGATGGGGCCCACGCTCGAGGTCAGGATGGTCTGGTCTCCCGCGAGTGCCCGCCGGAACGCGTCGGCGAACCCAGCGACATGCTCGTAGATGTCCAGCGCGCGCGTCCCGACCAGCTCGCCGGGCTTCACGCCGAGCTTCTCGAGCGCGCGACCCTCCGAGAACGTGAACACACCGTCTCGATCGAGCGCGAACAGCACGATCGGCGCCCCGGCGACGACCGTGTGCAGGAGCTCGGCCGTGCGTCGAGCCCCTGCCTCGGTGCGCTTGCGATCGGTGATGTCCTGGTTGGTGCCCGCCATCGTGATCGGCGTGCCGTGCGCATCGCAGGTGGTCCTGGCTCGGCCGAAGAGGTCTCGCACCTGGCCGTCCGCCCTCACGATGCGGTACTCGCGCTCGTGCTCCCCCGCGATCAGCGTGGCCGTGAACGCCTGCTCGAACATCGCCCGATCGTCAGGATGGATGAGGTCGAGGAAGGTCTGCTGGGTCACGACCCTCCCCACCGGGACGCCGTGGATCCGGTACTGCTCGTCCGACCACCAGTTCGCCCCCGTCCGCAGGTCGAGCTCCCACGCGCCGATGCTGGCGATCCGGTGTGCCTCGGCGAGCCGTTGCTCGCTCGTGCGCAGGGCGTCCTGAGCGGCCTTGCGCTCGGTCACGTCGTGGCCGATCGCGAGCAAGCCCGTGGGGGTGCCCTCGGCGTCGCGCAGTAGCTCGTCGGTCCACTCGATCTCTCGCTCCTCGCCATCGCGCGTGACGATCGCGTTCACGTTGCCGCGCACTCGCGCGCCGGCGAAGCTCTCCTGAAACAGCGAGCGAATGCGGTCGTGATCGTGGCCGGGCAGGAACGTGGAGAACCAGTCCTTGCCCTGGATCTCGTCGAGGCGATAGCCGGTGAGCCTCTCGAAGTAGGGGTTCGCGTACTGGATCGCGCCGTCCGCGTCGAGCAGGAGGATCATCACGGGCGCGGCCTCGAGGACCCGCTCGCCAAGCTCGGTGTAGTGAGTCGCGGCCTGCCGGGCGCCTCGCGCCGCGCCGGTGGTTCCCTGGGTCGTTGTCTTGTCGCCCATGACTGTCCCATTCATTGATACCGGGTTGTCACGGCCGCATCCCGCGGAAAAGGATCCGGAATTCCCGCATTTTTCGGTGTCGGTCCGTCGGCCCGAGCCGCACGCGCTAGGCCTGGACCGGCGGCTGATCGAACGGGAGCCCGCTGAGTGCCCGGTGGGCGACGACCATGATGTCGGTCGCGGTCACGATGCCGATCGGACGCCGGCTGGCGTCGACGATCGGGATCGCACTGAACTTGCCGTTCACCATCCGCTCGATCACGACCACCGCCGGGGTGTCGGCCGTGGCGGTCTGGACCTCGCGGTTCATGATCGTTCCGACCGGCGCGCCCAGGTTGCCGCGGGCGGCGAGGGCGCGGGTCACGTCGCGATCGGACACGATGCCGACCAGCTGGCCCTGGAAGTCGACCACCAGCAAGTGCCTGATCTCGTCGAGCTCCATCTCCCAGCTCGCGAGGCTCAGCGGCTCGTCTTCGTGAGCGGTCCGCAGGGTGCGTCTCATGATCTCGCCGGTCAGCAGCGTCCTGGTCATGCTGCTTCGGACTTTCACGTCGCGTGCCGGCACCGCGGCGGATCCTGCGCTCGATCCCGGCCGGAACGCGCAGACTTTGCCGGACCCGGCACGTGAGGGTCGTAGCGTGCGGGGTCGACCTGCGCTGCTCGACCCGCGAACAGTGCGATGCGAGGGCAGGGGACCGCCGGCCGAGCTTCCAGACGTACGCCGTAAGTATCAATTGACAGGCCGGCGGGCTGCTGGTCGCTTACCGCATGAGTACGCGATGGAGAAGACCCTGCACGCAGTCGACCCGATGAGCGCACGCTCTGCCCTCGGGAAACGCACGACCGCCGTCGAGGCTCTGCGCGGCCAGCGACTCGACGGGCGCACCGCCATCGTCACCGGGGCGAGCTCGGGGATCGGCGTCGAGACCGCCCGCGCATTGGCGTTCGCCGGCGCCCACGTGGTGCTGGCCTGCCGTTCGGTGGCGTCGGGAGAGCAGGTGGCGGCGACGCTCCGCGCCGAGCTGCCGAACGACGCCGGCCGGCTCGAGGTGGCGGCGCTCGACCTCGCCGATCTCGACTCGGTACGCGCGTTCATCCAGGGCTTCCTCGCCTCGGGGCGCACGCTCGACCTGCTCATCAACAACGCGGGCGTGATGGCGCGACCGCTCACGCTCACGGCGCAGGGCATCGAGTCGCAGCTCGGCATCAACCACCTGGGCCACTTCGCGCTCACGACCGGGCTGTTGCCTGTGCTCGGCCCCACGGGCCGGGTGGTCACCGTCGCCAGCTCGGTTCACACCCGCGGCAAGGGAACGAACGTCCTCGACACGCTGACCTCAGATCGTGCGTTCACCACCCGCCGCTACTCGCGTTACGGCTCCTACGACGACTCCAAGCTCGCCAACGTGCTGTTCACCCGCGGCCTGGCCACGCGACTCGCTCCTGGGCAGTCGGCCTACTCGATTCACCCGGGCGTGATCGGCACCAACCTCGCGCGTAGCATGGGAGTGATCGGCAAGGTGTTCGTGTTGTTCCTCAAGGGGTTCGCGAAGAGCCCGGCGCAGGGCGCGGCGACCAGCGTGTTCGCCGCCACGGCTCCCGAGCTCGCCGGGCAGTCGGGCATCTACCTGGCCGACTGCGCGGTCGCGCGCTCCTCGCCCGAGGGACAAGACGCCGAGCTCGCGGAGCGGCTGTGGGCTGTCAGCGAGCAGATCGTCGCTGCCGCCTGAGCGGGCATCGAACACGCTCGTTGACCCCGCACGCACGCGGTGGTTTGCTGGAGAGAGCATGACGTCCCCGTCGTCGACGCGACGCAGGCCTGCTTCGCCGACCTCGGCTCTGCTGGTGGCGTGGCTGGTCGCGTGCGCGGCGTGCGGGCGGGTGTCGTTCGAGCGGCGAGAGGGCGCCGATGCGGCGATCGTCGTCGACGCGGCGCCGTGCGTCGGGGACCTCCGGGTCGACACGGCGGCCGACGATGCCGCGCAGGCGTGTCAGGGGGCCGGGTGCTCGCTGCGCGGCGCGCTCGCGGTCGCGCGCACACGGCCGGGCGCGACGATCTGCATCCAGGACGGCGTAGCGGTGACGCTCGCGACCCACGTGGCGATCAGCTCGGACGTCACGATCGACGGGGATGGCGCCATCATCACCGGTGCGGGTGCCGACCGGCTGTTCCGGGTGCTCGCCGGCGGCACGCTGCGGCTTCGCGCGCTGAAGCTGCGCGGCGGTCGTTTGGTCGACGCGTCGGGCGCGGCAGTGCTGGTCGACGACGGGGGCGCGCTCGACGCCGACGGGGTCGCGTTCGTCGACCACGTCGTGACCTCGGACGCGGTCTTCACCGAGGGTGGCGCGGTGCGCGCCGACGGTGACGTGACCATCGAGCTCCGGCGGTCGCGGTTTTCCGACAACCGCGCGGTGCAGCTGTCGACCGTCACAGGCTACGCGCGCGGCGGAGCGTTCGCGATCCGGGCCGGCGCCAACGCGCGGGTCGTGATCGAGGACACCGCGTTCGAGGACAACTTCGCCACCAACGTCGGCGGGGCGCTGTTCCTGGCGATCGAGGGCGCCGATCTGACCGCCGAGCGCGTGCTGTACGCGCGCAATACCTCCGACCGTGGGGCGGCGATCGACGTCAACTGCGCGTCGACCGGGCAGCTCCAGCTCAGGTCGTCGACGTTCGCCGACAACGTGTCGAGCGGGCTGCACTCGACGATCTATCTCTGCGGCATGCAGACCGTGCACTTCGAGCACTGCTCGTTCCTCGGCAACGCGGGCCCGCTGGTCGGCCTGGAGACCGGAACCTCGCGCGTCGAGTGGCGCGGCTGTGCGATCCACGCCGGGAGCTACGCGCTGTGCATTGGCGCCGGTACGGGCATGAGCTACGGGTTCAACGTGGCCGATCACGACGACGCGATCTGCCGGCTGCCGACGACCAACGATCAGCTCGTCGATCCGCTGCTTGCCCCGCTCGCCGACCATGGCGGGCCGACCGAGACGCTCGCGCTCGTGTCCGGCAGCCCGGCGATCGACGCCGCGGGCCCGAGCTGCCCGGCGTTCGACCAGCGCGGCGCGGCGCGTCCGGCCGGCGCCGCGTGCGACGCCGGCGCGTACGAGGCGCCGTAGCGTCGGCTGGCAGATCGTCGGTCAGTTGCAGCGGTCGACGATATAGAGGTCGAAGGTGCCGGCGCCGCCACGATCGGACGCGAACACGACGGTGTCCCCGTCGCGGCTCAGCTGCGGCCCACCATTGGAGCTCGTGTCATCGGCGAACGGCGCGAATATGTGAGGCTCCGGGAAGTCGACGGAGGTGTCGGCGCGGGTCGTCTCCCAGATCGTGACGCCGGATCCGCCGCGATCCGTCTCGTAGAGCAACGTCGTGCCGTCGGCGCCGAGGGTCCCGCAGCAGTCCACCCCCGGGCGGGCGAGCGCCGCGATGCGCACCGGGGCCGGGAAGTCCACGTCGGACCGTGACCGCGTCGAGAGGAAGAGATCCAGGTCGGCTTCGTCGTCGCGGTTGGAGCTCGTCACGACCGTCCGTAGGTCCGGCGTCAGATCGACACCGAAGTCGCGCGCGTTGCTGTCGAGCGCACCGTTGGATTCGCGGATCGCGGTGCCGAACGGGCTGTCCTTGTTCAGGCGTGTCGCCTTGAACGTGTCGGGGTCGGCAGAGCCGAGCGCGAACCAGATCGTGGTCTGATCGTCGGACAGAAACGGCTCGGCATCGTCGAGCTCGGGGGCGAGCTCGGAGAGCCGCACGGCCGCCCCGAAGTCCTGGGCGAGGTCGTCCCACCGTGCGTGGTAGATGCCCCTCGGGGCTCGCGTCGACGAGAAGTACAGATCGTGTCGATCGGGTGATAGCCACGGCGCGAGCTCGTCGCTGGCGGAGTTGACCGCGTCGAGTGGCCGCGGGCTGCTCCACTCACTGCCGGCCGGACACGCGCCGGGTGGCGACGGCTTGCTGAGGCACGCGGTAGCGGCGATCGCTACGCCAAGGGCCAGGTGCCTCACCCGAGCCATCGTACTCGGATTCGCACCAGGTGGTGCTGGGGCTCGAACACCGATGGTGAGTCGACGCCGCCGTGATCAGCGGAGCGGCGGCCGCGTGGTGGGTGTCGCCTGCTCGGGTGTCACCGGGTTCGACGGCGGTGGGGCGCCCTGCGCCTGCGCCCGCAAGGCGAGGAACTCGGCGTGCAGGTCGGCCACGAGCGCGTCCGGGTCGGGGACGAGGCCTGCGTCGACGACGATCCCGATCGTCACGGTCCCCGCGTAGCTGAAGATGCTGATGCCGAGTCCCATGCGTCCCGATTGCGGTACCCAGAACATCATGCGGGACACCGGCACGCCGGCGAGCCGGAGTTGTGTGCGTGGGCCCGGGACGTTGGTGAGGACGACGGACGCCTTGGTGCCGAAGAACCAGACCCCGAGCTTCTCGATCGGACGTGGCGACCAGCCCAGCACGCGCAGCACCGCGTGCGTCACCAGCGCCTCCGGCGACCCCTTGAGGCCGTCCATCCGCTGCTTCACCGCCGCGACGCGGGACCGCGGATCGCCGATGCCGACGGGCAACCCGAGCACGACGAGACCAAACCGATTGGTGAGGTCCGTCGGTGCGGCACCTGCTCGGAGATCGACGGGGACCATGGCGCGGACCTCCAGGCCGTCGATGTCCTGCCCGCGACGCGCCAGGTAGCGGCCGATCGCGCCGGCGGCCGTCGCGACGAGCACGTCGTTGATGGTGGCCGACACCGCGCGCGCCGTGCTCTTGACCTCCGCGAGGACGAGCGGCTCCGACCAGGCGACCGTCTTCTGGCGTCCGAGCGCGCCCTTGAGCAGCGTGGTCGGATCCGGGGGCAGCACGACGATGCGTGCCAAGGACTTCGTGCACGCGAGGATCGTCGCGGCTCGTCGTCTCCGCGGGATCGCAGGCATCGGAGCGCGCGCCCCGTCGCCGTCACAGATCGACAGCAGGATGCCGAGGAGCGCGAAGCCGTCGCCGATGGCGTGATGGACGCGGTAGAGGATCGTCGTTCCGGCCGACGGTCGATCGATCACGTACATGCGCCAGAGCGGACGGTCGCGGTCGAGGAGCGTGCTCACCACGCGCCCGATGAAGGCGCGGAGCGTCGCGTCGTCGGGCGACGGGAGCATGACGTGCTCGATGTGCTGGGTGAAATCGAAGTTCGCCACCTCTTCGAAGTGCGGTGGTCCCGCGTGCAACGCGGACTCGACGACCCGCGCCCGCAGCCGGGGCAGCGCCGCGACGCGCGCGACCAGCGCGTGGACGCGCTCCATGCTCAGCCGGCCGGCCAGCTCGAGCACGCCGTTGACGACCATCGGGTTGGTCGCGTCCTCCATGTGCAACCAGGCGGCGTCTTCCCCGCCGAGCATGTCGTGCCTCATGGATCGCCAGCATTGCAGCTGGCGTGCCGCCCGACGGGGCGTTGCCCCGGCGGAACGCGCAGCGGATGCAGCCATCCCCGAGAATTGCAGCGCCGCCGGCCGCTTCATTGTTCGAAAAAACGGTCGCAGGTTGCGGCGGCGCCGATCTAGATTCCGGCGATGGTCCCCGCCGCCCACGCACGCCGCACGGATCCGGCCGTCGTCACGGCGGCGGATCTCGAATTGCCGCGGGCGTGGCCGGACGACATCTTTCGGCGGCTGAGCGCATTTGTTCGGTTCGTTCGCACGCTGCTGCTGGGCGGGCGCCACGTGGTGCTGCCACCGGAGCTGCTCCGCGGTCACGACTTGCCCGACTACCTCCTTCGGGAGTTCCACCGGATGCCCAACGGCTACTACTCGCACATGCTGGCGATCGGGTACGAGCGTGGCTTCGAACGCGCGATGCTCGGCCACGTCACGGCCGTGCGGAGATGGATGGCCCAGCAGGTCAGGGAGTGCCACGCCGTGCTCGACATCGGGTGCGGATCCGGAAAGCTGGGCGGCGCTGTCGCCGCCGTGGGCGTGCCGGACGTGTGGGGCATCGACGCCAGCCTGTACCAGCTGAAGATCGCGTCGCGGGACTTCCCGGCGCTCCACCTCGTGCAGGGACTGGCCGAGAGCACGCCGTTTGACGACGGCCGCTTCGATGCGGTCGCCGCGTGCTTTCTGTTCCACGAGCTCCCCACCGAAGCGCAGGACGCGGTGCTGTTCGAGATGCGACGCGTGCTGAGGCCCGGTGGACGCATCGTGATCGCCGAGCCGTCTGCCGAGCAGATGCACAACCGCAGCTTCGTTTCTCTGTGGCGGCGGCACGGGTGGAGGGGCATCTACTTCCGCCTCCTGGCGCTACTGGTGACGGAGCCCTACCTGGAGCAATGGCACGGTCGCAACGTGGTCGAGTGGGCGACGAACCACGGGTTCGCCGTCGACAAGGACGAGTCGGCCCTGCCGTTCCGGCGCTTGGTTCTGCGCCGGCTCTGACGTCGACCGAACGCGGGTCCAGCCCTGGTCACGAGGCACCAAGAGGCTCGAGTGACCTGGAAGGCCGAGCAGCCACCGCGCGCCAAGTGGTTGTCTCTGTTCGGGCCGATCACGAGAACAACCCGGCACACCCGCTGCACAAGGGATTGGTCACCAACCCATCCAGCACGGTCCCGGAGAACTCACCATGAAGCCCAGCAAGAACATCTCGATCCTCGCCGCCCTCCTCCTCGCTGCAGCAGCCGGCTGCGCCGCTGATGCCCCTGATGACGGTGGTGGCGGTGGTGGTGGTGGCGGCGGTGGCGGCGGCGGTGGTGGCGAGATCATCCCGAACGACGCGACCGGCAAGTACTCCATGCGGAGCAACTTCGACCTCGCGACCAACGCGCCCGGCAAGGT
>Ga0102851_10000598_pt1 | contig 18703 bp, 22 predicted proteins | sample Mud3Dept3metaG_FD_79558 | JGI IMG/M metagenome (GOLD analysis project Ga0102851, IMG submission 79558) | Freshwater wetland microbial communities from Ohio, USA, analyzing the effect of biotic and abiotic controls - Mud 3 Core 4 Depth 3... | ecosystem: Environmental > Aquatic > Freshwater >... | reverse complement strand
ACCCCGAGGATTTCTTCCTTTATCCTGCTTATCTTCTTAGCCATAGTCCCGCAAGGATTACCGCGGCAAGTCCGAACCGGTAATAGGCGAAGGCATTTAACGGATGCTTTCTGAAAAAGATCATAAGGAACCGTATCGCCGCATACCCGGTGATCGCAGATGCGATGAAGCCGACGAGAAACAGGTTCATGTCATGATCGCCGTATCCTGCTATCAATTTCCGTGCATGCAGAAACGTCGCGCCCGCAATGACCGGCGTAGAAAGCAGAAAGGAGAAGCGCGCCGCGGCCTCGCGCTCAAAGCCCTTGAAGAGTCCTGCGGAGATGGTTACGCCTGAGCGCGAGGCTCCTGGAATCAGAGCAACAGCCTGTGCAATGCCGATGGTGACGGCGTCCTGGAGGGTCATGTCATCGACAGTCTTTGACGTGTTCATCTTTTCAGCAACCAGCATGACACAGCCGAATACAACAAGCGATACAGCGATGACATAAGGGTTTCTGAGCGAGTTCTCGACAATATCGTTAAGCAGGAACCCCGCGATGCCTGCCGGTACGGACGCGATCATGATCAGCACAAAGAGCCTCCGCTTCCTGCTGATGAGTTCGGTCCAGTCCTTCCAGAAGCAGATGAACAGAGCGAGCAGTGTCCCGGCATGGAGCGCAACATTAAAGGTGAGTGACTCCAGTTCACCTGTCCAGTTGAAGAACCAGGGGAAGAGGATAAGATGGGCAGTGCTACTGACCGGCAAAAACTCGGTCAGCCCCTGCACAATCCCTAAAATCAAGGCTTCTATCATGGTCTTGATTATAGCAGATTTGCCGCGTTGCTATCCCGTAACGGCCTTCTAAACTTCAAAAATGAGCGGCATGATCATGGGCTTGCGTTCCATGGTGTTTCGGAGATATTTCTTGAGCACGCTCCTGACCTTTGCCTGCACAAGGGCCTTGTCTGCAATAAGTTCAGGGGTCATCGCGGACAGGGTCAGATACACGAGGTCTTTGACGTCCGTGAGTACATCCTGTGAGGCATCTTCGAAGATGAATCCACGTGATATGATTTCAGGCCCGGAAACGACACTGCCGGAAAGCTTCTCGATGGTGATGATCACGATTACAATGCCGTCATGGGCGAGCCTTCTCCTGTCCCGCAATACCATTCCCTCGACGTCGCCTACCCCTTTACCGTCGACAAAGACCCTGCCGCTGGTGACTGTTCCGGCTTTGCGCGCTTCGTGCTCCGAGATTTCGAGCACATCTCCATTTTCAAGATTGAAGATATGTTCTTTCGGAATTCCTATCTTGTCGGCAAGCCTCGCATGATAGAACTTATGGCGATACTCGCCATGCACCGGCATGAAATATTTCGGTCTTACGAGATTGAGCATCAGTTTCAGCTCTTCCTTTGAAGCATGGCCTGATACGTGAATCTCCGATACTTTTTCATAAATGACGTTTGCACCCCTCCGGAAGAGGTGGTTGATGATCCTGCCGATCGAATGTTCGTTGCCCGGTATCACCTTGGCAGAAAGGATAACGACGTCGTTTTCCTTGATCTTGATCTGCTTGTGCTCGTCTGTAGCTATGCGGGAAAGCACGCTCATCGGTTCTCCCTGGCTGCCGGTGGTCACGATCACGACCTCGTTGTCATTGAGGTTTTTCAGTTCATCCAGCTTCAGCCAGGTGTTTTCCGGGATCCGGAGATATCCAAGGTCGAGGGCTATCTGTGCATTGGCGACCATGCTTCTGCCGGACAGGATTACTTTTCTGCTGAACATGACCGCGACGTCAATGACCTGCTGGATCCTGTGGATGTTTGAGGCAAACGTTGCGATGATGATCCTTCCTTTGGCCTCCGAGAAAATGTCTTCAAACGCCCTGCGTACTTCTTTTTCCGAGAAGGTGAACCCGCCCCGCTCCGCATTGGTACTGTCAGACAGGAGGAGCAGCGTGCCATTTTCGCCATACTCAGAAAATTTGTGGAAATCCATGAGCTGGCCGTCAACCGGCGTGGGGTCGAGCTTGAAGTCGCCGGTATGGACAACCAGCCCGACAGGCGTCCGTATGCCATACGCCACGCCGTCGACAATGCTGTGGGTCACACGGATCGGTTCAACAATGAATTCTCCCTCCCGGATGATATCCCGGGGCCTTATGGAACGCAGGTCGATGTCTTCGAGATTATGTTCCTTTAACTTTTCTTTTACCAGGCCGAGTGTCAGAGGTGTGCCGTAGATCGGAACCCTGATCTCCCTGAGCAAAAAGGGAAGGGCACCGACGTGGTCTTCGTGGCCGTGAGTGAGAAAGATCGCACGGACCTTTTCCCTGTTCTCAATGACATAGGTGAAGTCCGGAATGACAAAGTCCACGCCGAGCATGTCTTCTTCGGGGAACATGAGGCCCGCGTCGACGATGATCATGTCTTCCCCGTATTCCATGACCGTCATGTTCATGCCGATCTCTTCAACGCCGCCGAGAGGGATGACTGAGAGGACGTTATCCATGACAAAAAACGGGGGTCAAGGGTTCAAGGGGCCGAGGGTTCGAGGTCCCAAAATAAAGCCCGTTTGCCGCGATCATTTAACCAGCATCTCCAGCAGGGCCTTCTGCGTATGCAGGCGGTTTTCCGCCTGGTCAAAGACAACACTGTGAGGTCCGTCCATGACTTCATCCGATATTTCTTCCCCGCGGTGAGCAGGCAGGCAATGCAATACGATAACGTCCTTCTTTGCGCAGCTCAGCAGTCGCGTGTTGACCTGGTACTCTGCGAGCTTCCTTTTCTTTTCCACCGTGTCTTTTTCCTGCCCCATGCTTACCCAGACATCCGTATAGATGGCATCTGCCATGCCGGCTGCCTCCCTGGGGTCCCGAAGCACGACGATCTCACCCCCGGCAACGGCACGAGCGTTCTCGAGTATCTCCGTATGAGGCTCAAAACCTTCCGGGCATGCGATAGTCAGGTTGAAGCCGAGGACTGCCGCAGCCTCAATCAGAGAATTGCATACATTATTGCCATCGCCTACGTATGCCAGTTTCAACCCGTCAAACGTTCCCTTTTTCTCCAGCAGGGTCATGGTATCGGCAAGTGCCTGGCAGGGATGCCGCAGGTCGCTCAGCCCGTTGATGACCGGTATCGAGCTGTTCAGGGCAAAAGCCTCAAGCATATCATGCGAGAATGTCCGCATCATGATCGCATGGAGATACCGGGAAAGGGTCCGGGCAGTGTCGGCGATCGTCTCGCCTCTGCCGAGCTGCAGTTCCGCAGGCGTCATGCAGATTGCATTGCCGCCAAGCTGGTATATCCCTGCCTCAAAAGATACCCGTGTTCGCGTAGAAGGTTTCTCGAAAAAAAGTCCGATATTTTTTCCGATCAGAGGGCAGAGGCTTGCGTCTTTTCCCGCCTTAAGATCTATTGCGCGTCTCAGCAGGGCGGATATTTCATCTTTTTTCAGATCTGTCAGTTTTAAAAAATCCCTCTTCATATATCTCCTTTACCCCATACCATGTAAGTCCTTTAGGCAAGTCAGGAATATTTATGGTGAATTACCCGACAGGCGCACCCAAAAAGTGCTGGCATACGTCAGTGGCACAGCGCCTACGAAAGCGTGTCAAACACCTGCTCAAGCACGTCGGCAAGGCTGTCTATCTCCTTTTCCGTGACGATAAGCGGAGGCATGAACCGCAGCACATTGCCCGAAGTGCAGTTGATCAGCATGCCTCTGTCCATGCATGACGTTACGATCGGTGCGCCATCCCTGAACAGTTCCATGCCGATCAGCAGACCCATGCCGCGGATATCCGCGATTATCTCCGGGAAGTCCTTCTTCAGGTCTTCGAGCCTCTTTTTGAAGTACTTTCCCATCCTCTTGCACTGGTCAAGGACGAACCCGTCCTCCAGTACCACATCCAGCGTTGCCAATGCCGCGGCGCATGCAAGAGGGTTTCCGCCGAAGGTCGTTCCGTGCGTGCCGGGCTGGAATGCTTCAGCCACTTTATCGGTGGTGAGCATTGCGCCGATCGGAACGCCGCCGCCAAGTCCTTTGGCAAGGGTCATGATGTCGGGCGTTATCCCGAAGTGCTCGTACGCGAACAGCTTCCCTGTCCTGCCGATGCCTGTCTGGACTTCGTCGAGTATCAGCAGGACATTGTTGTCGTCACACAGCTTTCTTACATGTTTGAAATAATCAGGCTCGGGTATCCGCACGCCGCTCTCTCCCTGGATCGGTTCGAGCAGTACTGCGCAGGTCTCCTTGGTGATGGCGTTTTTCAGAGCTTCGACGTTGTTGAACTCAACATGCCTGATGCCGGGAAGCAGCGGATCGAAGCCGATCTTGAACTTGTCCTGACCCGTGACTGTCAGCGTTGCAAGCGTCCTGCCATGAAACGAGTTGACCGCGGCAATGATCTCGAACTTGTTCTGGCCGACGTGCTCTTTAAAATACCTTCGTGCAAGTTTTATTGCTGCTTCGTTCGCTTCAGCACCCGAGTTGCAAAAGAATGCCTTGTCTGCGAACGAATGGGTGACAAGCATTTTGGCGAGCCTGATCTGAGGCTCTATGTGATAGAAGTTCGAAACGTGGATGAGCCGCTGGACCTGCTTCTGGACAGCGATAACTACTTTGGGATGACAATGGCCGAGGCAGTTTGTTGCAATACCGCCCACGAAATCGAGATACTCCTTGCCGTCCCAGCTCCATACCTTCATTCCCCGCCCTTTCTTGAGCACAAGAGGGAACCGCTTGTAGGTATGCATCAGGTAATGACCTGACTCTTCGAGGAGTTTCTTGGTTTCCATTGGACATAATAACGTATAACCCTTTGAAAAATCAAACAAAAATGACTTTGACAGAATTCAGGTGTAGTGTTAGAATCAGTTCATGAAGATCGCGGTTACCGGAAAGGGCGGCGTAGGCAAGACAACCCTGTCATCCATCCTGAGCTACCTGTTCGCTGCCGAGGGCAAAAAGGTCATCGCCGTGGATGCTGACCCTGATGCAAACCTTGCCTCTGCTCTCGGCGTGTCAAGGGCAGCTGCAGAGAGGATCAGGCCTATTGCTGATATGAATGAACTGATCGAGGAGCGCACAGGCGCAAAGCCGGGAAGCGCAGGAATCTATAAGCTCAATCCCAAGGTTGATGACCTTCCGGAAGGACTTGGATATAAGATCGATGGTATCACCCTCCTCATCATGGGCAAATCGAAGGCCGCGTCGTCAGGCTGTTACTGCCCTGAGAACGTGCTTCTTCGCAGGCTCCTCAAGCATCTTGTTGTCGAACGGAACGAGGTGGTCATCGTTGATATGGAAGCCGGCATCGAGCATCTCACCCGGGGCACAGCTGATTCTGTTGATGCCTTTATCGTGGTCATCGAGCCCGGCCAGCGCAGCATTCAGACCGCGGGTGTCGTTCAGGACATGGCGAAAGGGCTTGGCGTAAAAAACGTCTTTGTCGTTGCGAACAAGGTCCGCGGAAGCGAAGACCTGGATTTTGTGAAGAAAGGCATCGGCAGCATGGAGCTCGCCGGGCATATCAGTTTCAGTCATTCGATCATGGAGGCTGACATCAAGGGTGATTCGCCCTTCAAATTCGCACCTCAGACTGTTGAAGAGGTGAAGAACGTAAAAAGCGCTATTGAAAAAGTTCTGCATGCAGGATAAGGCTTCTCTCAGAAAAGAAATACTTGCAAAAAGAAACAGCATCCCTGCTTCAGTCAAAAAGGTCAAGGACAGGGCTATCGAAGACCGCCTGTTTGAGCTCGATGAAATAAAGCATGCAAAAACGGTCTTCTTTTTCGCCTCGTTCAGATCGGAGGTGGACACCTCCGGCATGATCAGGAGGTCGCTGAAAGAGGGGAAAACGGTGATCCTTCCGAGAGTGGAGGGGACTGCCCTCGGGCTTTATAGGATTACGGGCCCTGATGAACTTATCCCCGGCTGCATGAATATCCCTGAACCCTCAGTCCTGACCGATGACCGGAAAGTCCGGATCAATGATGTTGATGCGATTATTGTCCCCGGGGCAGCGTTTGACAGGAGCGGTAACAGGATAGGGTATGGCGGGGGCTTCTATGACCGGCTTCTTGCACAACTTCAGAAACCCGTTCCTGTCATTGCGCCGGCCTATGAGGAGCAGGTCATCGATACAGTCCCTGCAGATTCGCATGACAAGAAAGTGGGCATGATCGTGACTGACCGACGGGTTATCAACATAGAACATTTCTGACACTCAGGCAGTGCTATTTGTATTGTGCGGTGATTTCTAGTACTATGTTATCAATGAAACCTCAGGGAGTATCTCGAACGTGAAACTTGGTGAAGCTCTGGTCAACGGAAATCTCATCACGCCAGTACAGCTGAGGGAGGCGCTTGAACGGCAGGTGATCTTTGGCGGCAGGATCGGCACGAACCTTGTGGAGCTTGGATTTATCAAAGAAGAAGATATCATGGCTTTTTTCGCCAAATTCTTCAGAACACCTACTGTCAAGCCCGAAGTCCTGGAAGAGATCGACCCGGAGATCCTTGCAAGCATTGACAAGGAAATTGCGGAGAAGTATATGATGGTGCCCTTTCGGAGGGACCGCAGCAGACTACACGTGGTCATGCTCGATCCCCGATCGTTTGATGTCATAGAGGAGATACGGTTCAAGACGGGGTTTGATATTATCCCCTATGTGATAACAGAACTGAGACTTATGTATTACCTTGACAAGTATTACGGCATCAAGAGAGACCTCCGTTTCATCAGTGTCTTCGACAAGATTATTGAAACCGATGAAGAGCATACATCGCGTTATGCATGGGAGAGCCAGGCCCTGAAGGTTGCTGAACAGTTTGCCTCGGTGCATGAAAAGGAGAATGTTATCGATATTCTCCTGAATGAGACTGCGGGAGTGGCGTCCCGGGCGGCTGTTTTTGAAGTGAACGATATTCTGGTCAGTGGATGGAAAGGGCGGGGGATATCGGTTGGCGGGTTTGAGGATAGGATTAAGGAATCGTCGATCTATGATACGGTGCTTAAGAAGAATGCGCTTTATCGTGGTCCGCTGCTACAAGAGTCCGGAAACGGGAAGCTGATTGAGCTGCTGCAGAGCGCCCCGCAGGATTGCTGCATGATCCCTATTATATTCCACGGCAAGGTCATTGGTTTGCTGTATGTCGATAACGGTAATGATAAGGTTCTTGACGCGAGTCTGAGTTACATCGGTACGCTCGTTGCCATGGCAGAAGTGAGCTTTGAGTTTGTCCTTCTCAGAAAAAAGCTGTACAGCGTAATCCCCGGATAGGATATGGCTGGACATTCCTCTGCGGGCTGATTATTCAGACTTCTTCAGAGTCGCGTATCATAACATGATGGGTCTGTGCGTGAGAACCTGGACAGTTCCGGAAATCTGCAGAAGGACAGCGCCTTTACTCTGTCATCACCTTATCCGACAGTTCGTTTGTATCGCCGGGTGCAAGCGGGAAGTGCTTTGCGAGGATTTCGCCGATGTCTTTGATTGCCTGGCAGAGGGCATCGCATGCTCGGCCATCCTTGATACCCAGTGAGACGGCCCGGGCGAACCTATTCAATGTCTCCTGGTCTATCTTTTCGTAGATGCCCTTGTCAGCGAGCACCCACACCTTATGTTCAAGCAGTGAAATAAAGAACAGCACGCCCGTATTCCTCCTGGTCTTGTAGAGTCCCCTCTCGTAAAATGCCCTGACTGCCCTCTGACGCACTGATGCTTCGATCCGTCTTGCTCCTATAAGAGAACGCTTCAGCGGCGGTATTTTCCTGAAGAGCATCCTGCAGGGCTCATAAAGAAGAATGCTGAGAGGAATATAGAACCAGAGAGATGCATCGAAGAAGGATACCGTGACGAGCAGCGAAACAAAGCTTCCGAGAAATACTCCCCCCAGCATCTCCCTATCTGCATACTGGTCGCTGCTGTCAACGACCATGACCGCAACCTCTCCGATGGTGCAGCACTCGACAGCCCGCGTGGTCTCCTCGACCGTCTGCCTTTCAGTCTCCGTAAAAAATGTCTTCGCGTTGTCCATCTCCTGCTCTCTTTATCTCCATGAATTTCTTCAGCCCCTCACAGCTGATAAGCCTGCAAGCCTTATTCACCAGTCTCCTGATGCTCCACCGCCGCCGAAGCCTCCACCGCCGCCGAAGTCTCCACCGCCGCCGAAGTCTCCACCGCCGCCGCCGAAATCGCCTCCACCGAAGCCTCCGCCATAATATCCTCCGCCCGGCCAGAAACCTCCTCCCGTTCCTCCTGAAGAAAAGAGGGAGGGCAGGGCAACTCCTGCCAGAAGGCCGATAACTCCCAGCACGATGGCCGTGACAGGACCGATGGGCGAGAGGAGCGTATAGACTATTGCAGGAAGGCCAATCGCGCCCGCAGCACCTGAGAGAACGCGGGAAAAGCCCCCAAGCATAAGAAGTGCAATGGTCCCGAAGATGAGAAAAGTGACCAGTTGGGAAAAGGTGCCGGATCTTCCGGATGGACGACTTGCAGGTCTCGGCTCCGCTTTGAATTCCCCTCTTGTCGCATCAATGACAGCATGAACCCCTGAGGTGAGCCCTCCGTCAAAATCACCTCTTTTAAAACGGGGCTTGATCACAAGGTCAATGATTCTTCCTGACATGAGGTCAGTCAGCTTGCCCTCGAGACCCCGGCCCACTTCGATCCGTACCTTCCTCTCCTCTTTTACAACGAGGATTATTGCTCCGTTGTCTTTTCCCTTCTGCCCGATCTTCCAGGTCTCTGCAACCTTTATGCTGAATTCTTCGAGCACCTCTCCTTCAAGGGAAGGGACGGTAACGATAACGATCTGGGTGGAATCCGACTGCTCGAAGGCACGCAGTTCTCTTTCAAGAATGAGTTCAGTCTTAGGAGAAAGCATGCCCGCATGGTCATTGACATAGCCGGACAGTTTCGGAAGATCGAGGGCAACAGCGTTTTCAGCCACGACAAAGAGACACAAAAGCAAGGCAACGAAAACGTGTCTGACATGGGTGCCGCGAGCAACATGGAGATTTTTCGGGCACCGCAGCCTGGCAAAATGAAGCGTTAAGCGGCCGGTACTGTTTGAGTCCTGAAGGGACGAGTTTAGCGGCTGCAGCGGAATGAGCCCGGCTCGGTCGAAAAATCTCCCGGAAAAGCGAGAGACATCCATGTCAGTCACGCGACTACTTATTGAACTCCACTTTCGGCGCTTTTTCTGCGCCTGCCTCTGCCTTAAACGGTTCCTTCAGTTTCAGATGCAGGAGCATGGAATTCGTGATGCTGTTCGGGAATATCCTTATGGATGTGTTGAAGGTTTCGACAGTCTTGTTGTAGCGTGAGCGGGCAACATTGATCCTGTTTTCTGTGCCTTCGAGTTGATGTTGCAGGTCAAGGAAGTTCTGATTGGCCTTGAGATCCGGATACTGCTCCACTACCACCATAAGACGCGAGAGCGCGCTGCTCATGGCGCCCTGTGCCTCCTGGAACTGGGTGAATGCCTTCGGATCGTCGAGCAGGGCCTTGGACATCTGAATGCTGCCGACCTTTGCCCTGGCCTCGGTGACCGCCTGCAGGGTCTCCTTCTCATGTTTTGCATATCCCTTTACGACCTCAACGAGATTCGGTATCAGGTCGTTTCTGCGCTGGTAGGCTGATTCAACATCACCCCACGCAGCCTTGACCGCCTCCTCGTTGGCCTGCATAGTATTGTACCCGCAGCCGTATACGCCTGAAAGCATAACCGTAAGCAGAAGTAAAAATAGTGTTTTTTTCATGAGTTCCTCCATTGCAATGATTACGAGTGTTGTGCTGCAAGTTCTTCCAGTATTTTTAATTTCGAGATCTCTCCGAGGGCGATGAGCATGTCTCCTTCCTTGATGGCGCTTCGGAACGTCGGATTGAACATCATCTCACCGCTCGGTTTTCTGATCGCTACAATGATGATGCCGAGTTCTCTTCCTATGCCTGATTCATCAAGGGTCTTTCCGACAAGCTTCGAGTTCTCTCCGATGCTTACCTCTTCCATCTGGAGATCTATGTTGCCGCTTTTTGTCGCAAACTCGATGAAATCAACAACAGCCGGCTTGAGGACGGTGTGGGCTATCCTGAGTCCTCCGATGTGGTATGGCGAAACAACCTTGTCCGCTCCTGCACGGATCAGCTTCTGCTCTGACCCTTCCTCGCCTGCACGGGCAACAATGATAAGCCCGGGGTTAAGGACCCTGGCGCTCAGGACGACGAAAAGGTTTTCGGCATCAGTTGGAAGAACGGTGATCAGACCCTTTGCCTTGTCAATGCCGAGTTCTTTCAGCACCTCGTCTTTTGTCGCATCACCCGGAAAGATAAGGAGGTCCTCTTCCTCCTGGTGGAGGTCAGGCTGCTTCTCGACGATCACGAACCTGATGTTCTTTTCACGAAGTTCCCTGCAGATGATCTTGCCCATCCTGCCGTATCCGCAGACGATATAGTGATCTTTCAGTTCCCTGATCTTCTTTTCCAATCTCCGCCTCCCGTATACTTCCTGCAGTTCGCCCTCAAGGATGATCTTGGCGCCTGCGCTGAGCGCATAGGCGACCGAGCCCACTCCGCCGACGATGAGGAAGATTGTAAATATCCTGCCGATGAGCGAAAGGTCATGGACCTCCTTGAAACCCACGCTTGCAAGGGTGATGACCGTCATGTACAGGGCGTCGATTAAATTCCACCCTTCGATCGCCATGTACCCTGCAGTGCCGAAGGATGCGACGAGGACAACCAGACCAACGGCAATAATGAATCTCTGCCTGAGTTCCGCGTACTTGCTGTGCATCTCCTTGAAAAAATGCATGCCTCTATATTAAACGATTATTTCGTTAGAATGCTTGGGGGCCTCGGGCCTTCCGGACCAGGCGCTCCTGCCTTCCATGAAAATGACTACTACCTTCTGGAGTACAGTGACTGCCGGAACCGCCAGCACCATGCCGAGGATGCCGAAAAGTTTCTGCCCTGCGATGATGCTGATTATCAGAATCACCGGATGGAGTCTTACGCTCCTGCCAATGGTGAGGGGCTGGACAAGGAAGTCGTCGAGCAGCCTCACCCCCATGTACAGCAGGGCCACGTTCAGGATGGCTGCTGGGCTCTTGAACTGGATGAAAGCGATGAGGCAGGCGGCAATGCATGAGACGACAGGACCGACATACGGGATGACATTTGCGGCTCCGGTGATGATGCCGAGAGTGACCGGATAACTCACGCCGAGCATCCAGAGGCCGAGGGACACCATGCTGCCCACAGCGAAGCAGTCAATGGCAAGACCTCTCAGATAGTGTCCTGCAAGGATGTTTATCTCTGAGAGCGCTGCGACCGTTGTCTCGACATATGCTGCAGGCACCCGATTCATCACTTTTTTCAGCAGTTCAGGCCAGTCTTTCAGCATGAAAAATACGAAGAAAGGTATAAGAACAATGGCAAAGGCTAACGACGCTGCCTGGTTGAATATTTCGGTCACGTTCAGCATCCTGCCGAGGAGCAGACTAGGGCTGGCAATTCCCTCGAGCACCTTTTCGATCATCTCTTCTGCAGCCGGATATCCCCTGAGGTCCCTGAAAGCTTCCTCAGTCTGCTGAGTGATCTCCGGCAGTCTTTCAGTGAAGTTGCGGGTCTCCTGCTGAAGGAATGGCATAAGGAGAATATCCGCGCCTATTAAAATGATAAAAGCTGCGACATAGAGAGCAGCGACAGCTACGCTCCTCCTGATGCCGTAATATTCGATCCTGCTGATTATCGAACTGAGCAGGTACGCGATGATCCCTGAGATGAGCAGGAGGACGAAAAGGCCTGCTGTATAATAAGCAAAGACAACGAACATTCCCGCAAGGATAGGGCCGAGGATCCATTTCGGCAGCCTGTCATGAACCTTTTCCATCTCCTTCAGCAGTTTCTGTTCAGATTCTTTCATCAGTTTCATTATGGTGTTTTCGTCTTATATATTCAGAAAGGAGACTGACCATGTTCTGAAGCACCTTTGAAGAGATAGCGGCATTTCCCTGCAGAAGGTCGTCGAAGTAAGACTTATACATGATAAGAAGTGTTGTCTTTTCCCGGGCAACGGCAGTAGCGTACCTCGGCATATGGTCAATGAGCGCCAGTTCGCCGAAATATGAGCCTGCGGCAAGCTCTGCGAGGACCTTTTCGCTGTTGTTCTGCCTCTTAGAGATGACGACTGATCCGGCAAGGACAATATACAGCGCCTTGCCCGACTCGCCTTCAGAAAAGATGACTTCGCCAGGCGGGTACTCCTTTTCCACAAGGTCAACGAGGAGCTTCATAAGGACTCTGCTGCGAAGCCCTTTGAAGAGACCGACCTTCTGCAGAATGGCCACCCTCTGATCTTTTCCCCTGTCCAACGCCCAGATGAAAAGCTTTTTCATACTCCCTCCGAGTACAGGGATTTTACAACCTCTGCATGGACATTGACAACAGCTAAATTGCTTATTTCCCTTGAAAACAGCCAATAAATCTGTTATGCAATAGGAAGTATGGGGGAGAAGAAACTTATTACGATACCTGAGGAGCAACTGGCCGGCATCGAAAAGATGATAGCGGACCTTCGGATGCTGATGGATGTGTCATCCCTCATCTCCTCGACCCTGGATTTCAACGAGCTTATTGGACTTGTCATGGAAAAGGCGAAAGATGTGATGCGCGCCGACGCCTGCTCCATCCTCCTCTATAACAGGAATACAGGCAGGCTTGAGTTCGAGGTGGCGCTGAGCACTGACGAGGCCAAAGGCGAGACCCTGAGGAAGCAAGTTACGCTTGGCCTCGGCGAAGGTATTGCCGGCTGGGTCGCCCAGCATCTCGAGCCTGTCATCGTGGGTCATGCATGCCAGGACAGCAGGTTCTCGAAACAGGCTGACAGCCTCACCGGCTTTACTACCAAGAGCATGCTTGCTGTTCCGCTTGTAGGAAGGACGGGACTGATAGGTGTTGCCGAGATACTGAATCCGCACGGCAGAGAGATCTTTTCTGAATATGACCTTGAGATATTCCAGGCCCTCTGCAGGCAGATCGCTGTTGCCATGGAGAATGCTGTTTTTCACCGGGACTCGCTCGAAAGAGAAAGGCTCAGACAGGAGCTTGAACTTGCCGCTACAATCCAGAAGAGCTTTCTGCCCGCTGAGCCGATGTTTAAGAAGGGAAACCTGAGGCTTTCAGGCGTCACTTTTCCGGCCCGTCATGTGGGAGGAGATCTCTATGATTTCGACGAATCAGTCGAGGGCAGGGTAGGCGTATTGATCGGCGATATCTCGGGCAAGGGCGTATCATCAGCACTGTTCATGGCAAAGGTGATAAGCGACTTCAGGTATCTGATGCACGGCAGGGATGATCCGGGCCTGGTGCTGGGTCTCCTGAACCGACAGTTGTCGGATACCCCCAGAGGCATGTTTCTCACCGCGATCTATGCGATTGCCGATGCCCAGGATGGGAGCGTGAAGCTCGCTGTTGCAGGCCATCCGCCTTTTCTCTGGCTGACCGCTGAGGGCGTCAGCATAATGCAACCTGAGGCAGGGCCGCCTGTGGGCATTGTGGAGACAGAGTTTCCGGTAACTGAACTTGTGCTTGGGCCTGGTGAGAGGCTGATCATGGTGACTGACGGGGTCTTCGATGTCAAGAACAGGCAGGGCCTGAGGCTGGGTTTCAGCGCAGTTGTGGAGTTCACGACCAGGCATGCGCAGGAAGACAGGCTGGTGGATCTGCTCGCAGAGTTTCTGCTGGGGTTTGCTGAAGGAGCTGAACAGGCTGATGATATCACCATTGTGGAACTGAGGCGCATGAGATGATAGCGAATGTTACGGTGAAGGTCTTGTCCCATACGAAATATCTCTGCCTTATCCGTGAGGTGACTGCACGCTTCTGCAGTATATGCGGTCTGGATGAGGAACTGACAGGCAACATCAGGCTCGCTGTCGACGAGGCCTGCTCAAATGTCATAAAACATGCCTACCTCGGCGACACTTCCAGGAGGATTGTAGTAAAATATGCAGTATCGAAAAAGGAAATCCGCATTGTGATTGAGGACTCCGGGAAGAAGACTCTGCCGGAGATGCTGAAAGGGAGGGACCTCAATGAGGTCAGGCCCGGCGGACTCGGTGTACACTTCATCAGGCGGGTCTTTGATCAGGTGACCCTGGACCCGAAGAAAAAACGCGGGAACAGGCTTCTGCTCATCAGGCGGACAGGGGAACAGAATGGACTTTGAAATGAGCGACTACAGAGGGAATAAAGTCATCTCGCTTGCAGGCGAAATAGACATGCATTCATCGCCGGTACTCAGGGAAAAGCTGCTCGCAGTTATCAGGGACAGGCCCCAGAGGCTGATAGTGAATTTCAGCAACGTCTCGTATATAGACAGCTCGGGCATTGCGACCTTTGTGGAGGGGTTGAAGCATATAAAGGCATACAGCGGCAGGCTCCAGTTATCGGAAATCCCAAAGCCCATCATGGAGATCTTCAGTTTTTCGAAACTCGATAAGGTATTCGAGATATGCGGGAGCACGGATGACGCTGTCAGCCGCTGACCCCACGACCTTAGTGAGTGGCTGAATGGCTTTTAGCCTTCTTAAAGATATTACCGATGCCTCGCGCATCATCAACAAATCGTTCTATTGGACATTTATCTCGCCTTTCCGGGGCAAGCCGGTCCGCGTAAGGGCCACGATCTCCGAGATGGTCAAGGCTGGCTACAACTCCGTTCCGATCGTTGCGGTTATATCATTTTTTGTTGGCATAATTCTGGCGCTGCAGGCCGCCTATCAGCTCAAGCGCGTCGGTGCCCTTATCTATGTGGCAAATCTGGTGGGAGTCTCACTTACACGGGAGCTGAGCCCTATTCTGACCGCGATCATAGTATCAGGCAGGAGCGGCTCTGCCTTTGCCGCAGAGATAGGCTCAATGAAGGCTGCGGAAGAGGTTGACGCGCTCGTCACAATGGGCATAAACCCGGTGCGGTTCCTTGTCAGCCCGAAACTGATGGCCTTGATGGTAATGGTTCCTGCGCTCACGGTCATGTCCGACGTTATCGGCATTTCAGGAGGATTTCTTCTTTCCGTCTCGGTGCTCGAGATTCATCCCTTCAATTACTATCAGCAGACCATAAATGCTCTTTTGGTAAAGGACGTGTTCACCGGACTGATAAAGGCATGGGCCTTCGGCATAGTGATAACAATAGTGGGCGCATACCAGGGGTTCAAGGTCGAAGGAGGGGCAGAGGAGGTAGGAAGAAGGACGACCTCCTCGGTCGTGGCCTCTATCTTCCTTGTGATCATCTTCGACCTCTTCTTCACCACACTCTTTTACTACTTTACGTGAGGATGCAGAACTTGGACATTGCCATAGAGGTAACAGGGCTTAGGACAAAATACGGGGACCACGAGGTGCTTAAAGGTTTGACCTTCGGTATTCCTAAAGAGAAGACCACGGTTGTGCTCGGTGGAAGCGGCTGCGGTAAGAGTACACTCCTTAAGCATCTTATCGGACTTCTCAAGCCCTCCGAAGGCAGCATTGCGATAAACGGCAAGGAAATAACAGGCCTGGACGAAGCAGGCCTGGACGAGGTGCGCAGGAAGATGGGAGTGCTTTTCCAGGGCGCGGCGCTTCTGAACTCCATGACAATTGGTGATAACGTAGCTCTTCCGATCAGGGAGCATACTAAGCTTAGCGAAGCGACTGTACAGATTATGGTGCGCATGAAGCTGGATCTTGTCGGTCTTTCCGGGTTCGACCATTTTTATCCTTCGCAGCTGTCCGGCGGCATGAAGAAGAGGGCCGGGCTTGCAAGGGCATTGGCGCTCGATCCCGCGATACTTTTTTTTGACGAGCCATCAGCAGGACTTGACCCTGTGACAGCGGCCGGGCTTGATGAACTCATAATCAAGTTGAGGGATGTCTTGAGGATGACGATCATCGTTGTCACGCATGAACTGCCGAGTGTTTTCGCTATTGCTGACTATGTTATCATGCTCGACAAGGGTCAGTTGATATTTGCAGGCCATCTTGAGGAGCTTAAGACTTCGAATCACCCGAGGATCAGGATATTCCTCGAAAGAAGGCCTGAGGTGGAAACGTATTCGCCTGATGATTACTTCAAGGTGATAGCGGGTGATTGAGAGGTGTTGAGAAAGATTAGCGTTTATTTGCAGGGCAGCTGTTTTAAGAAATCTGTCCAAGGCGATGAGATTTCCCATGGCATTGAATCAGCCTGCCAGGAGGTCTCATATGCTGTTTATCGCGGGATGGGTTTCGGACGTGGCTGGAGATGCGCTGTGGAATCGCTTCGCCCGGCTTTTTTCAATTATCCGCCCTGTTCATGTGACCGTCTGAATCTAACTGAAAGTTCTGTGCTGACGAGGGGAGCATTTTGAGGGAAGAGATTAAAGCAGGGCTGATTATCGGCATAGCGATAATACTGCTTACCGGCCTGGTCATTGTGATCGGTGGGGCGCAGTTCCTCGAAAAGTTCGATACCTACAAAATAAAAGTCAAGAACGCTGCAGGGCTTGAACCCGGTTCCCAGGTAAGGCTCGGCGGCGTAAGGATCGGACGTGTAATCAGCATCAGGGAGCCGCAGCTCTCTGGTGAGGCAGTGGTGATCGAGATAGGCATCAAGGCAGGCAAACCTATCTATAAGGGCACGAAGGCCTGCATAACTCAGCTCGGTTTCGTGGGAGACATATATCTACTCCTGTCTGTCAACGATACAGTTAACGAGAGGATCAGGGTTGGAGATGAGATACCGTCTGAAGAGGTGGTTGACTTTGGGGTTATCATGGCAAAGGTCGAGGGCCTTTCCAAGTCGCTGGATCTGCTGATAAAGGACATTGACAAGGTGTTCAGCCCCCAGAACATACAGCAGGTGGAAGTTCTCCTCGGCAATACGAACAAGGCGGTTGTTTCAGTCTCGTCAAATGTTGAGAAGATGGCGACTGATCTCAGAAAGACCACTGACAAGTTCTCGGTTGTGCTGGATGAACTTGAGGGTCTGGTCAGCAACAACAAGGGTGAATTCGGGCAGCTTCTGAGGCAGGCGCGTCTGGACCTTGAAAAGGCCGCGACCATGCTTGCCAGCATCGAAAAATCGTCAGAGACCGTCGGCAGAGCTGTTGACATGCAGTCGCAGAACCTTGACAACCTGCTTAATTCCATGACGCAGACCATGGACCAGCTTCAGGACCTGATACACGACATAAAGAGCAAGCCCTGGAGTGTTCTATACAAGGAGGGAAAGGGTGAATAGAATACTGAGGGGAATTACTCCTCTATTCAGTCTGCTCCTTGTTGTGTCGTGCACCATGCCTGAGACAAGGATATACAGCATCAACGTACCTCCTGACAACATCGCTCATCAGCCGGCGAAGCAGGAGCTCGTTACTCTGAGGGTGATTTCACCCCGCTATCTCAGCCAGCCTTACATAGCTCACAGGCTGTCACCTTATCAGCTTGAAATTTCACGATATGCAAAGTGGGACTCTTCTCCCGCAGACATGGTCAGGGAGGTCTTCAGGGAGATGCTTTACTCGACATTCCAGCACGTCAGAACATCGAGCTATGCAGTAGAGGGTTCCCAGCTTTTGACCGTTAATCTTAAAAGGTTCGAAAGGGTGGATGAAGTTTATGGTGAACTTCTGTTCGATGCAATCCTGTTCTCAGCAGAAGGCAAAGAGATTAACCGCAATACGACCCAGAAAAGAGTCCTGCTTGAGACAACTGATGACGCAGGCCTTGCAAAAGGGTTGAGCTCTGCATTGTCTGAATCAGTCAGGGAATTTGTAAAGGGACTGGGCAGCAGGATCTAAGAGCAGTAATGTTCCGGTCTCCTGTCCTTGAACAGATCATTGTATTGATTCAGCTTCTTATCCCTCGCTAAAGCCAAGTCCAGAACTGAGCTCAGCAAAACTTCCTGATCAGCGTCTGCCTTTGCCAGGATCTCTGCTGCGGGAGATGTGATCTGGCTCTGTCCTATGAACGTAAGAACAGATCCTTTTTTCCTCTGCTCTGTTCCAATGCGGTTTGCCGTTATTGCATAGACTCTGTTCTCCAGGCACCTGACCGGCATGGACCGGGGGCAATACGGCAAGACAAGATTTGACGGGTGAGCGATCACCTCCGCTCCCATGAGTGCAAGGGTTCTCGCTGCCTCGGGAAAGAACCAGTCAAAGCAGATCATGACGCCTATTCTGCCGATCTTCGTATCCCAAACCCTGAACCCCGTGTTCCCAGGCATGAAATACAAGTTTTCTTCAAGGAAGAGATGTGTTTTCCGGTAAAGCCCGATAAAGCCTTCAGGCCCGGTCAGGACCGCGGAATTGTAGAAAATGTCGCCATCACGTTCGGGCAGGCCGGCAACGATGTAAAGGTTCCTGTCTTTTGAGAGGGATACGAGGAATTCTGTTGTTTCACCATGCGGAACCGGCTCTGCAAGTTCCGCAACCTCATCCTGCGAGACGAACTGATAACCGGTTGCGAAGAACTCAGGCAGGACCAGGAGGCCAAGGGATGTATCTTTTGTCGCGGCATTGACTTTTCCAAAGTTTTCCTGCTTCCTGCCGAACGACGTATTGAACTGAAAAAAACCCGCATGCATGCAATAAGATATCATTGCAGGCCGGATAAGGACAAGCAGTTATCTATAAGTAAATAAAATAAACTTATAAGATAATCTTTTGACTTCTTT
>Ga0102851_10000597_pt1 | contig 18708 bp, 17 predicted proteins | sample Mud3Dept3metaG_FD_79558 | JGI IMG/M metagenome (GOLD analysis project Ga0102851, IMG submission 79558) | Freshwater wetland microbial communities from Ohio, USA, analyzing the effect of biotic and abiotic controls - Mud 3 Core 4 Depth 3... | ecosystem: Environmental > Aquatic > Freshwater >... | reverse complement strand
GGGTGGCGATCGTCGACGTCGACGTCCACCACGGCAACGGCACCCAGCATCTGTTCGAGGAGCGCAGCGAGGTCTTCTACGCCAGCCTGCACCAGTGGCCGTTCTACCCCGGGACCGGTGCCGCCGCGGAGCGGGGACGCGGCGCGGGAGCGGGCGCCACGCTCAACGTGCCGCTCCCCGCCGGTTCGGGCGACGCCGAGTACCGCGCGGCGCTCGAGCGGGAGGTCCTGCCGGCGCTCGCGGCGTTCGCTCCGCAGCTGCTGCTCGTCTCGGCCGGGTTCGACGCCTGGCGCGGCGACCCGCTCGGCGGCATGCGCGTGTCCGAGTCCGGGTTCGCGGAGCAGGGGCGCCTGCTCGCCGCGGCGGCGGCGGAGAGCGCCCGAGGCCGCCTGCTGGTCGTGCTCGAAGGCGGCTACGACCTCGCCGCCCTGCCGCGCCTGACGCGCGCCCTCCTGACCGGGGAGGTCTAGGGCCTGGATTCTTCCGCGCGCGCGACGCGCGGCGCGTCGCCCTTCGCGCGGCGCTGGGCGAGCAGCTCCGCGGCGCGCGGGAAGAGCTCGAGGGCGCGCTGGATCTGCGCGTCGCCCTCGGCGAGCACCTGGTGGGAGGCCTCGACTCCGAAGCGGGAGGCCAGCGCCTCGGCGCGGATCTGGCGCAGCGCGAGCGCGCGGTCCGCCTCCTCGGCGAGGCCCTTGGCGACGCCCTCCGCGTCGTCGATGTCACGCTCTGCCACCCAGCGTGCGAACTCGTCGAGCAGCGCGGGCTCCGGCCGCCACGAACGATCGAGCTCCGGGTGGCGGCTCGCGTAGTCGACGCCGAAGTTGAAGAAGGCCGCGCGCGCGAGCAGGAACTGCAGGTAGGGCGGGAACTCGGTCGGCTCGACCTCGACGTCGGGGGTGATGCCGCCGCCGCCGTAGACCTCGCGCCCGAGGTCGGTGCGGAAGACCTCGTCGGTGGCCGGCGCGGGGCGCTTGGTCTCCGCCTCGTCGAGGTCGGTGCGCGCGTAGTAGTCGTAGTAGGAGTGGTAGTCGCGCTGGATGAGCCGCCCGGAGGGCGTGTAGTACTTGGCGGTGGTCAGCGCCAGGCCGGCGCCGTACGCCAGGTTGTACACGGTCTGCACCAGCCCCTTGCCCCAGGTCGGCGTGCCGACCACGAGCCCGACGTCGTGATCCTGGATCGCCCCGGAGACGATCTCCGACGCCGAGGCGGTGCCGCCGTTGACCAGCACCACGAGGGGCAGCCCGAGCTCCGGCCGGCGGCCGGCGGCGTCGAAGGCCTGGCGGGAGTCGCGCGTGCGGCCGCGCGTCTCGACGATCGAGGCGCCCTTGGACAGGAACTGGTCGGCGACGTCGACCGCCTGGTCGAGCAGGCCACCGCCGTTGTTGCGCAGGTCGAGGATCAGGCGCTCCATGCCCAGCTCGCGCAGGCGCGCCAGGGCGCGCGCCACCTCGTCGCCGGTCGAGCGCGCGAAATCGCTGATCGCCAGGTAGCCGGTCCCGGGCGCGATCAGATAGGCGTAGCGGACGGTCGTCTGCGGGATCTCGTCGCGCACCACGGTCAGCTCGAGCGGCTCGGGCAGGCCGCTGCGCACGATCGTGATGCGCACCTCGGTGCCGCGCGGCCCCTTGAGCTTCGAGACCGCCTCGTCGAGCGTCATCTTCGAGGTCGGCTCGCCTTCGATCGAGTCGATCACGTCGCCGGCGCGCATGCCGAGGCGCGACGCGGGCGTGCCCTCGATCGGGGTGATCACGGTCAGCCGGCCGCCGCGCACCCCGACCAGGATGCCGAGGCCGTAGAAGCTGGCCTGCTGCTTCTCGCGCATCTGCGCGTAGGCCTCGGGCGAGAGGAAATTGGTGTGCGGGTCGAGGGTGCGCAGCATGCCCTGGATCGAGGCGTAGACGAGGTCGCGGTAGCGCACCTCGCTGCCATAGCGCTGGTGGGCGACCTCGAGCAGGTCGGCGTAGAGATGCAGGCCGCCGCGCGCCGCGTCGGAGAGGGCGAGCAGGCGGTCACCGGCGAGCCCGCCGGCGAGCGTCGCGGCGAGGAAGAGAGCGGCGGCGGCGAGTCGCCAGGAGCGGCGCACGGCGGGCAGCGTAGCACAGCGCAGTCGGCTTGACGGCGAGGTGCGCCGGAGCCGAAGATTGCACGCGAGGCGCACATGTTCGGTCCCCTGGGCGTACCCGAGCTGCTGTTCATCCTGGTCCTCGCGCTGCTGCTGTTCGGGCCCAAGCGCCTGCCCGAGATCGGCCGCACGATCGGCAAGGGAATGGCCGAGTTCCGGCGCGCCACCAACGACCTGAAGCGCACGATCGAGACCGAGATCTCGGTCGAGGAGAGCGCGCGGCGCCCGACCCCGGTGCCGCCCTCGCCGGCGCTGCCCGCGGCGATCCCGCCCCCGGCTGCCGCCGCGCCGGCGGGCGAGGGGGAGGCCGAGCCCGCGCCCGAGACGACGCGCTCGCCCCCGGCGGGCGCCGCGGTGCCGCCAACGGCGGGCCCGCCGGTCAGGCCGCGCTGAGTCCATGGCTCTGAGCCCCGAGCCGCGGCGCGGCGCCGCCGCGCCCGAAGCGACCGAGGCCCTGCCGCGGATGTCCCTGTTCGAGCACCTCGAGGAGCTCCGCCAGAGGCTGATCCGGGCGGTGATCGCCCTCGCGCTGGGGGTGGCGGCCTGCCTGAACTGGGCGCCCGAGATCTGCCGGTTCCTCGCCGAGCCGATCTACCGCTACCTGCCGCCCGGGTCGAAGCTCGCGGTGCTGGGCGTGACCGACCCGTTCCTGCTCTATTTCAAGACCTCGCTGCTGGCCGGGACCTTCCTGGCGTTTCCGGCGCTGCTCTGGCAGACCTGGCGCTTCGTGGCGCCCGGCCTCTACCGCAAGGAGCGGCGCTGGATCGGTCCCTTCGTGGTCGTCGGCTGGCTGTTCTTCATCGCCGGTGGCGCCTTCGCCTACTACGTCGCCTTCCCGTTCACGGTCGAGTTCCTGCTCCAGATGGCGGGCGACTTCCAGCCGGTGATCACGGCGGACCGTTACTACGGCTTCCTGCTCACCATCGTGCTCGGCCTCGGCGTGATGTTCGAGCTGCCCCTGGCGCTCACCCTCGCCGCGCGCGTCGGGCTGGTCGGCTGGCGCGCGCTGCTGCGCAACTTCCGCTGGGCGGTGCTGGCGATCTTCCTCGCCGCCGCCGTGCTGACGCCGACCGCCGACATCGTCAACCTCTGCCTGTTCGCGGTGCCCACCATCGCCCTCTACCTGCTGGGCGTGGCGGGCGCTGCCCTGCTCGGCAAGAAGGCGCCCGCGCCCGCGGGCTGAGCGCCGGCCGCCGGTGCGGGTCAGGTCCCGGGCGCGCCGAGGGCGCGAGCCGCCGCGTCTCGGCCGGCCTCCAGGCGGCGCTCGCCCTCGGCTGCCGGCAGCGCGCGCACGATCTCCGCCAGGAGCGCCTCGATCGGCTGGCCCGCCTCGACGTGCGCGCGGGCCCAGCGCGCCTCCGCGTCCGCCGCCGGCCGGCCGAGCGCCGCCGCGAGGGCGGAGTCCGCGAAGCGTGCGCCGTCCCAGGCGCCGTCGGCGCCCGTCACCCGGAAGCCGCAGACCGCGGGCCGCGAGCTGCGCTCGTGGAACCAGGCGACGCCGGTTTCGACGACGTCGAAGAAGAGCTCGTAGTCGCCCGGCTCCGGCGGCGCCACGCCGTCGTAGAAGAGCGTCGCGCCGCCCCCCGGCGCGTGGGCGGCACCCGGCAGCTCGAGCCGGGGCAGCTCGCGCAGCACGCGGCCGGAGGCCGAGCGCAGGCGCACGCCGAGCTCGAAGCGCCGGTCCCCGTCCGCCGCCCAGCGCGCGCGGGACCGGTTGCCGACCTTGACGCGCAGGCCGAAGCGCCCGCCGGCGCTCGCCTCCAGGCGCTCGACCTCGGGCTCGACCGCCGCCGCGTAGTAGGCCCGCTCGGTCCCGGCCTCGCTCCACAGGCTCTTCTGGCGCTGGTTGCAGCTGAGCAGCCGCCAGGGGTCGGCCGCCTCGAGCCGGGCGAGGGCGGCGGGGTCGTCGGCGCGGTAGCGCTGCGACGCGCCGGCGGTGTGCGTGACCACCCACTTGATGCGCACCCCGATCTCCTGCGCGCGCCGCCGGGCCTCCGCGAGCTCGTCGTCGGAGTCGTTCCACTGGAACAGGATGTACTGCCAGAGCACGTCCACGCGGTCGTCGGTGCCGTGGCGCCGGCAGGCCTCGACGGTGCGCTCGAGGGCGTCGAGCGCGCGCGCCAGCTTGCCGCCCACCCGGTAACGCGAGTAGGTCTCCTCGCGCGCGCCGTCGATCGAGAACACGAGCTGGTCGACCAGCGCCTCCGCCGCGATGGCCTCGATCTTGGCGGGGGTGAAGGCCAGGCCGTTGGTGCTGACGTCGAGCCTGACCTCGGGCCGGCGCGCGCGCATCGCGCGCAGGAAGTCGATCGCGTGCGGATGGAGGAACGGCTCGCCGTAGTTGAAGAACAGGATCTTCTCGAGCTCCGGCAGCTGGTCCACCAGGTCGAGCATGGCGGCCAGCGGGAGCATGGCGGTGCGGTCCGGCCGGTAGGCGTCGTCGCTGTCGAACTGGGTGACCGGGCACTCGGGGCAGACGAGGTTGCAGCGCGAGATCGGCTCGAGCTGGAGCATGCGCACCGCGCGGCCGGACTCGCGGTCCGAGCCGGTGGCGCGCCAGACGCGCAGGGGGCAGTCCGTGCCCACCACCGGACACCAGGACGAGGGCGCCGCCGCGAGCTGGGCGCGGCGCATGCCGCGATAGCGCGGCCCGTCGTAGACGTCCGCGATCCGGTCGCGGTGGATGTTGCCGTAGACGCGGTTGCCGGCCGGGTCGGCGCAGGAGCAGACGATGTCGCCGTTGGCGAGCACGCACAGCTCGTCGAAGACCGCCCGGCAGATCATCGCCCCGTCGCCGGGCCGGGCGCTCGCCCCGAGCTCCCGCGCGCGGCGCGTCCAGCGGCCGATTCGCCGGTCGTCCTTCGTGGGGGCGAGGATCTCGCGCAGTCGCTTCATGGTCTCGGTGCGTCCCGTGTGCGGAGCCGGTGCGCGCCGATTCTAGCTTTCCGGTTCCGGACGCGCCCCGCCTCCGGCCTCCGGCTGGCGGCGCCAGCGGCGGTGCAGCCAGACCCACTGCTCGGGCACCCGCCGGATCTGCTCCTCGATGCGCGCGGTCATCGCCGCCGTGGCGGCGAGCGGATCGGCGGGCAGCTCGAGCGCCGGGTGGACGATCGCCAGGTGGCTGCCGTCCGGCCGGCGCTCGATGAAGGTGGGCAGCACGGCGGCGGAGAGGCGGAGCGCGATCTCGGCCGCGCCCACCGGGGTCCAGGCCGGGCGGCCGAAGAACGGCACCCAGACCCCTTCGACGCGCGTGTCCTGGTCGATCAGCATGCCGAGCGCGCCGCCCGAGCGCACCGTGCGCAGCAGGTCGCGCGCCGCGCTCCGCGTGCCGCGCACGATGGTGCGCGTGCCGAACCGGGAGCGCAGGCCGAGCAACGCGGACTGGAGCCCCGGGTCCTCGAGCTCTCTCGCCACCACCGCCATGCCGAGCCCGCGCGCGTTGAGCGCCGCCGCGAGCAGCTCCCAGTTGCCGCAGTGCCCGGTCACGATCAGCACCGGCCGGCCCTCGCCGCGCGCGCGCTCCACCTCCGGCCAGCCCTCGAGCGCGACCCGGCGCAGCACCTCGGCGGCGTCGCGCCGGCGCATCCACAGGCACTCGGTGAGCATGGCGCCGAAGTGGCGGAAGCTCGCCCGCGCGAGGTGGAGCCGCTCGCTCGCCGGGAGCTCGGGGAAGGCTACCGCCAGGTGCTCGAGGGTGCGCCGCCGGTCGCGCGCGGCGAGCGCCCAGCCCAGCCGGCCGATGCCGCGCCCGAGCGCCTGGGCGCGCGGCCAGGCGAGGCCGCCGACCAGCGCGGCGAGCGCCCTCTCCAGCGCCCCGAGCAGCGCCGAGCGCAGCGGGCGCCGCGCGCCCGCTGCCGGTCCGGCGCTCATCCGGGTTCGGGCAGGAAGGCGTCGACCACCGCTGCCCAGGCGCCGCGCCAGCGCAGCAGGTTCTCGACCGCCTCCCGTACCGCGCCTTCGCCGCCGCGGGTCGAGAGCGTGAACTCGGCGCGCGCGCGCACCTCCGCGGCGGCGTCCGCGGGCGCGAAGGAGATGCCGCAGGCGGCGAGCACCGGCAGGTCGGGCAGGTCGTCCCCGACGTAGGCGACCTCGGCCGGGTCGAGCCCGCGCCCGGCCAGGAAGGCGGCGAACCCGCGCTGCTTGTCCTCGGCGCCGAGGACGACCGCGTCGAGCCCGAGGTCGAGCGCGCGCTGCTCGACCACGGCGCTGGCGCGGCCGGAGAGCAGTCCGACCGCCAGGCCGGCCTGCTGCGCGAGCCGGATGGCCAGGCCGTCGCGGACGTGGAAGGCCTTGAGCGTCTCGCCCTCGGGACCGAACCAGAGCCGGCCGTCGGTGAGCACGCCGTCCACGTCGAGCAGCAGCCAGCGCAGGGCGAGGGCGCGCGCGGCGAGGTCGCGGTCGGCGCTGCGCTCGACGCTCAGAACAGCTCCAGTCCCCACAGGTCGTGGAGGTGGACGATGCCGACCAGCAGGCCGCCCGGTTCGGTCACGAACAGGGACGTGATGCGGTGGTCCTCCATGCGCTTGAGGGCGACCGGGGCGAGCTCGCCGCCGTCGATGGTGCGCGGATCGGGGCGCATGCACTCTCCCGCCGTGTGCCGGAGCACCTCGTCGCCGCGCTCCAGGAGCCGCCGCAGGTCGCCGTCCGAGATGCAGCCCAGCAGCCGTCCTTCGGGGTCGGTGACGGCGGTGATGCCGAAGCGCTTGCGCGACATCTCGTAGATGGCGTCGCGCATGGGCGTGGTGGACGGGACGCGCGGCACGTCGGCGCCGCCGTGCATGAGCTGCTCGACGCGCAGCAGGCGCTTGCCGATGCGGCCGCCGGGATGGAGGTGCGCGAAGTCCTCGGGCGTGAAGCCGCGCGCCTCGAGCAGCGCCATCGCCAGCGCGTCACCCAGGGCGAGCGTGGCCGTGGTCGAGGCGGTCGGGGCGAGGTTGAGCGGGCAGGCCTCCTTGTCGATCGCGACCGAGAGATGGAGGTCGGCGGCGCGCGCCAGCGGACTCGACGGGTTGCCGGACATCGCGATCAGCGTCACGCCCAGGCGCTTGAGCGTTTCGACCAGCCGGAGCAGCTCCTCGGTGGTGCCGGAGTAGGAGGCGGCGAGCACGACGTCGCCCGCGACGATCATGCCGAGGTCGCCGTGGATCGCCTCGGCCGGATGGAGGAAGAACGACGGCGTGCCGGTGGAGGCGAGCGTCGCCGCGACCTTCTTCATCACCAGGCCGCTCTTGCCCATGCCGGTGCAGACGACGCGTCCGGGCGCCGAGCGGATGGTCTCGACGGCGCGGTCGAAGGTCTCGTCGAGCTGCGGCAGAAGGCCCGTGAGCGCGGCGGCCTCGATGACGAGCACCTCGCGCGCGACTTCCCTCGGGGGCCTGGGCATCGGTTCCTCAGTATAGCGGCAAGACACCGTCTGCCCGGCGCGCGGGGCCGGGCGCGGGCTCAGCGCGCGAGCGCCGCCCGGATCGCCAGCAGGTCCGCGATCAGGCGCTCGGCGCGCGCCGGATCGAGCTGCGTCTCGCGGTCGGACAGCGCGGCATCGGGGCGCGGGTGGACCTCGAGGAAGACGCCGTCCGCGCCCGCCGCCACCGCGGCGCGCGCCAGCGGCTCGGCGAACTCGCGCGGGCCCGCGGTCCCCTCGGCGGCGGCGCCCGGCAGCTGGAGCGAGTGGGTGACGTCGTAGATCACCGGGATGCCGTCGCGCTGCATCGAGGCGAACGAGCGCATGTCGACCACCAGGTTGTGGTAGCCGAACGAGACGCCGCGCTCGGTCACCGTGACGCGCTCGTTGCCGGCGCTGCGCGCCTTGTCGACCACGCGCCGCATGTCGTCGGGGGCCATGAACTGCCCCTTCTTGACGTTGAGCGCACGGCCGGTGCGCGCCGCGGCCACGACCAGATCGGTCTGGCGGCACAGGAAGGCGGGGATCTGGAGCACGTCGCAGACCTCCGCCGCGCGCGCACACTGGGCCGGCTCGTGCACGTCGGTGAGCAGCGGCAGGCCGAGCTCGCGCTGCACGGCGGCGAGGATACGCAGGCCCGCCTCGAGGCCGGGGCCGCGGTAGGCCGTGATCGAGCTCCGGTTCGCCTTGTCGAACGAGGCCTTGAAGACGAGCGGGCATCCGAGCCGCGCGGCGATCGCCGCCACCGCGCGCGCCGCCTCGAAGGTGACCTCCTCGGACTCGACGACGCAGGGTCCGGCGATCACGGGCAGCGGCGCACCGCCGCCGAGCCGGATTCCGCGCGCCAGCTCGATCGCCGCCCCGCTCACGCGGGTTTCCCCTCCAGGATCGCCTGCGGGCGCGCCTCGCCCGGTCCGGCGGTCTCGCGCCGCCGGCGCTCGGCGAGCGCGGCCGCGATGTAGGAGACGAAGAGGGGATGGGGATCGGTGGGCTGCGACTTGTACTCGGGATGGAACTGGCAGCCCAGGAACCAGGGGTGACCGGGCAGCTCGACCATCTCGATGAACTTGCCGTCCGGGCTCGTGCCCGACACCACCAGTCCCTGCTGCTGCAGGGGCTCGAGGAACTTGTGGTTGACCTCGTAGCGGTGCCGGTGGCGCTCGGAGATCTCCTCGACGCCGTAGACGCGCCGCGCCAGCGTGCCCTCGCGCAGCCGGCACGGATAGGCGCCGAGCCGCATCGTGCCGCCCATCTCCTCGACCCCGAGCAGGTCGCGCAGCTTGAAGATGACCGCCTGGGCCGTGTCGGGGTCGAATTCGCTCGAGGTCGCGTCCTTGATGCCGCACACGTTGCGCGCGTACTCGATGGTCATGCACTGCATGCCGAGGCAGATGCCGAAGAACGGCACCTTGTGCTCGCGCGCGTAGCGGATGGCGCGGATCTTCCCCTCCGTGCCGCGCTTGCCGAACCCGATCGGGACGAGCAGGCCGTCGACGTCGAACAGCTCGCGCGGCCAGTTGCCGGCTTCGATCTCCTCGGCGTTGAGGTAGACCAGCTCGACCCGCGCGTCGTTGGCGATGCCGCCGTGGACCAGCGCCTCGTTGAGGCTCTTGTAGGCGTCCGGCAGCTCGACGTACTTGCCCACGATGCCGATGCGCACGTGGTGCTTCGGGTTCTTGACCCGCGACACCAGGGCGTCCCACTTCGAGAGGTCGCGGTCGTAGTGGGGGAGGTTGAGCAGGTCGAGCACGATCTCGTCGGCGCCCTCGCGCGCGAACATGAGGGGCACCTCGTAGATGGTCGGCACGTCGCGCGCCGGGATCACCTGCTCGGGGGCGACGTTGCAGAACAGCGCGATCTTGCGGCGCACCTCGTCCGGCAGCGGCCGGTCCACGCGGCAGAGCAGCAGGTCGGCCTGGATGCCGATGGCGCGCAGCTCGCGCACGGAGTGCTGGGTGGGCTTCGACTTGAGCTCCTCGGCCGCAGCGATGTAGGGCACGAGGGTGAGGTGCACGTTGATGGCGTTGCTGCGCCCGAGCTCGAGCCGGAACTGGCGGATGGCCTCGAGGAAGGGCAGCGACTCGATGTCGCCGACCGTGCCGCCGATCTCCACGATGACCACGTCGTGGCCGTCGGACAGCCGACGCATGGCGGCCTTGATCTCGTCGGTGACGTGCGGGATGACCTGCACGGTCTTGCCCAGGTAGTCGCCGCGCCGTTCCTTGGTGATCACCGACTCGTAGATGCGCCCGGTGGTGTAGTTGTGGAACCGGGTCATGGTGGCGCCGGTGAAGCGCTCGTAGTGGCCGAGGTCGAGGTCGGTCTCGGCGCCGTCGTCGGTGACGAAGACCTCGCCGTGCTGGTACGGCGACATCGTGCCCGGGTCGACGTTGACGTAGGGGTCGAACTTCATCAGCGTCACGTTGAAGCCACGCGCCTTGAGCAGGGCGCCGATCGACGCCGCCGCCACGCCCTTGCCGAGCGAAGAGACGACGCCGCCGGTGACGAAGATGTACTTGGTGGTCATGACTTCCCTCCCGGATCGGAGACCGCGGCCAGACGGCCGGCCATCACCTGGGCATCCTCGACCGTGTCGACGCCCCAGGAGGGCGAGGCGCCGGTGAGCACCCGGATGCGCATGCCGCTCTCGAGCGCGCGCAGCTGCTCGAGCGACTCGGTGAGCTCGAGCGGGGTGGGCGCGAGCTCGGCGAGCGCGAGCAGGGCCGCGTGCTGGTAGCCGTAGATGCCGAGATGGCGCAAGGCGGGAGCGCCGTCCGGATTGCGCGGGTAGGGGATCGCGGCGCGGCTGAAGTAGAGCGCGTAGCCGTCGCGGTCGAGCACCACCTTGACCGCGCTCGGAGTCTCGCGTTCGCCCGGCTGGGCGTTCGCGGCGAGGGTCACGATCGGATCCCCGGGATGGCCGGCCAGGTGCATCGCGATGCGCGCGATGCCGTCGGGGTCGATGAGCGGCTCGTCGCCCTGGATGTTGATCACGCCGTCGCAGTCCCAGCGCCGGGCGGCCCAGGCGATGCGGTCGGTGCCGCTCGCGCACTCGACCGGCGTCATCTCGACCTCGCCACCGAACGCGGCCACCGCTTCGGCGACGCGCTCGTGGTCGGTGAGCACCACCACGCGCTCGAGACCGGAGGCCCGGCGGGCCCGGCGCCAGACGTGCTCGATCATGGGCCGGCCGGCGAGCTGGAGCAGTGCCTTGCCGGGCAGGCGCGTCGAGCCCCAGCGCGCGGGGATCGCTCCCACCACGCGATAGCGCCGGTCGGTCTTGCGTCTCGTCTCGTCGGGGTGCACGACTGAGCCTACTCCGCGCTCCGGAGCCGAGTCAATCGAAACGCCCGCGCGCGGCCGCTGTGGTACCTTGCGCCGGTCATGCCGCTTCCGCGCCCGTCCCGGCGTGCGCTCCGCATCGGGATCATCGCCCTCGCCGCCGCCGCGCTCGCCATCGTCGCCGAGCGCTCGGAGTGGGTGCGCGCGCTCGGCACCGGCGGCACCGCGCGCGCGTGGATCTGGGCGCCGGTCGAGCTGCGCGACGTGCGCCCGCGCGCCTTCTTCGCCGCCCGCGAGTTCGAGCTCGCCGCGGTGCCGCAGCGCGCGATCCTCGAGGTCCTGGGGGACGAGGAGTACGTGGCGTGGGCCAACGGCTGGCGCATCGGCTCGGGCCGCTACCGCGCCGGCGCGCCGCTCGATCGCTACGAGGTCGCCCGCTTCCTGCGTCCGGGCGCGAACCGGCTGGTGCTCGAGCTGCGCAGCGTGACCGGCGCCGGGGGAGCCACCCTGCGCCTGGTCGACGGCGAGGGCCGCGTGCTGGCCGCGACCGGCCCGCGCTGGTCCGTCTTCCAGCAGACCTGGCGCGGCCTGGTGAGCGGGGAGACGATCCCGTGGGCGCCGCGCGCCGCCGTGCTCGGCCTGTCGCCGTTCGGACGTTGGGGCAGCCCGGCGCCGGGCCCGCTCGAGCCGGTCCTGGCCGACACGATCGTCCAGTCGCGGCCCGAGCGCGCGACCCGCTTCCGGCTGCCGCTCGAGTCCGGGCTCTGGCTCCGCCTGCCGCGCGGCGACTCGCGCCGGCCTCCCCTGGGACCGCTGGTCGAGTTCGACTTCGGCGCCGAGGTCACCGGCTACCTGGTGCTCGCGGTGCGCGATCCGGAGACGGCGATCGGGCTGGTGCGGCTCGGCTCCACGCCGGCCGAGCGCTCCGGCTGGGTGCCCGACGACATCGCCGTGGTGGCGCCGCAGCGCGGGGTCTGGCAGGCCTCCGAGCCGCGGCGGTTCCGCTACGTCGAAGTGGCGGGCCTCGACGAGGTCCGGTCGGCGGCGGTGCTGCGGCTGGCGCCCGGGCAGCCGGCGCCGCCGGACGGGCCGGGCGGCGGCGCCGGCCTGTTCGGCATCTCGTCGCCGCCGCGCCGGCGGCCGGTCGAGGACGCGATCTGGCGGCGCCTGCGCGACCGGCCGCGGATGCCGCCGCTCGAGCCGCTGGCGGGTACGGCGCTCAGGCCGTCCGGTGCAGGACGAAGTCCGGCGCGAGCTCGAGCCCCCGGCGCTCGTCCCCGTCCGGGAGATCCGCCAGCGCAGCGCGCGCCGCGTCCGCGTGCCGGCGCGCCAGGGCCAGGACCTCTTGAAGCGTCCCCTCCCGGCGCACCAGCTCCAGGATCTCGGCCGCGGTGACGCGGGTGAAGGCGCGGTCCTCGAGCACGTTCTCGACCTTGCGGCGCGCCGCCTGGTCGAGGCGCGGCAGGGCGAGCAGGAGCGGCAGGGTCAGCTTGCCCTCCTTCAGGTCGGAGAGCACCGGCTTGCCCACCTCGTCCTCGCTCGCGGTGTAGTCGAGCAGGTCGTCCACGAGCTGGAAGCAGAGCCCGAGCGAGCGGCCGTAGCGCTCGAGCGCGACCAGGGCGCGCTCGTCCGCGGGCGCCATGAGCGCGGGCACCGCGCACGCCGCGGCGAACAGGCGCGCCGTCTTGCGGTCGATGATCTCGAGATACTCCTCCTCGGACAGGCCCGGGTCGCCGAGGCGCTGCAGGACGAGCAGCTCGCCCTCGGTCATGCGCAGGGTGGCGTCGCACAGCCGGTCGATGACGCGCAGGTTGTCGTGCGCGAGGGCCATCTGCATGGCAGTCGTGTAGAGCCAGTCGCCGAGCAGGACGGTCAGGTTGCTGCCCCAGATCGAGTGCACGGTGCGCCGTCCGCGGCGCAGCTCGGCGTGGTCGATGATGTCGTCGTGGATCAGCGTCGCGGTGTGGATGAGCTCGACCACCGCGGCATAGGTGACGGCTTCTTCGGCGCGCCGGCCCAGCAGCCGCGCGCAGAGCAGCAGCAGGGCGGGGCGCATCCGCTTGCCGCCGCCGGCGAAGACGTACTCGCCGGTCTTGCGGATGAACGGGACGTCCGACGCCAGGCGGGAGGTGAGCAGCGCCTCGGTGGCGGCGAGCTCGGCCTCGATCGGGGCGAGGATGCGCCCGGCCTGGTCGGCGAGCTCGGGCCGGGCCGCGACGACCAGCCGGTGCGCGGTCACGGCTCCGCCTCGCCGCCCACCGGCCGCACCGGGGCGAAGGTCTCGATCTCGACCAGGCGGCCGTCGCGGAAGCGCGCGACGCGGCCGGCCGCGAAGTACCACCACGCGGCCTCGTCGCCGAGCGGCGACTCGACCCGTTCGACGCGCTCGGGCAGGCCCAGGTCGCGCCAGGCGCGGCGCTCGTCGTCGCTGGCCAGGGCCGCCAGGAAGGCCCGGGCCCGGCGCACCAAGTCGGCGCGCTCGACCACCAGGGCGGCCGCCACGCTGGGCGAGCCCGTCATCCGCTCGGTGACGTCGACGCGCGCGAGCTCGAGGTCGAGCGTGCGACCGGCGACCTCCTCGCGCAGGCGGGCCACCAGGTCGAAGCGCCGGTGGCCGGGATCCCAGGTCCAGTCGAGCCCGAACTCCCCGCGCTCCGAACTGCGCGTCGAGCGCCGCTCGACGGGGCCGGTCTCGGTCGACCACGAGCTCCAGTCGAAGCTCGGGTTCCAGGCTTCGAGCTCGACCGTGAGCCCGGCCAGGGGCTGGCCGGCCGGGTCGGCCACCGTGCCCTGGACCCGCACCCGGTCGCCCGCGGCGTGGACGGAGCGCCACGGCCAGGGCGCCGCGCCCGCGCTCGCGGCGGCGAGCGCTGTCAGGACACTCGCGGCCGCGAGCGCGAGCAGGGCGGCCGCGGCCGTCCGGCTACCGGTAGTTGGTGAACGTGAGCGGGACATCGACCTCGAGAGCGCGCAGCGCGGCGATGGCCGTCTGCAGCTCGTCCTTGCTCTTGGCCGAGATGCGCACGCTGTCGCCCTGGATCGACGCCTGCACGCGCAGCTTGCGCTGCTTGATCTCGGCGACCAGCTTCTTGGCGGTCTCGGTCGGGATCCCCTGCTGGAACGCGATCGACTGCCGCACCCGGCCGCGCGCGGCGGGCTCGACCGGATCGGGGCGCAGCGACTTCAGGTGGACGCCGCGCTTGACCAGCTTCGACTTGAGCACGTCGAGCGCCTGCCCCAGGGTGAACTCGTCCGCCGACTCGGCCACGATCTTCTCGCCCTCGAGCGCGATCGAGGCATCCACCCGCTTGAGGTCGTAGCGGGTGACGATCTCCTTGTCCGCCTGGGAGAAGGCGTTGCGGACCTCTTGGAGATCGACCTTGGAGACGACGTCGAAAGAGTGATCGGCCATCGGCGGACGGTTCGCGAACCGGGGCGGGATCCTATCACCCGCTCCGGCGCCTACGGCTCGGTCCACTCGATCGCCGGCGGCGGCGAGAAGGCGGCCTCGTCGTCGAGCGCGCGCCAGTTGCTGAACGTGAAGCTGGTGACGTTGCCCTCGCGGTCGCGGTAGTCGAGCGCGCGCGGCCGCGACGGGGCGCTCGCCACGGCGAGGTTCGCGGCCACCAGGGGCGCGTCCGCGTCGAGCGGCTCGAGGGCCAGCTCGACCTCGCCGCCGGGGCGCGCCGCCGCGCTCGCCCGGTAGCGGCCGGCCAGGCGCCCGGCCGGGAGCAGGAGCAGGTCGAGGCCCAGCTCCTGGCTGGCGTCGATCGCCACCCGCTGGCCGCGGGGCTCGCCCTCGACCCAGCTCCAGGCGCGCGCGCCGCAGACCAGGAACGACTTGGCGTAGGGCTCGAGGTAGTCGAAGCGCAGGCAGTCCGGCATCGACAGCGCCAGGCGCCCCGATTCGGTCTCGCCGCTCGCGAAGCCGGCCGGCGTGAAGGTCTGGACGAAATCCGCCAGCAGCGGCCCGCCCGAGGCGAGGTCGCCGCGCAGGCGGTCGAGCGCGGCCCAGGCATCGGGCGCGGCGTCGGCGGCGGCCGCCGGCGCCCCGCCGGCGGCGACGAGCAGCAGCGCGAGCAGCGGGACGCGGCGCATGGTCAGTGGCGGAAGTGGCGCGCGCCGGTGAGCAGCATCGCCATGCCGGCCTCGTCGGCCGCGGCGATCACCTCGTCGTCGCGCTTGGAGCCGCCCGGGTGGACGACGGCGGTGACCCCGGCGGCGGCGAGCAGGTCGAGCCCGTCCCGGAACGGGAAGAAGGCGTCCGAGGCCGCCACCGCGCCGCGCACCGGCAGGCGGGCCTTCTCGGTCGCGAGCCGGCACGAGTCGACGCGGCTCATCTGGCCCGCGCCGATGCCGATCGTCTGGTCGGCGCCGGCGACCACGATGGCATTGGACTTCACGTAGCGGCAGACCGACCAGGCGAAGGCGAGCGCGCGCGCCTCCTCGTCCGTGGGCCGGCGGCGGGTCGGGCAGGTCCACGAGGTGCCCGGCTCGGGGCGCCCGTCGGCGTGCTGCGCGAGGAAGCCGCCGTCCACGGCGCGCAGCTCGACGTCCCCGGCCTCCCAGGCGTAGGGAGGGCAGACGAGCAGGCGCAGGTTCTTCTTCGCGCTCAGCCGCTCGAGCGCGGCCTCGTCCACCGCGGGCGCGATCAGCACCTCGACGAACAGGTCGGCGATGGCCTCGACCGTATCGGCGTCGAGCGGGCGGTTGACCGCCACGATCGAGCCGAAGGCCGACACCGGGTCGCACTCGTAGGCGCGGCGGTAGGCCTCGACCAGCCCCGCGCCGCGGCCGACGCCGCACGGGTTGTTGTGCTTGACGATCGCCACCGCGGGCTCCGCGAAGAGCGCGACCAGCTTGCGCGCGGCGTCGGCGTCGAGCAGGTTGTTCCAGGACAGCTCCTTGCCCTGCAGCTGGGTCATGCCGCCCAGCACCCCCGCACCGCCCATGGTGCGGTAGACCGCCGCGCCCTGGTGCGGGTTCTCGCCGTAGCGCGGGACGAGCTCGCGCTCGAGGTCGAGGGAGAGCAGCGCGGGGAAGTCGTCGGGCTCCGGGGTCTGGGTCGCGAACCAGGCGGCGACCGCGGCGTCGTAGGACGCGGTGTGGGCGAAGGCCTTGCGCGCCAGAGAGCGGCGCGTCTCGAGCGGCACGACCCCGCCTCCGGCGCGCAGCTCGGCGAGCACGCGCGGATAGTCGAGGGGATCGACCAGCACGGCGACGCCCGCGAAGTTCTTGGCCGCCGCGCGCAGCATCGAGGGTCCGCCGATGTCGATCATCTCGACCACGCGCTCGGGCGAGGCGGTGGGGTCCGCGGCGGTCTGCCGGAACGGATAGAGGTTGACGGCCACGACGTCGATGCGCTCGATGCCGTGCTCGGCGAGCGCGGCCAGGTGCTCGGCCTTGCTGCGGTCGGCGAGCAGGCCGCCGTGGATGCGCGGGTGGAGGGTCTTGACGCGTCCGTCGAGGATCTCGGGCGAGCCGGTCACCTTGGCGACCGGGGTCACGGGGAGGCCGGCCTCGGTCAGGTGCGCGGCGGTGCCGCCGGTCGAGACCAGCTCGACGCCGAGCTCGACCAGGCCGCGCGCCAGCTCGACCAGGCCGGTCTTGTCGGTTACCGAGAGCAGGGCGCGGCGGGCGGGCAGCATTTGGACCTCCGGGGGGCCTCCGGGAGCGGCTGAGTCAGCGCGTTCCGCCCTGCTCGAGGACGAGAACCCGGTCGCGGGCATGCGCGAAGACCGGGCGCGGATCGGCGCCGCCGGCGGCGAGCCAGGCGTAGCGGAAGAGGCGGGCGGTGTCGGTGACGGCGTGGCTGTAGGCGAGCGCGGCGAGCCCGAAGGCGCTCGAGCGGTCGTCGAAGCGCTCGCGCCCCGAGGCGAAGCCGATGCGGCGGTATTCGCCGCCGAGCAGCGGGTAGAGCCGTCGCCCGCGCGCGGCGGCCTCTTGCTCGAGCGCCGCGACGTCGGCGGCGCGAGAGACCGGGGGCTTCCACTCGTAGACGACGACGGCGAAGCGGGGGCGCGCGGACTCGGCGTAGGCGGCGTAGTCGTCGCGGTAGCGGTCTTCTTCGGGATCGGCGGAGGAGCTCGAGAGCGGGTCCGAGAGCTCGGCGGCGAGCCGCGTGACCCGCCCGAGCCGGCGCGCGACCTCGGCGAACGGCCGATGGTCACGGATCGCCTCGATCGCGTCCGCGACCTCCGCGGCGAGCCCGGCGCGGCGCCCCGTGGCCACCGGCTCGGCGGCCCCGGCGGCGAGCTCGCCGGCATGCTTGAACAGCTGCCGGGCGAGGTCCGGCGGCGCCAGCCGCGCGGCATCGGCCGCGACCGACTGCCAGGTCTGCGCGCTCCAGGCCGAAGCCGGTGCGGGGGCCAGCGCGAGAGCCAGGGTCAGAGCCAGGAAGAGGGGCACCGCGGTGCCGGGCGTTCCGGCCCGGACGGCGGCACGGACGAGTCGATCCCGGCGCGGCGTCACGCCATCATTCTAGCCCGCGTCTTTGCCCTTGGGCCGGAACCGTGTTAGAAATTGCGGCCCGGGCGTTCGCCCGGCCGTCCTGGGGCCAGGTAGCTCAGGTGGTAGAGCACGCGACTGAAAATCGCGGTGTCGCTGGTTCAACTCCAGCCCTGGCCACCATCGCCTCTCACCATTCCATCGAGTCTCTTGCCGCTGCTCGTTCTCAGCGGCGCTGCGCGTGGCGCATGTCGGTCCGCGCTCTCGCCGGTTTCGAGGCCGGTGCTTCCGCGCGGCGGGCTAGGTAGAGGAAGGTGAAGGCGAGGGTGTAGGCGGCGGCGACGAGGAGGGCCAGGGCGCCGTAGCCGAGGGCGAGGCTCGTGTATTCGAGGATGCCGCCGAGGGTGGCGCCGAGGAGGTTCCAGCCGAAGACGTGCTCGGGGGCGGGCTGCTCGCGGAAGGCGACGCTGAAGGTCAGGTTGGCGAGGAAGATCGGCGAGAAGGTGAGCGCCGTGGCGGCCAGGAAGCGCAGCGTGAGGCTCTCGACCGCGAGGAGGTTGGCGAGCGGCCAGGCCAGGGGCAGCAGGCAGGTGGCGAGCAGGAAGGGGAAGATCCAGGCCAGGACGCGGCGGCCGCGCAGGCCCGTCGCCGCCCAGTTCGCCGCCAGCACCGAGACCAGCACGCCCAGGAAGACCAGCGACGAGTTCAGCCAGGTCGTGCCGAAGAGCAGGCTGAACTGGACCACCGACTTACTCTCGAGCAACAGGAAGGCGAGCCCCATCGCGAGGAAGGCGAGATTCACGTCGAGAGTCCGCGTCGCCTGCGGCCGGCGGCGCGAGCGCCACCAGGTGGCGGCCACCAGCAGCGCCAGCGTCGCCGCCAGCGCGAGCGTGGCGTCCAGATAGAGACGCGGGATGCCGCGCACGCGCAGATAAGGGAACGGCCAGTCGTCGGTCGGGATCTCGACCGCGGCGGCCGCCGCCGGCGGCGGCGCCCCGGCCTCCGCGCGGCCGGCGAGGAACATCCGGAAGTCCCGGCGCTGGAAGATCTCGAGCGGCGCGGTGCCGGTGGCGGCGGCGATCGTCGCCACCAGCTTGTCGATCAGCCAGGGCGAGCGGTAGTAGTTGTAGAAGACCAGGTCGCCGCCGGGCGAGAGCAGCGACCAGGCGCGCGCGATCGACTCGCGGGTGAACAGATAGTTCTCCAGCCGCAGCTGACTCTGCGCGCTGACCTTGACCAGCGAGTCGGTGAGCGCGAAGACGATCAGGTCGTAGCCGGGCTCCGTGCGCGTCATGAAGGCGCGCGCGTCGTCCACCACCAGCCGCACGCGCGGATCGCGATACGGGCCCGCCGGATGGAAGTCGCGGCCGAGGTCGGCGATCACCGGGTCGATCTCGACCGCGTCCACCTGGCGGGCGCCGTGCGCGAGCGCCGCGGCCACGTCGTTGCCGGCGCC
>Ga0102851_10000596_pt1 | contig 18711 bp, 16 predicted proteins | sample Mud3Dept3metaG_FD_79558 | JGI IMG/M metagenome (GOLD analysis project Ga0102851, IMG submission 79558) | Freshwater wetland microbial communities from Ohio, USA, analyzing the effect of biotic and abiotic controls - Mud 3 Core 4 Depth 3... | ecosystem: Environmental > Aquatic > Freshwater >... | reverse complement strand
CGATGGTCGATGAGATTCATCTCCTTAATTCGAGCCTTGATCCGTTTTTGCTCTCCAAAGATATTCTGGAGGTACAGTTCCTCCTTCTCCGGCCGGAGGATGGAGATGTCCTCCAAAACCAATTCTTCCTTTCCTTCCTTTAGGAGATATGCATTGGCCTCACACATGTTTTCCTCCGATTTCAAACCCGCTCCACCCTTCTTTTCAAAAAGTGCGGCGGAGAGCTAAGTTTCACGCTGCAAGAATTTCCCAGATCCGTTTCACTAACTGATCGATTAAATGGGGAAGGGGTTCTTTGGGGGCCCCGATAATCTCCAACTCCGGCATTTTTAAAGGGAGAAGGCATTTTGTCGCAGGCGAAGAAGCAATCGCCTCTGCCATCTTCGGAGTGAGTTCCCCCATCATTGAATTGGCCAAGACGATGCCCGTGGTTCCAATGATGATGTCGACGGTCTTTACGGTTTGAACGATGGCGTTCTCCCCGGAAGCCCCTTTATTCGCTCCTCCCTTGAGCATTGCTCCGGTTGCCATCGCATTCGTTCCCAAACCGATAATCTCAACCTCTTCGGCAAGGCTTTCTCGCAGACGCTTGATGACCGCGCTTCCAATGCCTCCACCTTGCCCATCAATGACCGCAATAGACTTTTTCCCCTTCTCCATCTTATTCCGCTCAATAAAAAAGCCACTTGCGGTCGCGCCTTTCAAGGGGCTTTGCCTTCGTGGCTACTCCTTATTTAAGCAACACCAGCCCGATTTGTCAACAGTTATTAACCCATTAGGGTGTGAAAAATCTCTTGACGGAGGTGGCAAGGGTTTCAGCCATCTTCCCCTGGAATTCGCCACCATTGAGAATGCGTTCATCTTCCTTGTTGGTGATATAAGCCATCTCCACCAGGACAGAGGGGATGTCCGGGGCTTTTAATACAATGAAATTAGCCTGTCGATAGGAAGGGTATTTTAGTGGATTGATCGGCTTGATGTCTTTCAGAAGAGTTTCAGCAAATTGAAAGCTATCTCTCATGGTGTCGTTTTGTCTGAGGTCCAGCAAGATCTGATTGAGATTGGGATCTTTGGAGAGATCGGTTGGCTTTGAGAAGGCTCCGCCCAAGATGTTTGACAGGTTCTCTTTATCCGCCAGAGTTTTAGCCGCCTGATCCGTAGCTCCCAAGAGGGAGAGGCAATAGACGGAAGAACCTCTGGCCTGCGGGTTGAAGCTTCCATCGGTGTGGAGGCTGACAAAAAGATCCGCTCCATACTCCCTTGCTATCTTCGTTCGTTGTTCCAGAGGGATAAAATAATCTCCTTTTCGGGTGAGGAAAGCCTGGATTCTCTTATTTTGATTAAGAAGATGAACTGCTTTTTCCCCTACCTTTAACACGATTTCCTTCTCCATGGTCTTTCTTGGGCCAACCGCTCCTGGATCTTCTCCACCGTGGCCGGGATCAACGACGACGATCTTGGTACCTTTCGGCTTAATTTCTTTTTGTTTTTGTCTCTCCTCTATTTCCTTTTTCTCCTGCACGATGTCGACCAGGTCAATCACGAGACGATAGGTTTTCTCTTCATAGGGCTTGAGAGTAAAGACATTTACATGTAAAGGCTTCTTTTGATGAAGGACCAATTTTACTCTTCCCTTCTCGAGCTCCATCAGGCTAATTTTGGAAAGAAATGGATCTTTAACTTCTAACTCCCTCTTGGGCGTATAGAGAAAGGTTCCTTTTAATTCCAAATGGAATTGAGGAGGGTTTTCCAGCGGGGAACTCTCATATTGAATGGATTCGGTGAGATCGATTACCACCCGGGAATGGTCCGGGGCAGACCAAAGCCGCACATCGGTCACCAGGGCTCCCAGAACGGTGCAGGGCTGTATGAGAAGAATGGAGACTCCGATGAGGAATGAAACAAATTTCAAAATCTTAACCCTCGTTCTTAACTAAGCGATATCACAGCCGATAGTATATGTCAAACGCTATATCGAGGCCGTTCCCGTTGACTGCGTCCTTGTTAAAGCTTATGCGGTCTTGTTCGAGTCTATGGAAACGTGACACGCTTGCGCGCCGAAGCGCTTCAGCGCGCAAGCACGAGACGCGGTCACGTTATTCCTTAAAGCCTCGAGTTTTGTAAACCCGACAGAGCACGGCCCGAAGTGGAACGGAGCCAATCGCAGGATCATAAGGGGGGCCGTTATCCGTTAGGATATTCAGGTTTGATTCCTTCCACCCAAAGAGTTCGAGGTCTTTCCTTTCGGGAAACCACCATCCGAAACTGAGGACGATGACCCGAGAATCAATCTCCGGGGTCAGTTTTGCCTTCTGTTGGATGGTTCCGCGTTTTGTCTCGACCGAGATCCAATCCCCCTCGTCGATTCCCAAATGAGAAGCAGTCTCAGGGTGAATGAGCACAACAGGGTCCGGAGACAATTTCCGAAGGGATGGAATATTTCGGTTAGAGGAATGGAAGTAGAAAGGATCTTTGGCTGAGGTAAAGATCAGCGGATATTCTTTGAAAAGCTTGGGTGTGCTGTAAGGCGATTCAGGGAGTTCCCGATAGAAGGGGAGGGGGTCGTATCCCCATTCCTTTAGCCGTTGAGAAAAGATCTCCACCTTTCCGGAAGGGGTGTTGAAGCCTTTCTCCTCGTAACTTCTATATCTCCATTTCCCCTTCAGAATACCTATGCTCTTGAAATCATCATAGGTGATTCCAGCTGGTTTGAGGATTTCGTCGAGGCACTCTCCCATATCCTTCCAGAAGGATTGGGCATAACCCAGGCGTTTGCCTAATTCATTTAAGATTTTCGAATCGGGCCAACAGTCACCCCGTGGTTCCACAATCTTTGGCCGCGCAAGAATGAACCCATGGGGAAGGCCAAAATGTCCAATGTCATCAAACTCAAAGTTGGAAGCCGCTGGGAGGAGGATATCCGCCAACTGGGCCGTAGGGGTCAAGAATATTTCGGAAACAGCGAGGAAGTTGAGATTTTTCATCGCCTCAAACGTTTCCTTCGCATTGGCATAACTGAGGAGAGGGTTTCCACCCTGGAGGTACATCATTCGGATCGGATGAGGTTTTCCTGTGAGGATGGCTTTTACAATCATTTGAGAAGGCACAAAGCCCATCAGGGTGGCGAGACGAAATTCAGGGCTCAGGATATTTTCTTTTTTGTCGAGAAACTTCTTGCTTTGAACCAATTCCCCTGTCCTCATGAGGACTGGGCCTGGCCGATTCACATTCCCTCCCGGCACCTCTAGGCTTCCGGTAAGGGTCATCAGAATCAAGAGAGCCCTCGCGCACTGAACACTGTTGAGGTTATGTTCCAATGCGTTTCCCCACTGGACGCAGGCTGGTTTTGCCTGAGAAAAGAGGTGAGCCGCCTTGACAATTTGTTCTTTGGGGACCCAAGTGATCTCTGAAATTCGATCGAGAGGATATTGGCGAAGGTGTTCAACTAATTCGGCAAAGCCCTTGGTCCAATTCTCAACGAAGGTCTTTTCGTAAAGAGTTTCATCTACGATCACTTTTAGCATTCCCAAGGCGAGGGCCAAATCACTTCCAGGTCTCGGCTGAATCCAGAGGTCCGCCCTGGAAGCAACCCCTGTTTTTCTCGGGTCGATAACAATCAGTTTTGCCCCGTGATCAAGAGCCCCTCTCAGTCGGGAGCCAATGATTCCCTCTTCGTTGGTCTGAAAGAGGTTACTCCCCCAGACGATGACGCAAGCAGGAAGGCCGCTGTAATCCGGGATTGGAAAAAAGCCACAGGTGAGGTTGGAGGCGGTTTCCCTTGGCATGTGGCAGATATTTCCGGGCGTGGCAATATTCGGAACATTGAGAATATTTGCCAGCCGGAGCATTAAGAAGAGCTCAAGACCTTTTGGAGTTCCCTGAGCAAAGGAGATGGCTTTCTCACCCTCTTTTTCAATCGTTTCTCTCATCCTTCCTGTAATGGTATCCAGAGCCTCGTCCCAGGAGATGCGCTTCCACTTTCCTTCTCCCTTTTCGCCTATTCTTTTCATTGGATAAAGGAGGCGGTCAGGGTGGGTGAGCCTCTCGACTTGAGCTATTCCTTTCGCACAGATCGTTCCCAGGTTTATGGGTGAATCAGGGTCTCCCTCGATCTTTGTAATCTCGCCATTCTCAACATGGGCTAAAATCCCACATCCCCCATGATCCATCCTGGCGCAATAGGTCTTGACAATCATGACGAAAGTCCTTTCATGGTCCAATTTTTTCTAACATTTTGGGACTTCTTTTACAAGACAGGCTTTCTGCTTCCCCTTCGGATGAGAAGAATCTTCTTGTTTTCTGCATCTTCTGATGGTATAAAAAATCTATAAGAATCAAATTCCACAAGGAGGTGAAAAATATGGCAGTTTCGTTGAAACCGGTCATCAAAGCGAGTGACAAATTGAAAGGATTGTTAAATGATGCGATCGCCAGGGAGATTCAGGTGAGCATCCAATACATGTGGCAGCATGTGCAGGTGGTGGGGGTGAAGGGCGTCGCCGTCCAAGACAAATTCCAGCAAACGGCGATTGCGGAGATGAAGCATGCTGAAAAGATTGCTGAAAGGCTTTGGTATCTTGGGGGAACTCCGACCACCAAACCTTCACCGATTAAGGTGGGCGAAAGCATGAAAGAGTTCCTCGAGCTCGACACGACGGCAGAGGTAGAAGCGATCGAGATGTATAAGGGGATCATTGAACTGGCTCAAAAAGAAGGGGACGTGACAACGGCTTTTATCTTCAAAGAGATCCTTGAAGACGAAGAAGAACATCACGATCTCTTTACAACGATGCTTGAAGAGGTGTAAAACAAATGACCCCCACTCCTCTTTCTGTGAGGCTCCCCGCCCAGAAGGCGGGGCTTCCCGAAGAGGAAATTTCGTTCATATAGTGCCCCTTGGCCCCGCCTGCAAGGCTGGGCTTGAGGGGCACGTTCCGGCCAAAGGGGGTGGGGGGATTCTCTATTTTCCATACTAAGACTGTAAATCTCTGACCGCTGGGCGTCATCTTCCCCTCCGATAAACCGTTGTAGACTATCAAAGAAGTTTTTTCTGCGAATTGCAGTCGCAAAATTCAAAATTCCATATCCTGTTCATTCGGTGTATAATTCGATGGTTCTCTCTTATCTTCTAGAAGGAGGAGGCCGTGAATCTAAAAACCCTATTTCATCCAAAAACTCTGGCCGTGGTTGGGGTATCGCTAAGCAATGAAAAGCATCCGGCCAATGTCATCTATAATAAGAACAACCTTCGATTACAGGCGAAAGTTTTCCCGGTCAATGAGCGGGGAGGGATCTACCAGGGGGAGAAGGTCTATGCCAGCGTATTGAATATTCCCGAAAAGGTTGACTTGGCGGTGATCGCGGCTCGGGCGGAGAGGGTTCCCGAAATCCTGGACGATTGTATCCACGCCGGAGTAGGAGGCGCGGTGTTGATTTCCGGGGGATTTGCCGAAATAGGAAATAGAGACTTACAGAACCGAATTGTGTCGATTGCCAAAGACGCGGATTTTCCGTTTATCGGACCGAATTGCCTGGGGATCTATTCTCCACCTCATGTTGATACCTTTTTCATTCCAAGCGAGCGAATCGTAAGGCCGGAAAGCGGGAAGGTCACTTTAGTTAGTCAAAGCGGTGGAATCTTGGTAGATCATATGGTCAAGTTAGCAGGAGAGGGAGTAGGTTTATCCAGAGCAGTGAGCATTGGGAACAAGGCCTTGATCGGAGAAATTGAACTTCTGGATTATTTTGCTGATGATCCTGAAACCAAGGTGATTGCCTTCTATATCGAGGGATTCGGAGAAAACGAAGGAAGAAAGTTCGTCCTGAAGGCCGGGCAATGCCAGAAGCCTGTCATCGTTCTAAAAGCCGGGAAGACCTCCGGAGGGGGCAAAGCGGTGTCAAGCCATACCGCCTCCATGGCGGGCGACTATGAAGTGTTTTCTTCAGCACTCGCTCAATACGGGGTGGTGGAGGCCAAAGATGAATTCGAGCTGATCCCTTTCTGCGAAGCGCTCTGTTGTTATCAGAAGCCAATCGCAGGAAATATTGGGATCATCACCGGGAGTGGTGGGCATGGCGCCTTGGCCGTGGATGCGTGTCTTTCTCACGGACTTTCGGTGCCCACCTTGATGGATGAGGATCAAATCGAAATCAAGAAAGGGATGTCTCCGCGCATCCAGGCGATCGCTTCCTTGAATAATCCGATCGATCTCACCGGCAGTGCCATGGACGAAGATTTTATCGCTGCGGCAAGCTTATTGAGCAGAATGGACATGGTCGACTGTCTCCTGATCCTTCTTCTTCCTTATCTTCCAGGGATCACTTCAGATCTAGGTGCCCGCTTAAGTCAGATTTACCGGCAAACAGGTAAGCCGATGATTGCTTATGTTCCCCACGTTGAAAAATTCCTTATGTTCGTCGAAGGCTTTCAGCTCAACCAGATACCCGTTGCCCATTCGATTGAAGAGGCCGTCCACATGGCAAAAGCATTAAAGAGAACCTAACCGGGTTGACCAGAAATGAAAGATATTTTTTCCGCCTCCGATTTCAAGTTAAGGCAAAGCGTTCTGTTTTATCCGCCTACGCAGAAGACAACGGGCTTTGCCCGTGGGGCTCCATTTTGCTGTCCCATGGGATCAAGAACAGACATTCCGCGTTCATTCCTTGACAGAAATTGGGAAGACGGATTAGATTTATGTAGTCTTCCAGTGACGGAGTGAAGTTTCCGGGTAAGCTGGGTCGCACGAGACGGTTATCGGCTGAAGTTTCGTAGAAAAGGAAAAATGTCAAGAATTTCTGCCGTTCTCCTGGGAGCAGGTGAATCAAGAAGAATGGGGGTCGATAAATTATCGCTTCCCTGGGGAAGAAAGAGCATGCTCGGGCATTGTTTCGAAACTCTATTGAGATCCGAAGTGTATGAATTGATCGTCGTCCTGAGCCCTCGAAATAAGGGGGTGCGAAATCAGTTCCGGGGACGCAAGGTAAGAACTGTCATTAATCCTCTATCCAAAATGGGCATGAGTTCCTCTATCCGGAGAGGCCTTCAGAAGATCCATCCTCATTGTCATGGAATTCTCATCGCCTTGGGGGATCAGCCTCTTCTCAGAACGCAGACAATCAACGCCTTGATCCGCACTTTCGATGAGGGAAGGGGGGGGATCATCGTTCCTTCTTTTCGGGGCATCAGGGGAAACCCGGTTATTTTTGACAGAAAGTTTAAAAAGGAGTTGTCGAACTTGAGAGGGGATGTAGGGGGAAGATCCATTCTTGAGAGCCACTCTGAAGATGTACGAGTGGTTCCTGTGAAGTCAATAGGGGTCGTAAGGGATGTGGATACTTGGTCAGCTTATCACTCGCCGGTCCTTGCGGCTCAAGAGTTGGGAAGGAGAAAGGGTAAGTGTTAAGAGGGAGCGAAAGAAAAAGAGGATTCAGATGAAGCAAAAAAAGGGAATAGATGAGTTAATCATTTTAATTCGTGGGGGAGGGGAATTGGCCAGCGGAGTTGCCCACCGTCTTCAGCGGTCCCATTTCAAAATATGTATGACCGAGATTTCCCATCCCCTTGCCGTGAGAAGAGAAGTGGCTTTCAGCGAAGCGATCTATGAGGACGAGAAAGAGGTGGAAGGAGTCTGGGCGAAATTGATTTCCAAATCAGAGGACATAGAATCCCTGTGGAGGAAAGGCAACATCCCGATTCTTGTAGATCCCGATGCAAAGAAGACGAGGAAGTTTTTGAAGCCCGATGTCCTGGTCGACGCCATCATCGCCAAAAAGAATTTAGGAACTCAGATCAGCGATGCACCTTTGGTCATTGGTCTTGGCCCTGGCTTTACGGCAGGAGAAGATGTCCATATCGTGGTCGAAACGAACCGGGGGAATGGTTTGGGCAGGATGATCCTGAATGGGACAGCAGAACCTGATACGGGCATCCCCGGTGAGATCGGCGGGTATACGATAGATAGGGTCCTCCGGACCATGAAGAAGGGGATTTTCCATCCGCAGAAGTCGATTGGAGATCGAGTCCACGAAGGGGCAGTGGTTGCTGTGGCAGACGATTTTCCGGTGATCGCCAAAATCAGTGGGATCGTAAGAGGGCTTCTACGGGAGGGGGTAGAAGTAAAGAAAGGGATGAAGGTAGGCGACATCGATCCGAGGGGTAAAAAGCAATCGTGCTTTACCATCTCGGACAAATCCAGGGCCATTGGCGGAGGAGTACTCGAAGCGATTTTATACACGTTTAATGGGTAAATCAGGCTGGTGCAGAGAGCGTATCTCCCTCTCCCCTGGTGCCTGCCTGCGCGAAGCCGCTTCGGCGAAGGCAGGGGAGAGGGCGGGGGTGGGCGACAAGAGGCTTGTGGAGAAAACCCCAAAAAGGAAAGGAAGGATTGGTTCGCTGACCGAAGCGTTGGGTATCGAGGCGAGGGAAGTGATCAGCCTGGTCGGAGCCGGGGGAAAGACGACGCTGATGTTTCGCCTCGCCAAAGAACTGTCCCTTGGCGGCAAAAAGGTGGTCACAACGACAACGACGAAGATATTAGAACCTGCTTCAGGGGAAACAGGTTTTCTTTTCGTTGATTCAGACGGGGAGAGAATCAAGGATTTCTTGAGAGGCCATCTCGGTCAATATCATCACATCACCATTGCTCGCGAGCGGCTTGAATCTGGGAAATTGAAAGGGGTTTCTCCAAATCTGGTGGATGAACTTTGCCATTCAAAAGGATTCGATGCGGTCATTGTAGAAGCCGATGGTGCAGCCGGCCGACCCGTAAAAGCACCGAGGGAGCATGAGCCTGTCATTCCAACAAGTACGACGTTAGTCGTGGCCGTTTTGGGGGTAGACGGGCTGGAGATGAAATTAAACGAGGAAAGCGTTTTTCAGCCGGAAAGGGTTTCAAAGATCACTGGAGTTCCCATGGGTGGAAAGCTGACGGATGAGGCAATGGCACTCTTGGTGATTCATCCCGAAGGCATCTTTAAAGGGGCTCCGTCTTCGGCGAGGGTCGTTGCTTTTCTTAATAAGGTGGATATTCCAAACGGGGTTGCAAAGGCAAAGAGCATCGCACACAAGATTCTTGACAAAAACCACCGGCAGATCGAAAGAATCGCTTTGGGACAGTTAAAAAGCGAGCCACCAGTAGTAAAGGTGATTTTTCCATAGGTTTAGCCCCTGCGCTCCTCCCTGCCGGAAGGCAGGGGTATGGGGGTAATGGAGGACGAAATGAGATGTCGCAAAGGTTTTCTTATAACCATTGTTTTATTCTTCAGTTTAGTCTGTATGAGTTTTGCAGAAGATTATACTCTGCAGTATTTTTTATCAAAGGCCTCATCCAAGACCATCGACCTTTCCAAGAAAGAGAAAGCGGAATTGCTCAATCAATTGGATGAAGTTATGAAACAAGGTCAAGGGATCCGGACAAAATTGACACAAGCCCTTCAAATAGGAGAGGCGGATGTTCGATACCAGGAAGGGAAATTTTGGATGGCCAAACTGGAAGAGGATCAGGGTTCGATCGAATCGGGATTTCAACAGATCAAATTGTTGAGGGAGAAACCAACCGATCTCATTGCCACAATTAAACTTTATAAATCTTTGAAAGGGCTCTCATCGAATTTTAATGCCTATAATAATCTGCCGTCCTTTTCCGCCCTGGTGGGAGATTTTGCGCCTGAAGTGGAGCTGTGGGCTGATCCGGTCTTTTATGAACTTTGCCTCTTGCCCCTTGCTCGGCTAAAAGATAGGGAGACCAAGGCGCCCCATACGGAGAAGAAGCCGGTTTCCAAGGACAAGAAGCCGGAGTCCAAGGAGAAGAGACCGTAAAAGCAGCACACTTGTGAAGCACTCACGAGTACCTGCCCGTAAACAGTATGTTCCGTCATGCCGGACCTGAGGAGCCTGCCCCGTACGCGATACGGGGGCAACCAGAAGGTCTTCAAAGGAGTATGAGGCTGTGAAATTTCATGGTGAGGAGAAGAAGCTATGCAGGATATCTATTCAGAAATAGTAAGAGCCCTTGAGAGAAAGGAAAGATGTGTGCTGGCTACGCTCATCAACCGGGTGGGCTCTGCCCCAAGAGCGGTGGGTGCGAAATATTTGATAAAGCAAGACGGCACTTCTTTGGGTTCCATTGGAGGGGGGTGCGTTGAGGCAGAGGTTTGGCAGGAGGCTCAGAAAGTCGCGGACAAAGGGGAGGGGAGAGTTCTACATTTTGAACTGACGTCCGAGCAGTTGGCAGAAGGCGGGCTGGTCTGTGGGGGAAATATCGATATCTTTTTGGAACCTCTAATAAGAGAAGATTTCTTAAATATCTATAAAGAGGCAGCGAGAATTAGGCAGAAAGGGGGGTCTGCCATCCTCGCCACGCTGGTGTCGGTGGATGGCAATTTTCCTAAAGGGGGAGGCTCAAAGGTTTTGATAAGAACCTCTGGGGAAAAGGTCGGTTCTTTATTGGGTGGAGCTGAATTAGAGAAGAAGGTTTTGAGTGAAGGGAAGGAAGCGTTAAGAGAGAAGAAACCAAGAATATTGGTTTTTAGTTATGAAGATAGAAGGGTGGAAATCCTTCTGGAACCTGTTTTTTGTGAACCCACTGTTTACATCTTTGGAGGAGGGCACGTTTCTGAACAAATAGCGCCTCTTGCAAAGAATGTAAGCTTCAAGGTCGTGGTCATTGATGACCGAGAGATGTTTGCCAATCGAGAACGTTTTCCGGAGGCAGACGAGGTCATCGTCTCAGAATTTGAGAAGTGCTTCGAACGAATTAACATTGATGAATCCTCTTATGTTGTCATCGTCACGCGGGGGCACCTCTATGATGGGATTGTATTGGGACAGGCACTCGAATCCAGCGCCCGCTACATTGGCATGATCGGGTCAAGGAAGAAGATTGGGACGCTGTATCAAAGTTTAATCGAGAAGGGAATCGCTAAAGAGAGCCTGGGGCGAGTCCATGCGCCCATTGGCATTGACATCAACTCCGAAACTCCCGAAGAGATTGCGGTCAGTATTGTGGCAGAATTGATTAAAGTGAGAGGAGAACCCCTTTCCTTGACCACCCCGTCTCGGGGAAGAATATATCAAACATAAAATCGAATCATCCCCCCCTTGATTATCTACTCGTTTATTCCTCAGTTTTTGAGTTGGGTGGTGGGATCTCCGAAGAGGATCCAGGTTCGGCGGACATCGGGGTCAGGTGTGGCAGCTTTGGCCCTTTTAACGGCCTCGCCGAGAGTGATGGATTCTCCATTGAAGAGAATCCTTATTAATTCCCGGTTCAGCATGGCCTGCGCCTCTGGCTCCGTCAATCCAGAGGAGGCCCAAACTGCGATGGCTCCCCCTTCTTCGGCCTTCAACAATGCTTCCGAAAGACTCTCTGTATATACATCATGAAACATTCCGTTGAAACAGGTCATGTTGATGAAAAAGGGCAAGCGCCAACCATTGATCAACGCATCCGCATCCCCCCGACTCAGGATGCTTCCATTCCAGAGCTCCACCGAACCATGACCGAAGTAGTTCACCAGCAAGGGCCCCTGGTTAATGCCGCCAATCAGCGCATTCCTCGCCTCCCCATCCGTGCCAAAGTCGCCCCGGAAGATCTTTCGAACCACGATAGAGGAGGGAAGAAGTCCCCTGAGCTCCTCGCTGACCGTTTCATAATTAAACGTGTCGTTGATATCTGCTACCAACACCACCTCTTGCATCGGAGCCGCCTGCTGATAACCCACGATCTTCGAAACCAGGATATCCATTTCCTCCACCGTCCGAACAGGCAACCGCCCAATCGCCATCTCCGGAAGCCCATCATTGTTGAAGTCCACAAACCAATCATCCGAAGCGGTTTCAAGATAAGCCGTGTCAATCAACTTCGTCGGCACAAAGTCGAAATCACCCAATCCCAGGAAGTTTCGAAGATCAAAACTCCCATCCCCTACCAGCAACACATATTGAGGCGCTTTTTTCCAATGCCTTCTTGCCCAAGCCAAAAAACCCTTGATCGCATGAGGGCTCTTCTGCCCAAAGTTAAACTCGTCATAAAGATCCTCTACATCCATTAACGCCACCGATAAACCCTGAGACTCCCGATCCCTTCTCAGAGGCTCCATGCTGTTGAGAAAATCCCGATGAGAAATGATAACCAAATCCGCACCATTGGACCCCAGATACCAGGATGAAGGCCCATCCACCTCCACCTTGGCCGGACTTTTTATTCTCTGCTCAGTAAACGCATAAAGGGCATGACTTCCAGACCCATTCACGGTCAAGGAAAGGGTGAACCCTGAACCCCCCGTATTCACCTTTCCCATAATCTCCTGAATCTTCGGTGGGTCGGTGATATCAACCACACGAATCCGGGAATCGCTGAACCCTTCAATCAAAAGCTGCCCGGGTCTATCAACGGTAAAACGCAGCAGATCGTCGTCTGCCCCATAGGTGTGCCAGTAGGTCAGCCGGATGACGTCCACTAAGCTTACATCCAAGGCCCCACCCTCTGGAACTAGGGTCACCAGATTCTCGCCCTCCAAAAGCAGCGACTGTGGAACTGCCCATTGCCCGATTCCAAGGGATTGCCCCTCAAAAACCACCTCTCCAACTTCTACCTCGTTGAGAAACACCTTCACTCGATGAGGAGCACGGGTCACTCCCTGAAGGGCCACCTCGAGGGAGGCCTGCCCGGAAGATGCCGCATCTGGATGGGGGAGATTCAAGAGCTGATTCACAGGGCCTCCAGCAACAATCGAACCGAAGAAGTTAGAGGACTCCCCATTCTTGAGAGCCGCAAAATAGATCGTCCGGTCTCTCTTCTCCACGGCAAAAGGAAAACTCGAGATTCCTAACGGCGCTCCTTTCCCTTCATAGACCTTTATTCGCTTCCCAGGCTTCGTTCCCTCCACCAACCAGTAGACCCTCGCATCCGTTGAAAGAGTATCCAATCCAACTCCATAAAACTCAATGGCGTCCTGAGGATCAAACCGACCATCCCCTTCGCCTCTAACAAGTATCGGTTGTTCCGCCCCGTCCACGTAGAGTTGCAAATAGCGAGGATTGACCCCAGGATTTAAACCTGCTGCCACCAACTCGGGTTGCGTCACTCGATACCACCCTTGCTCCTTAATGGTGAGTTTCACCGAAGGCCTGCCAGCCAAAAGCTGCTGCATCGTAGCAACCAGGGATGAGGACTGAGAACTAGGCAAGGACTGAGAAACAAGTGAGGACTGAGTCCCAACTGAGGTTCCTGCCTTAAGCGAGTTGCCCGCCGAAGCCGGCTTTGCGTAGGCGGGAGTGATCCTCGACCCCAGTGCTCCTTTACCCTTCATCAATAATGGATTCCTTTTGAGCTTCTCTTTTAGGTCGTGAACCCTCCAGTACTGGTCATATTGCTCGTCCAATCTCACTCCAAGCTCGCTCAAAAACTCCGGCTTGACGGTTTTGGGCAAAGGCTTGCCAGTCACGGACAGCATAACAGGACCGTGCCATGTCCGTTTCCCATTGAGATCTATATCCTCGAGCCAATACCGCACAGCGCCAAGTCCCGAGGGCTGAGAACTGAGTGAAGAGAGGTCCCACCAGTGATAACAACGGCCTGCCCCGAGGGATGTGCCTGAGCCCGCAAGCAATGCCGATCCTGCAATAACGTCTGGAGTCAGGCGAAGGAGTTCGCCATTCTCCTCACGATAAACATGAAAACCGAGGTTATTTACCTCGAAACCGGTTTTCCACGTCAGTAAGGTCCCTGCATCGTGCTTGGTCGCGCCAAAAGAGACGAGCTTCACCGCAGTCGGATTCGCTGGCTTGATCGCGACGGCTCCTATTGCCCACCTATCGTTGCCAGTACTAGCCCAATCCATGGTGACACGGCCACCTCCATCTGGCCCCGGTTCGGTGCTACTGGCACCGATCACGTCTGCTGTACCACCACGACTTGTCGCCCTATTCCACTGGGGAGTTTGGCCGGACCCGGCTGTGATTGGGTTTACGCTGTTTCTCGCCACCGTATCAATCACAACCTCACCCTCATTGACATTCCTGACGTTTACGCTCGGTGTGGTACCGCGACCAGCTGCCGAAAAAAAGGAGCCGAGCGGGCTGGTTTGATTCACTCCCGTAAATGAGATACCTCCTGCAGCAAAACTTGCTGTGTTTGTTCCTGAAAGTGTGACGACGACATCATAGGTTCCTGTGGCTGGCGCCACTAAACTCCATATCTCAGTGCGAGCAAAAATGCCTCGGCTTCTGGCGCCCACGTTGGTGAGATTCGTTCCGCCATAAGTTACGCTGGCAACTGTATCTCCGGCGTCCGGGTTTTGGATTGACACCCCGACGATCAGGAGGCGGTTCGTGTCCGCACCGACGGTATGCGAAAAGGTGAGGCTATTCAGGAGGTCTGGCCCCGTATCTGCGCTCGAGACCGCATCAAGATTGATACCCTGTGCACGGACCTGCGCAAGCGAAAAAAGGCAGACCAAAGAGCTAACCAGAATAAGAAAAAAGAAGGTTTTTTTCAGCATTTAGTCCCTCCTCCTTTTAACTAAAATAAGGTACTTGCCAAAAGTCTATTTATAGATCAAGAGCAAAAATAATACCATGTTTCCAAGTCATTCATAACCCATTGTAATTTATATATTTTTTATAAGAGATCATTTTGAAAAGCCCGTAAAATGGCCAATTTTTGTCCAGGTATGTTTATGTTATAAAAACATCTGCTGGTGGGGTCTGGATCATATCAATGGGCCTTCATCCAACGGATGTTTCGAATGATCGACCTTTTGAAACGAGATGTACAAAGATGAGAAGCATACGAGATCGTTGATTTCCAGCCATCCAGGTCAATGAGGCGGCCATCTCGTTCTACAGAAACCACTTTACCTAAGACTTGATCCGCCTCTACAGGTTCATCACAAGTGGACGAAGCGTCGCCACGTAAAATGAAGACCGTACCGAGGACTGAGTCCTGAGGGTTGAGTAAAGCCTTTTTTCTTGCTATCCGCACCACACGATGCGCAATCACACCCCTGCCATTATGATGGAGAAGGATGTCTCCTTGCTTGACCTGGGATGGGACCACAGGTTCAACGGTAATCATCTCTCCGTCTTTGATGGTGGGATACATGCTCCATCCCTTCGCATAAAACCGAACGCCATAACCCTGGCGCAAAAGCCCTGTGGTAACATCCGTGAATAGGCAGAAACAACCGGGGAAGGAGGATGGGGAGACGACTCTATCTCTTGAATCCTTCATATCTGATGACTCAACACAAATGTCGCATTGGAAAGGACGGTGGGTGACTCTGTCAGGTCAATCCATCAATGAACGCTACTACTCGCTCATCAGGGGAGAATGCCAACTCGTAGCAAGGAATCGTTTTCAGGGCTTCGTCAAAAAAGGCCAATATGAATTCGATTGCCTGCTGATGATAGAAGGGAGGGAAGCAGGAGGTAAAAAGGCGTGAGACAGCTTCTGCTTTCCCGAGGGGGACGAGCCTGTTTTTTTCTCCATGTCGCAGGAAGAAGATCTTTGTGGGGTGTCCCTTTTCAGGAGAGGCTATTTCTGCCTCTCCGTGCCAGGGGGTTCCGTACATCCATATCCCGTGATTCTTTCTTCGGAGGACAATCCGATCATCACTTAAAATCTTCACCTGATCTAACTTCTGATAGAGCCTCGCCATAGTTGTTTTACCCGCTCCCGACTGGCCCACAAAGAGATAGGCTTCGCCCGAGGGAGCGAGAACTCCACAGGCATGGACCTCCACGCCTTCTCTCATTGCCAAAAAATGCGTGACGGTGAGCTCGTCTAAGGGGTATTCGAGCGGGTAAACAGGTTGATCGAGTTTAAAAGAAGAGCAATTAAGAAGGATTTCGCACTGGGTGAATGTGCTATTAAAAGAAGCTGTCTTATAGGGATGAGGCCCAAAGGTGGGAGAGGTGAAACGGAAAAGGTAAGACCCATTCTGTTGATACAATTGCCAGAGGGAACCGGAGTCGAAGACCTTTTTACCCCATGTTCTTTGAGATAGGTTTCCCCAAGAGGCTTGAATGTTCACATCAGGTTTTCTTGTGGAAACGACAAACTCCTTCACGGCCCCTTCTGGCTGGACTTTCATGTGATGACTATCAGTAGTGATGTGAAGGGTGATGTCTGCGACTCTGATAAAGAGTGAGGAGTGAGTGCTCATTGTACAATCCTCGTCCTCATGGAATTATGAACCATTGCTAAGGCAAGCAAGCGTGGAGCAAGGGGATGACAATGGCCCGGCGACTGTCGTGGTCTTACAAAATCCCAAAACCGCCTCTTCGGGTCTCAGCGGCACTTGTTTTACCTCTGGCTTGACATAGGGCTTTCTTTTAGGTTCTTTTTTCCGCCCTGTGTTACCTTTCATCAATTTGCCTCCCTTTTCTCAAGTAATGAGTGATGAGGACTGAGGGCTAAGTTGATTCTAGAACTTTTCTTATTCGTTACCCAGTTATTTACTTATTCCTCGCAATACTCACACTTCCCATGGGGCTCAACTTGAATTCCGAGTGCCTTGGCCCTGAGATGGGCAACCTGGCAAAGGAAATCCACTGGGCCTTCGGGGTCTTTGCTCTCCAGCATTCCATTGGCAGGACACATTCCACACATCGCTTTTATCTCACAGGAGATGCATTTCGTTCGCCTGCTGACCTTCTTCTCCCGGACCTTCAAAAGAAACTCTTCCCATCCCTTTTGAAAACTGCTTTTTCTGAGATTGAACGCATCGGCAGGGGATAGGGCACAAACGTTTAATCCCCCGTCAGGACTGAGCGAAAAAGCACGGTCCCCGCCGCCGCACTGATAAAGCCTTTCGCCATGACGCAAAGAGTGGACTGGACCGGTAAATTTTTCTGAAAATCGCCTCCATTCGGCCATTCGCCTCGGATCAAGGCGGTCCAGCTCCACAATTTCTTCCGGCTTCAGGCGAACTTCCAGGGGGGTCCGGGCCCCGCTTAACCGGGGATTGACCATGGCGTCAAACTTAAACTCCAATCCGAGTTCCTCTTCCACGAAGTGCTTTATCTTCCAGATTTCATGGTGATTCAATGTCAGAACGACTGTTTTGAGCTTGAGCGGCAATCCCCGCTCCATGAGAAGACGAATTCCCCTGAGGCATCTTTCATAAGATCCTGGGAGGCCGGTGATGGATTCATAAGTCTTTTGGGTGTAACCGTAGAGGGTGACCTCGATGCTGAAAGGCGGCCATTTTTTTAAATAATCGGCAATTTGAGGAGTGATGAGGATTCCATTGGTAAAAAGAGTGATCAGGAGCCCCTTTCTCTTTCCGTATGTGTATATTTCCAGGAAGTCTTTTCTAAGGAAGATTTCCCCGCCGGTATAGAGAAGCCATAAACAGCCTGCCTTCACAATTTCATCTAAGATGCGGCAGTGCTCTTCAACGGTGAGCTCTTTACGTTGTGCCTCCTGGTCCCCTATCGGGAGATTGTTGTAACAGTGAACGCACTTCATCGGACAGCGGTGGGTGACTTCGATCGTCCCCTCCAAAGGGAGCCGCTGGTCGAGCATTTTCTGATGAAGCCCGAGACTGAAATCTGAATAGGTTAAAGCTTCCATCAATTAACCCGCCAGTGGAAACGCGCGGAGACTATGGCGCATAGGGTTAGATCTTCTTTATGCCGTCCTTGATATGGACTGGATCAAACCAGAGCCTTCCAGGGAGTTGAGGAATTCTATGGCGTCCTTTTCGGCTTCCTCCGGACCCACATCATAGGCTTCGCATATTTCTTCAATCATTCGATTGATAGTGCTCTTCCCGTCAATCAGCTCCCAGATTTGGGTGCCTAACTCATTCAATACGTAGATTGAATTCAGATCTCCCACCCCCTCCTTGATGGGAACGATAATGGTTTCACCCAGGATGGAGCGAGTTGCAAAATCACTTCCTTTTAAAAAGCATTTTGTCAGGTCATTCATCTTTGTCCTCGGCTGTCGGAATCCATTTTACATGAAACTCAGAATATTTCAATCTCTTTGGCCGGTGGGGAGGGGTCTTTTAATTCAGCATGTGTTCATAGCTCCTGGAAAGCTCTTTTTTCTGCTCTAAAAATGTTTTTTCTTGCTCCGAGAAGATTTCTTCAAACCGGGTTTGGTATCGCCGGAGCGAAATGTGATGGGCGGCACAAATTCGGAAAAGGCGATCAAGTTTCTCTTCAGAAACCCCAGAGCATGGGATGATGATCTCAGTAATCGAAATTTTATCCAGGATGCTCTCCAATGAATCGAGGGAGCCGAGGACGGGATATCCGTTGATCCGTTTTTTTAAATTTCGGTAGGTATCATCAATGAAACCGATAGGATTCAGATGGAGTCCGGGGTTCCGGATAAATTCCTGAAGGGCATCCATGCTGCTCCTCCCCAACCCGTAAATTAGTACTCTTTTTGCCCCGTTTTCATGAGTGAGGTAGAGATGTTCCAAAATTCGGAAGGACCCCCTGGTCCCAATCATAAGGATGAAGAGGAAATTGAAATCGATGAAGAGGATGGACCAACTGAATACCCCGAAAAAAGGAACAGTCCAGAGGATAAGCGCAGTGGCCAAACATCCTAAAACCGACGCTCTCAATATTTTTAGGAAGTCGGCGACGCCGATGTGACGCCAGGGTCCCTCATAGATCCCCAGAAGATAAAAACTGACCATTCTTACGATGAGGATGAGAGGAATCGTGGAAAGGTAGTATTTTTTCAT
>Ga0102851_10000595_pt1 | contig 18737 bp, 17 predicted proteins | sample Mud3Dept3metaG_FD_79558 | JGI IMG/M metagenome (GOLD analysis project Ga0102851, IMG submission 79558) | Freshwater wetland microbial communities from Ohio, USA, analyzing the effect of biotic and abiotic controls - Mud 3 Core 4 Depth 3... | ecosystem: Environmental > Aquatic > Freshwater >... | reverse complement strand
TGCGGCGCGAGCGGGCGAGGGCGATCAGCGCGGACTGGGTCTTGGCGTCACGGTTCACGGCGGGTCTCCACCGTATGAACGCGCGAGATGCCGCGAGGTTGCACCGGACGTGATCGAATCACGTCGCGGAATATCTTGGGTGCGCCAGCGGTTTTCCTGGGGCTACCGGCGCAGGATCACGGTGTCGTGTAGGTGAGCTGGGAGACGCCGCCGGCGCGGTCCGTGACGGTCCACGTGCCCGTGCGACGCCCATCACGCATCACGCCCTCGATCACCGAGCCGTCCACCAGCTGGCGCCACGGACCCTCGAGGACGCCGTGGTCGTAGGTCGCCGTCAACACGACGACGCCCTCCGCGTTGGTCGTCGTCCACGTGCCGTGCTTGCGATCCGCGTCGTACTGGCCGCTGATCGCCGGCTTGCCGTCGCGGTACTCGGCGTACGGGCCGACGACCTTGCCCGCAAGGTAGGTCGCCTCCATCGCGAGCTTGCCGTCGACGTACTTCTTGACGGCGCCGTCGAGCCGGCCGTGCTCGTACGTGAGCTCGCTCGTCGGCACGCGGCTCGCCGTCCACTCCTTCCATGTCCCGTGCTTCTGGTCGCTCCGGTAGCGACCCTCGACGACGACCTTGCCGAGCGGCGTGAGCTCCTGATAGATGCCCGACGCAACGCCGTTGACGATCGCCTGCCGTGACGATGCCTTCTTGTTGCCGTGATACGTGAGCATCGTGCCGGTGCCGCCGGTGATCGTGAACCGGCCGACCTCGCGGCCGAGGCGATCGAAGTAGACGAACGGGCCGTCGGGCTTGCCGGCGGCGTACCTCCCCGCGAACAGCAGCTTGCCCTCGAGCCACTCCGTCCACGCGCCGTCGCGCCTGCCGTCGACGTAGGTGCCCTCCTTCTCCTTGTTGCTGTTGCGGTCCCACCACGTCCACGCGCCGATCCGCCGGCCGCCGCGGAACTGACCCTTCGCGCGCATCACGCGGGCGCGTCGCCACAGCGTGTACGCGCCGTCGAGTCGGCCCTGGCGATCGTAGCTCTCGTCGGCGATCAGCGTCCCCATCAGGAAGATCTTGCGCGCTCCGCGGCGCACGCCTGCCACGAACGTCTCGTCGAACCGCATCAGCGATCCGGGAACGCCGATCGTGTGTCGACCATCGAGCACGCCGTCCGTGTAGCGCGCCGAGATGATCACCGCGCCGTCGGGCGCGAGGACGCTGTGCGGTCCGTGCGGGATGCCGGCCACGAGCGAGCGCTCGCTGTACAGCGCGCCGTCGTCGTACCAGACCTTCTCGACGCCGGTTCCCAGGGCGAGCTCGTAGTCGCCGAGCACGGTCCCCCGTGGGCTGGTCTGCTTCCACGGCCCGTCCTTCTTGCCCGCGGCGTAGCGCCCTTCTTCGACGAGCGTGCCCTCGACGTCGCGCCGCGTCCACGCGCCGTCGAGGGCGCCGTCCTTGTAGCTGCCGGCGATCTCGATCGTGTCATCCGGGAACACGGTGATGAACGGACCATGACGGGTGCCATCCGCACGCATGCACGACCACGTCGGATCAGGAGATCGCGCGAGGTGGACCTTCGTTCCGGAATCGCACGCGAGCCGCGGCATCGGCGCAGCATCGGGAACCACGGCGTCGACGGTGTGCTGCGCGACGCTCGCGGGCGGAGGCTCGACAGGTGCATTCTTCGGGCCACTGGGACCCGAGCCACAGGCCGCGCCGATCGTCAAGATCGCGGCGCGGGTGTACGAGAGATGCACAGTGATATTGTTGCATGATCGACGAAAGGTCATGCGAACCGAGGATACGCTTGCCCCATGACGCGCAACCCGCTCCTCGCCGCTCTGGCGCTCACGCTCGCGTTCGCTGCCGTCGCCGATGACGCCGAAGCTCGGCCTCGCCCCAGGGCAGGCAAGAGCTTCGAGGCGAACAAGACCTTCGGGCTCGGCCTCGAGCTCGGTCAGCCGTCCGGGCTCACCGGCAAGTACTTCCTGTCGCAGGACCGCGCGCTGCAGTTCGGGGTCGGCACGATCTATCACTGGCGCGAGCGTGACGGCCTGAACCTGTACCTCGACTACCTGTTCCACCCGGTGTCGCTGGCCTCGAACCCTACGTTCGAGCTGCCGCTCTACTTCGGGATCGGCGGCCGGTTGTGGGACGTCGACGACTACAGCCGCAACAGTCGATACAACGACACGTTCGCCCTCGGCCTGCATGTCCCGGTCGGCATCGCGTTCGACTTCAACAACGTGCCGCTCGACATCTTCATCCAGCTCGCGTTCGTCCTCGACTTCTACACCGGTGACTACTACCGGGACGTCTACGGCGATCTCAACTTCTCGGTCGGCGTCCGCTACTGGTTCAACTAGCGCGCCATCTCGATCCACAGCGGGACGATCACCGCCTCGGCACCGGCGACCTCGATCTGGCTGCGGCGGACCTCGATCTGGCCGCGCCCGCTGATGCTGTAGTACGCGCTGACCGAGTAGGTCCCCGGCGTGACGCCGTCGAACCGGAACCGGCCGTGGTCGTCACTGATGGTCTGCTGGGTCAGCTCGCCCTGGAGCGGATCGCGGGTGACCGCGGTGACGACCGCGCCTGCCACGCGCTCGCGCGTCGACGTGTCGTTGACCGTGCCCTCGATGATCGCGACCGAGGCGCCGAGGTTCGGCGGGCGATAGCGATCGATCGCACCGGCCTTGTCCCCGTAGTCCACGCGCAGGGGCTCGGGCCTGCCGAGCGTGAACACGAGGTCGACGTACGTCGTCTCGCCGGCACGGACCTCGATGTTCATCACGTCGACCGGCTGCCCGGCGAACCGCGCGGTCAGCTGATAGCGGCCCGGCGGGAGGTGATCGAGATCGTAGAGGCCGTGATCGTTGGAGGTCGTCAGCCGCGGCTGGATCTCGCCCTGCGCGCGCACCCGGATCTCGGCCTTGGCGACCGGATCGCCGCTGTCGTGGTCGCGCGCGAGGCCCGCGATCGCACCCTGCGTGGGCCTGGCCGTGCGGAGACCGGCGCCACCGCACGCAGCGAGGAGCACGACCAGGACGGCGATTCTCACAGGCGCAGCATGGGGGCTTCCCTCGTGCCAGCCAAGGCTTCGCTCCCTGGCACTGTCCAACCACTCGAATGTCCAGCGCATCACAGGCAAGACCCACGGCCTCGCATGTGCGTAGAATCCTCTGGATGCTGCGCACGCTCCTGGTCGGGATCCTTGCTGTCTCTGCGGCCGCGTCCTGTACGGGCGGCAAGGACGCACCTGCGGCCCGGCCCGGCGTGTCGGCGGGCAAGGTCATCGAGCTCACGGGCACGGTGACCGCGACGCGCGGCACCGACGTCCGGACGCTGACGCCGGGTGGCGAGATCTCTGCCGATGACGTGATCGGCACGGCCGCCGACAGCCGCGTCGTGATCCTGGTCGCGCACAACAACGCGCGCTGGGATCTCGGTCCGAACAAGCACGCCAAGGTCGGCGACTCGCTCGCGTGGACCGCGGCGAAGCAGGATCTCCCGGCGGTCGCGGTCACCGAGGAGACGAGCACGGCAGGTCGCCACGCGGAGAAGACCGCGGCAACGACCGAGACCACGACCGCCGAGGCCAAGAGTGCACCCCACAACGAGTCCGCCGCGGTGGCACCGGGTTCGACGCCCCCGCCGCCGGCGCAGGCACCCGTTCCGACCGCTGCGTCGGTGCCGCCACCGCCACCGCCACCGCCGACGACGGCGAGCGACGAGGCGCGCCAGGACGACAAGCCCATCGCTCCGGACCCCGCGGTGGTGATGCCGGCCGAGCGCGAGAAGCAGCAGAAGTCCGCGGGCGCGGACAAGGACATGGCCGACGAGGCGGATGGCGACCTCGGCATGCTGCCGCCCCGCACGGGCGCGCGCCCGAAGAGCCCGAAGCCCGCGCTGCGAGCCGAGCCCGACCCCGGTGCCCCGCTCTCGCTGGAGGTCCGCCGCACGATCGTCAAGGAGCGCGATGCGATGCGCGGCTGCCTCGAGACGCCAACCCTCATCGTCGCGATCGGTGTCGTCAACGGCCGGTATACGATCACGACCGCGGATGCGGCGGCGAGCGCGAAGACGCGCACGTGCCTGGCGAAGATCGCGAAGCGCCTCAAGGCGACGAAGTCGACCGAGCCCGTGACGGTGAAGATCAACCTCGCGAAGTAGCTACAGCCGGATCAGGCCGGGATCGAGGCCGAGCTCGGCGCAGATCGCCGCGAGCGCGGGCCGATCGGGGCCGCGCCAGCGCAGCGCCTCGGCATCGCACGGGATCGGGCAGTCGATGCGCAGCGTCGCCAGCGTCCGGTACAGCGTCGCCTCGGCGCGTTGCTCGCGCAGGGCGACGGCCAGCCGCTCGGCGCCGCGCAGGCCGGCCACGTTCCACTGCGCCGGATCGTCGGGGATCGCCGCGATAGTCTTCCACACCGAGAGGACCTTGGCCGCGGAGCTCTTGCCCCAGCCGGGCAGGCCGGGGATGCCGTCGGCGGTGTCACCAACGAGCGCGAGCAGATCGGGGATCGATGCGGGCGGCACGCCGTGCTTGGCGATCACCGCGGGCTCGTCGAGGGTGACGTCCTTCCAGCGATCCCAGCACACGACGCGCTCTCCGATCACGCACTGGCACATGTCCTTGTCGACCGCGGCGATCACGACCTTGTCGACGGCCGGATCCGCGGCGTTGCGTGCGGCCGCGGTGGCGATCGCGTCGTCGGCCTCGAAGTCGATCATCGGCCATACGACGAGCCCGAGCGACGCCGCGGCGCGCTCCGCGAGCTCGAACTGCGAGAACAGGCGCTCGTCGATGCCCTCGCCGGTCTTGTAGTCGGCGAACAGGACGTTGCGGAACGACTCGATCACGTGGTCGTACGCGACGCCCGCGTGCGTGACGCCACCGCGCCCGAGCAGGCCGGCGAGGCTGCGGAGGACGACGCGCGCGGCGCCGACCTCGCGGCCGTTGTGCTGTGCCGGCGGGGCCCCGAACCACGCGCGAAACAGCTCGTACGTCCCGTCGAACAGGTGGACAACCACGCCGGGGGGATAGCACGGTAGGTTCCCGCCATGTCCCGCTGCGCAGTGCTTGCGTGTGTCGCGCTCGCCTGCGGGTCGCCGTCGCCGAGGAAGCCCATGACCGTCCACTCGCCGCTCGCCGCCGACGCCGTCGCCGGTGTCACCGACCCCACGCTCCGCGCGGTGATCGCGGACCACTGGGAGCACATGATGGTGTGGGCGCCGACGTGGGCGACGACGCTCGGCGATCATCGGTTCGACGATCGGCTCGCGCCACGCGATGCGGCGGCGATCGCGCGCGCGGCCGCGGAGCGCGACGCATTGCTCGGTCGGGTGCAGGCGATCCAGCTCGCGGCGCTGGACGGTCCAGATCGGATCACGCACGCGATGCTGCGCGGCAAGCTCGAGGCGGAGCATGGCCTCGACGTGTGCAAGTTCCATGAGTGGACGGTCGACAGCGGCGGCGGCAGCCTGTTCGGCGAGCTGTCGTACCTCGTCGAGTCGCACACGGTGAAGACACCGGCGGACGCGGCCAACCTGATCTCGCGCATGACGCAGGGGGATCAGCTGGTCGACGCGACGATCGCGAACCTGACGCTCGGTCTCACCGCGGGCCGCGTGACGTCGGCCGAGAAGCTGCGCCGCGCGATCGATCAGCTCGATGGCGAGCTCGCGAAGCCCGTCGAGACCTGGGCGATGGTGAAGCCGACATGGGAGACCGCCACGGGCGTGGATCCGTGGCCGGCCGGGGCGCGCGCGCGGCTCGCCGGCGAGCTGCGCACCGTGGTGGCCATGCAGATCGCGCCCGCGATCGGCCGCTTGCGCGACTTCCTTCGCGAGCGCGTGATGCCGGTGGCGCGCACCGACAAGGAAGGGCTCGCGGGCCTGCCCGACGGTGAGACCTGCTACCGCGCGACGATCCTGAGCCATGTCGGACTGCCGATGACGCCCGACGAGCTGCACGCGCTCGGCCTCGCCGAGATCGCGCGCACGGATCGCGAGATCGCCGCGCTCGGCACGCAGGTGCTCGGCACGCCGGATCTCGCGGCCACGATCACGAGGCTGCGCACGGACAAGGCGCTGTACTTCACGTCCGGTGACGAGATCCTCGCGGCTGCACAGAAGGCGCTCGATCGCGCGAAGGCGGCGACGCCGCGGTTCTTCTCCGTGCTGCCGAAGACCGACTGCGTGATGCGCGAGATCCCGTCGTACGAGGCGCCGTACTCGACGATCGCGTACTATCGCCAGCCGCACTACGACGGCAGCAAGCCGGGCGAGTACTTCGTGAACACGTTCAAGCCCGAGACGCGGCCGCGGTTCGAGCTCGAGGCACTGACCTGGCACGAGTCGATCCCCGGTCACCACACGCAGATCGCGATCGCGCAGGAGCTCGGCGCGATGCCGGCGTTCCGCAAGCTCGATGGCTCGACGGCGTACGTCGAGGGCTGGGCGCTGTACACCGAGCGGCTCGCCGACGAGATGGGCCTGTACTCGTCCGACCTCGATCGGATCGGCAAGCTCAGCTACGACGCGTGGCGCGCGTCGCGGCTCGTCGTCGACACCGGCCTCCACGCGAAGGGCTGGACGCGCGCGCAGGCGGAGTCCTACATGCGCGAGCACACGGCGCTGACCGAGGTGAACATCTCCAACGAGGTCGATCGCTACATCGGCTGGCCCGGTCAAGCGCTCGCCTACAAGGTCGGCCAGCTCGAGATGTTCCGCCTGCGCGCGCTCGCGGAGCAGCGGCTCGGCGCGCGGTTCGACCTGCCCGGGTTCCACGCGATCGTCCTCGGTGCCGGGGCGGTGACGCTTCCCGTGCTCGGCGAGATCGTCGGCGCCTGGATCGATACCCAGGCGCAGTGACGACCGAGCCCGTCAGCGAACGCAAGCTCGTCCGCGGCCTCGGGCCATGGCAGGCGGCGTCGATCTGCGTCGGCACGATCATCGGCACCGGCGTGTTCCTCAAGGCCGCCGTGATGGCCCAGCTCGGCGGCTCGGCGGCGTGGGTGCTCGCGGCGTGGGCGGTCGCGGGCCTGCTGTCGCTCGCCGGCGCGATGACCTACGCCGAGCTCGGCGGCATGTTCCCGCACGCGGGCGGCGAGTACGTCTACCTCCGCAAGGGCTACGGCCCGCTGATGGGCTTCCTCTACGCGTGGAACCGGTTCTGGATCGCGACGCCCGGATCGATCGCGGCGTACGCCGTCGGCAGCGCGACGTTCCTGTCGCCGGTCCTGCCGATCGAACAGTTGGGGGGCCAGGTGCCGGTCGCGCTCGGCCTGATCGGCGTGTTCACCGCCGTGAACTGCCTCAACGTCCGCTCCGGTGGGAACTTCCAGACCGTACTCACGATCCTCAAGGTCGTGATGATCATCGGCATGGCGGTCGGCGCCCTGCTCACGCCGAGCGGTGACTGGTCGCGGGTCACGGAGGCCGGAGCGTTCCCCGGCTGGAGTGCGTTCGGTGCGCTCGTGCTCGCGGCGCTGTGGGCGTACGACGGCTGGAACAACCTGCCGATGGCGGCGGGCGAGGTCCGCGACCCGACACGCAACCTGCCGCGCGCGATCGTCGGTGGTGCGCTCGGTGTGCTTGCGATCTACGCGGTCGTCAATCTCGGGTACTTCCGCGCGCTGCCGTTCTCCGAGATCGTGACCGCCAGCTCGACCGCGTACCCCGATGCACCGGCGGTCGCGCAGAAGGTCGCGACCCAGTTCCTCGGCGCGCCGGCGCAGGCGCTGCTCGCGATCGCGATCGCGATCTCCGCACTCTCGGCGATGAACGGCTCGATGCTGACCGGCGCGCGCGTGCCGTACGCGGTCGCGAAGGACGGGCTCGCGCCGCGCGTGCTCGCGCGCCTCAACGCTGCCCACGTGCCGATGGTCGCGGTGCTGGTGCAGGGGGCGCTCGCGTGCGTGTTCGCCCTCAGCGCGCGGTTCGATCAGCTCACCGATGCCGTCGTGTTCGCGTCGTGGCTGTTCTACGCGCTCAACGCGGGCTCGGTGCTGCTGCTCCGCCGGCGCGAGCCCGATCGGCCGCGGCCGTTCAAGGTGCCGGGGTTCCCGGTCGTGCCGCTCGTGTTCGTCGTGCTCGCGACGCTGCTGCTCGTCAACACGGTGGTGACGGCACCGAGGCCAAGCGCGCTCGGGCTCGGGATGACGGCGCTCGGTGGCCTCGGGTTCGTCGTGTTCCTGCGGAAGCGGTCGCCCTTGACCTCAGGCGCCGAGGCGAGCGAGTAGCGCTCCGAGCTCGGCCGCGTCGGGCATCTTGCGCCGGCGGCGGTCGTACCGCGCGGCGAGCGCACCGGCGCGATCGAACACGTAGATCGTCGGGACCTTCGGCGGGCGACCGAGGGCGGTGAACAGCGCCTCGTCGGCGGGGATCACGCGGAGCCACGACGCGTTCTCGGCGACGTACGCACGCACGGCAGCTGCGCTGCCTCGATCCGCGTACTCCTCGTGCGCGCGATAGTTGACGCCGAGGACCCGGAGCCGCGGGTGTGCCGCGCGCAGGCTATCGATCACCGCGAGCTCGGTCTTGCAGTGCTCGCACCACGACGCGAACACCACGACGATGGTCGCGCGGGCGGTGCTGGCGCCGACGGGCGCACCGTCGAGGTCGGCGCTCGCCTCGATATTCCCGAGAACGGACAGGGGCGTCCGATCTGGTGTAACTGGGGTAGCCGGCCCTCCGGCGCAGCTAACTGCCAGCAGCAGGGCGATTGCGCGGTGCAGCGTCATCGAAACGTCACTGTCGGATTCTCTTGCACCCGATGGCAACGGTGATCACATTCTCTGCATCGTATTCCACAGGAGCCTTCGTTGACCACCCTCTACCTCGCCGCCGTCGCCTTCGGAGTCACGCTCCTCGTTGCTTCCCTGGTGATGGGAGGCAAGGACACCGATCACGGCGATGCCGGGGACGGCGGCTTCGGGATCGGCATCGCGCCGGTCACGTCGCTGCGGTTCTGGGTGTTCCTGTTCGCGTTCGGCGGCGGCGCCGGCTACGCGCTCACGAAGATGGGCTCGAGCGAGGTCGTCGCCGCGCTCGGCGCGCTCGGTGTCGGCTGGGCCGCCGGCGCGATCGCGGTTGTCGTCGTCAAGAAGATCAGTAAGGACAGCGTGTCCAGTGGTGTCGAGACGACCGAGCTCGTCGGCATGACCGGGACGTTGACGCTCCCCGTGGGCCCCGGCAAGCCCGGCAAGGTCCGCGTCGACATCAAGGGCCGCTCCGAGGACTTCGTCGCGTCGCTCGTCGAGGATGGCGCGGAGCTCCCGACGGGAGCGCAGGTCCTGATCGTCGAAGAAGGCGAGCGGGGTTCGTTGCTCGTCGCCAAGGGCGAGATGTAGCTTCGTTCCCGTCCGGCGTTGGGGCTGGACGGTGCGTGTAGTGACGGCCGCAGGCGCGTGTGCGCCCGCGGTCGTGGTGTGTCGCGTGAGTCGTTCAACCGGAGGTTCGCAATGGACAAGATCCCACCTGAAATCCTCGGCGGAGTAGGGGCCGGCGTCGCCGTCCTCCTCGTGCTGATCATCCTGTATCGCTACCTGCTCCGGATCTGCAGGCCGAACGAGATCCTGATCTTCTCCGGTCGCAAGCACAAGACGCCGGACGGGCGCACGGTCGGCTACCGCGTGGTGTTCGGCGGCCGTGGCATGCGGATCCCCGTGGTCGAGTCGGTCCACGAGATGGACGTGTCGTTGATCTCGGTCCCGATGCAGGTGCAGGGCGCGTACTCCGAGGGCGGCATCCCGCTCAACGTGCACGCGATCGCGAACATCAAGGTGTCGACGGACCGCCGGTTCGTCGGCAACGCGATCGAGCGCTTCCTCGGCATGGGCCGCAACGAGATCGCGCGCGTCGTCAAGGAGACCCTCGAGGGTCACCTCCGCGGCGTGTGCGCGACGCTGACTCCCGAGGAGATCAACCAGGACCGCCTCAAGTTCGCGCGTCAGCTCGAGCAGTCGGCGGGGCCCGATCTCGAGAAGATGGGCCTCGAGCTCGACGTGCTGAAGATCCAGCACATCGCGGATGATCGGAACTACCTCGAGAGCATCGGTCGCCAGCGGATCGCCGAGATCCTGCGGACGGCCGAGGTCGCCGAGTCCGACGCCGTGCGGCTCGCCGAGCAGTCCGAGGCCGGTGCGCGCGCGCGGGGCGAGGTCGCGATGACGAACGCGCAGGCCGCGGTGCAGCGCAAGAAGAACGAGCTCCGGCAGATCAAGGCCGAGGTCGATGGCGAGGCGGGGTCCGAGGAAGTGCGTGCTGAGGCCGCGGGCCAGCAGGCGCGCGCCGAGGCCGACCTCGAGCTGCAGAAGATGCGCGGCGAGCTCGAGCAGCTCCGCCTCGAGGCCGAGGTCACGATCCCGGCCGACGTCGAGGCGCAGGTCCGCGCGCTGCTCGCCGCGGGTCAGGCGGCCCCGATCTCCGCGAACGGTGAGGCGATGGCGCAGTCGCTGTCCGAGGTCGCGGGCGCGTGGCGCGACAGCGGAGGCAAGGCGATGGACATGTTCGTCCTACAGAACCTCGAGGGCATCTTCGGCGATGTCGCGAAGGCGGCATCGCGGATCAAGGTCGGCGAGGTCAACGTGATCGACGGCGGCGACGGCAAGACGCTCCCCGCGTACGCGGCGTCGTATCCCGCGACGATGGGCAGGCTGCTCGAGGAGGTCACCAAGACCCTCGGCGTCGACATCGCGAGGGTCATCACCGGCCATTCCAGCAACGGCGCTCAGCAGCCGGCTCCCATTCCCCCGGCGCGGAGCTGAAGGAGACACCATGCAGAACCTATTACTCGTTGGAGCGATCGGGATCGGCGGAGCGCTGCTCCTGATCGCGTTCATCGTCTCGCGCATCATCTACATCTGCCCGCCGAACGAAGTGCTGATCTTCTCCGGCGGTCATCGCAGGCTTGCCACTGGCGCCGGTGACAAGACCGTCGGCTATCGCGTCGTCCAGGGCGGCCGCGGGCTGCGGATCCCGCTGATCGAGGTCGTCGATCGGATGAACCTGACGAACATGGTGATCGAGCTGCGCGTCCAGGGCGCGTACTCGCGCGGCGGCATCCCGCTCAACGTGCAGGGTGTCGCGAACGTCAAGGTCTCGAGCAAGACCGTGCAGCTCGCGAATGCAATCGAGCGCTTCCTGTCGATGACGCGCGAGCAGATCATGCAGGTCGCGCGCGAGACGCTCGAAGGTAACCTGCGCGGCGTCCTGTCGACGCTGACGCCCGAGGAGGTCAACCAGGACCGCGAGAAGTTTGCGGGCGCGCTCGTCCACGAGGCGGATCACGATCTCGCGCGGCTCGGACTCGAGCTCGACAACCTGAAGATCCAGCACGTCTCGGACGACAAGGGCTACCTCGACTCGATCGGTCGGCGGCAGACGGCCGAGCTGCTCAAGACGTCGCGAATCGCCGAGGCGGAGAACCACGCGCTGTCGAACGAGAACGCGGCGACCAACTTCATGAGCCAGGAGATGTCGAAGGTCGACGCCGAGATCGCGACGGCGCGGGCCGAGGGCCAGCGCCGCATCGTCGAGGCGCAGACGCGCAAGAGCGCGCTCGTCGCCGAGTCGAAGGGACAGGTCCAGGCGCTGCTCGCGAAGGCGACCGCCGAGGTCCAGGTCCAGCGCGCTCGCCTCGCCCAGGTCCGCTACCAGCTGATCGCCGACCGGGTGAAGCCGGCCGAGGCGAAGCGGTCGCAGATGGTCGCGCAGGCGCGCGGCTCGGCCGCGAAGATCATCGAGGACGGCAAGGCGACGGCGCTCGCGATCCGGTCGCTCGGCGAGACGTGGGCGAAGGCCGGCGACAGTGCGCGCCAGATCTTCGTCGCCCAGAAGCTGTCGAGCCTCGTCGGCACGATGATGAGCACGGTCGGCGAGATGCCGATCGACAAGCTCACCGTCATCGACAAGGAGCTCGCGGCGAACGGCGGAAACCTCGCGGTCAAGGCCGCGATCACCGCCGAGCAGCTCAAGCAGATCCTCGGCGTCGACGTCGCCGCGGCAGTGCAGCGGTTCGCCGGGGGCGAGGTGAAGCAGCTGCCGGCGCATGTCGTGTCGCCCCCGCCGATGCCGCGCACGCGTCCGCCGACGCAGCCGGGCACCGGCGGCAAGACCGACGGCTGAGCACGCGCTGACGACCAGCGCCGGAGCGCCGCGATGTCACGGACGTCGCGGCGCTGCTGCGTTTCGGTGTTAAGACCCCAGGGCCATGAACCTCGCGCAGGCGCTATCGGTTGCCAACGAGTTCTTCCGATCCGGAGACCTCCACCGCGGGATGGGGTCGCTGTCCGAGATCTTCGGGTCGTGCGTCGAGAATCCCGACGCCCGCGATCTCCTGCTCACGTGGGTGGTCGAGCGCGTCGGACATCCCGATCCGGAGTTCGGGGCGCACATCGCGGTCGTCGGCGGCGCGCTCGTCGAAAACGGCGCGTCGGCGGAGCTGCTCGGCCGGGCGCTCCTCGCGCCGCTCGAGACCTCGCTCGTCAACGCGCGGCGCCTGTTCGAGCGCGCGGCGCAGCTGCCGGACGAGCCGGGTGAGGAGTCGATCCCGGTCGGCGACCGGCAGCTGTCGCAGGCGACGCTCCGCGGGATCGCCGAGGACGACGTCGACGCCGTCAACGGCTGGATCTCGCTCGAGACCTGGTACCGGCCGGCGGTCGCCGCGTGGACGCGCGAGCCCGCGGTGCTCCGCGAGGTCCAGGCGAACGCGACGATCCGCGCCGCGCTCGCCGCGCTCGGTCGTGCGACCGCGACGACGCACTGGCTGTCCCAGCTGATCGAGACCGTGTTCGACGCCCCGTTCGTCGTGCTCGTGCCCGAGCTCGGCGAGGCATGGGCGTTCCGCGCGGACGGCGTGGTCGACATGGGGCAGTTGACGGTGATGCTGTCGGAGGCGCTCGGGGATCCGCTCGCGCGGATCGGCGCGTCGGGCGTTGCGAAGCAGGAGGTCCTCGACGTGATGTCCGGCGCGGCCCCGCAGCGAGGCGAGGGGGCGTACTCGTCGACATTCGCGTTCTATCCGGTCGAGGCGATCGATCCCTCGGATGGCCTGCCGCGCGATGGCGTGCACACGTGGAGCGCGCCCGGCGGGACCGGCACGCACAGTCTGCCGCCGGACTTCTTGCCGGGGACGTTGCCGGTGCGCGACGGCGCGCGCGTGCTCGCGATGGTCGGGCCGAAGGCGCCGGGCCTGCGGTTCGCGCGGGTGATCCCCGCGGTGCGGATGTTCGCGGGGCTGGTAGCGCGGATCTCGGGCGTCGAGCGGGTACCCGCCGATCAGGCGACGCGCTGGCTCGCGCTCAGAGGCTGAGGCCGACGCGGCGGCGCGCCGTCAGGCAGTGTCCCGAGCCGAGCGTGAAGTCGCGACACGTCCGCGGGCGATCGTCGTAGATCGCGCAATGGTAGCGCGTCGTCGCCCCGTGCTCGAGCTCGCCGCCGTGGAGCGCGGCGCAGCGATCGCCCGTGCGCTGGAGCTCGAGGTACGTCTCGCGCTTCACGATCAGCTGGGGCTGCTTCTTGACCACCGGATCGCGCGGCGAGACCTCGACGGAGTGGTACGCGGCCCGGCAGCACGCGCCGCAGGTCTGGCAGTCGAGCGCCGCCTCGAAGCGCTCGCACGCGGGCCACGCAGGATCGATGCGCATGCCGTCGCGGAGCGTGTCGGCCTGACGACAGCGGGTGCGTCCGCGGCTGTCGTAGCGCCACGCGCACGTGCCACACGTCGCATCGACGGCACCTGCTGCGACGCGAGGCGGGAGGCCGGTTGGATGCGGCGCAGGAACGGGCTCGATCGCGGTCCACAGCGGTGCGAGCTCGGGCGTGCGCGGCGCGGCGGCGAACCGCGCGGCCTCGGTCGCGATCCGCGCGGTCGCGGCGAGCGCATCACCGAGTGCGGGACCCCACGGGGGATGCTCGGCGCGGCGGAGGCCGGCGATCGCGGACTGAACAGATGGATCGGTGCGATCCGCGAGCACGTCTCCCGACAGCTGATCCCAGAACGTGCGGAAGTCCGTGGTCGGCGCGAACAGCGTGCGCAGGCCGTGACGGCCGGTCAGCACCCACTGCACGCGCAGGCACGCGTGCTCGCGCCAGTCGTGATCCGGGCCGGTATTGTCCATCCCCCAGTCGGGCGCGGCGAACGACGCCTCTCCCTCGACGAGCGAGTGACACAGCTCGTGGAAGATCATCTGCGCGAGGCTGTCGTCCGCATCGAGATCCCGATCGATCGCGATCGCGAGCGTGCCGCGCCCATCCGTAGATGCATATGTATCTGGTGTGCGTGTCACACGCAGACCGATCCGGCGCGCGGCGTCGAGCCAGACCTGCGCGAGCGGATCGATGTAACGCCGTGTGACTTCACGCCCCACGCGAGGGCTCTAGCACGAAAACTTGCTCGCGCGCTGGGCGACGGTGAAGGTGAGCATATGAAGGGGGACATCGCGGTCGCTGGATTCAGGATGACGGCGGAGGAGTGGCAAGCACTCGATCCCTCGTCACGTGCGGAGCTCGTCAAGGTCATCACGCACAAGGACGAGCCACAGCTCGCGGCGGGCAGCGGCCCGATCCCGGTCGAGCTCGGGGCGGATCCCGAGTCCGGCGCGGTCCTGCAGCTCAGCGATCTCGATCCCGTGACGGGTGCGATCCTGACGCTCAGTGGCGATACCGAATCTGGTGCGATCCTGCAGGTCAGCGAGCTGGGGCCCGAGTCCGGCGCGATCTTGAAGCCCGGCGAGCACGATCCCGCGTCCGACTTCATCTGACGATCTTGCTCCCTGGTCCGGAACCGGCCAGTCGCGACCGATCGCGCGTGGTACCTCAGGAGCGTGCTGACGGATCAGGCCCGCTACGACGCCCTGGTCGCCCGCGATCCGCGGTTCGACGGGGTGTTCTTCGTCGCCGTGTCGACGACCGGGATCTACTGCCGGCCGATCTGTCCGGCGCGCACGCCCGGCCGGTCGCGGTGCACGTTCCACGCGAGCGCCGTCCAGGCCGAAGCCGCCGGGTTCCGCGCGTGCTTCCGGTGCCGGCCCGAGCTCGCGCCCGGTACTTCGGACATCGACGCGGTCGACGCGCTCGTCGCGCGCGCGGCGCGGCGGATCGCCGAGGGTGCGCTCAACGACGACTCGGTCGACGTGCTCGCGCGCGAGCTCGGCGTGTCGGCGCGCCACCTGCGCCGCGCGACCGAGGCGCGGCTCGGAGTCTCCCCGATCGAGCTCGCGCTGAGCCGCAAGCTCGCGCTCGCGAAGCAACTGCTCCAGGACACGGCGCTGCCGATCACCGAGATCGCGTTCGCGTCCGGGTTTCGCAGCGTGCGCCGGTTCAATGCCGCGTTCGGCGAGCGGATGGGCCGCGCGCCGACCCAGCTGCGGCGTGCCGTCGTCGATCGCGAGGAGCGCCGCGGCACCGCCGGCGCGCTGACGCTGCGGCTCGACTACCGCGCGCCGTATGACTGGGACCACGTGATCGGCTTCCTGCGCGTGCGCGCGATCCCCGGCGTCGAGCACGTGGCCGACGCCACGTATCGCCGGGTTGTCCACCTCGAGGGCCGCGTCGGGACGATCGCGGTCCGGCCATGGCCTGCGCGCTCCGCGCTGGAGCTCGAGGTCGCACCGAGCCTGGTGCCCGTGCTGATGCCGCTGGTCGCGCGCGTGCGCCGCCTGTTCGATCTCGATGCGCGGCCCGATGCGATCGGCGCGGTGCTCGGCCGCGATCCGCTGCTGCGCGCGCTCGTCGGGCGCCGGCCCGGGCTGCGCGTGCCCGGCGCGATCGACCCGTTCGAGGCGTCCGTGCGCGCGCTGCTCGGGCAGCAGGTCTCGGTCGCCGCCGCGACGACGCTCGCGGGGCGGTTCGCGGCCGCATTCGGGACGCCGCTCGCGGCGGGCGGAGACGCCGCGCTGCGCTGCCGGTTCCCGACCGCGGCGGAGATCGCGGCGCGCTCGCCTGCGGAGCTCGCGGCGATCGGGCTGCCGTTCGCGCGCGCGTCCGCGCTGTTTACGCTCGCGGCGGCCGTCACGACCGGCGCGATCCGGCTCGATGGCGTCCTCGATCTCGATCGGTTCGTCGCGGACCTGATCGAGCTGCCGGGCATCGGACCGTGGACGGCGCACTACCTCGCGATGCGGGCGCTGCACGCGCCCGACGCGTTTCCCGCCGCGGATCTCGGCGTGCGTAAGGCGCTCGGCGGCACGCCGCGCGAGGCCGAGGCGCGCGCGGAGGCGTGGCGACCGTTCCGATCGTACGCCGTGATGTACCTGTGGAGCACGCTGGGAGGAACCGATGCTGACGACGATGACGATGCAATCCCCGCTCGGGCCCCTGCGCCTGGTCGCGCGCGCCGAGGCCCTGGCGGGCGTCTACTTGCAGGACCAGCGGGTGCCCGACGTGGAGGCGGCCGATCGGCCGGCGCGCGTGCTCGCGTCCGCGGCGGCGCAGCTCGCGGCGTACTTCGCGGGTGAGCGGCAGGACTTCGACCTCGCGCTCGGTGCGGCGGGCACGAACTTCCAGCAGCTCGTGTGGCGTGCGCTGACCCGGATCCCGTTCGGCGAGACCTGGAGCTACGGGCAGCTCGCGCGTGCGATCGGCCGGCCGTCGGCGAGCCGCGCGGTCGGCACCGCGAACAGCAAGAATCCCCTCGCGATCATCGTGCCGTGCCACCGCGTGATCGGCGCGAGCGGCGACCTCACCGGCTACGCGGGCGGCATGCCGGCGAAGCGGTGGTTGCTCGACCACGAGCGCGCTCACGCGACGAGCAAGCAGTGCCCGCAGGTGTCGCCGTCGATGCAGGGCGGCTGAACCTCGCCCGCGCAGGCGACGGGGGAACCGCGTGCTAGCTTGCGGGCGTGGCGACCTGGTCCTTCCTCGCGCTCCTCGGCGCGGGCGTCGCGTTCCTCGCGACGCGCGGGGTGTTCCGGCGGTCGCACCAGCACGCGGCGGCGAACGCGGCCGGGCTGTCGCCCGCGCCGGACCTCACCCACCTCACCGGCTCGTTGCAGCGCACCGCGCTGTGGACGCTCTCCGATGGTGGCTTCGAGGGCCGCGTCGTCCACGGCGTGCTGTCGCGCAACACGCATGACATCGACGTCACCGCGTTCGACCTCGAGACGCTGCGCGAGCGCCGCGGCGAGTGGGCCTACCTGCCGCTCGATCGGCCGTTCCGGATCGGCGGGGTGGTCAGCATCGTCGCGTGCGAGGTCGATCGCGCGTTTCCCCATCTGCTGCTCAAGCGCGCCGGCGGTGGCGATGATCTGAAGGCCGACTCCGCGGTCGATCGCGCGAGCCACGTCGCGAAGGCGGCGCGCGTCGGGTTCGGGATGGCCACGTCGTATCCCGCCGAGCTCCCCCCGACGTTGGCCGCGGCGGCGCTCGCGCCGACGCTGCCCGAGCACTGGCGCGCCTACGGCGACGCGACGGTGCTCGGCGAGTTGCTCTCTGCCGGGTTCGCCGCGACCCTCGCGCAGGCCGGGCGCCGCGACCTGGTGATCGAGCTGCTCGACACGCTGATCCTGGTCTACCCGGCGTCGCGCGATGTCGTCGGGCCGGACGCGTTCGCGGACCTGACGTCGACGGCGCTCGCGATCACCGACGGCGTGCTCGCCGCCTCGCGTGCGCTGTCGCCGCGAGGGGTCGAGACCCGGTCGGGCGCGTGACGATCACCAGGTCGCCGCGGTGAACCGCCGGCGCTCGAGCCAGCCCCGGGCGCGCGGCGGATAGACCAGGTTTCCGTCGGCGTCGTGCCAGGTGTCGAGCTCCGTGGGCGCGCGGCCGCGGGCGACGTAGTCGCGGATCACCGGGCAGTGAGGGCTCGGCAACATCCCCGAGGTCGCGCACACGGTGATCTCATCGACGGTCGCGGGCCGGGGCGGCAGCGTCAGCGGCCCGCGCTCGGCGACCGCGAGCAGTGCATCGCGCGCGAGCACGCCCGCGGCATCCATCCCGACGATGCCCTGGGTCGGCGCGCCATCGAACGTGCCCGCCCACGCGCCGACGATCACCTCGCGGGTCGCGGCGATCGCCCAGGTGTCCGCGAACCCGCGCGCGGTGCCGGTCTTGGCGGCGACCCGGAACGGCAGATCGAATGGGAGCTCCATCCCGAACCCGGGGCGTCGCGCCTCCGGATCCGCGAGCATGTCCATCACCATCCATGACGTCTCGGGCGAGAACACGCGACGCTCCGTCGTCCGCGGTGGCGCCCAGCGCGCGCCCCCCGGGATCCGTGCCGTGACGATGCCGCGCGGCATCCCGACGAAGCCGTCCTTGACGGTGAACCCGTAGCTCGCCGCGAGATCGAGGAGCCGGACCTTCGCGGCACCGAGCGCGAGGCGCAGGCCGTAGTCGTCCGGCGCACCCGCGAGCTCGCCGACGCCGGCGAGCCGCAGGACGCTCATCAGGCGCGCGACGCCGACCTGCTGGAGTACGTCGATCGCGGCGAAGTTGTACGAGCTCGCGAGTGCCTCGCGATAGCGCACCGGGCCATGCTCGACACCGGCCGACGGGGAGAAGTAGTCCGCGCTCGTGTCGCGCGTATCCCATGCGATCGTCGACGGCGACGCGCCCTTCTCGATCGCGGCGCCGTAGACGAACGGCTTGAGCGCCGATCCCGGGTGGCGGCGGCGGGTCGTGATGTTGATCTGCCCACCCGGACCGTGCCAGTCGACCGAGCCGATCATCACGCGGACCTCGGTGGTCTGCGTGTCGAGCACGACGAGGCCGGCCTGATCGAGGTTGCGCCGGCG
>Ga0102851_10000594_pt1 | contig 18745 bp, 14 predicted proteins | sample Mud3Dept3metaG_FD_79558 | JGI IMG/M metagenome (GOLD analysis project Ga0102851, IMG submission 79558) | Freshwater wetland microbial communities from Ohio, USA, analyzing the effect of biotic and abiotic controls - Mud 3 Core 4 Depth 3... | ecosystem: Environmental > Aquatic > Freshwater >... | reverse complement strand
TGACCGGCAGGTCGACCTTGCCGCCGCTGGCAGCGCAGTGGTCCGCGACAATGACGATGACCGTGTCCTTGAACCAGGGCTGGCGTTTCACCTCGTCGATGAACCGTCCGATAGCGTAGTCCGCGTATTTTATCCCGCCGCCGCGGCCCGTTCCTGACGGGATGTCGATCTTTCCTTCCGGATAGGTGTAGGGTCGGTGGTTCGAGGTGGTCATGACCTCGAAAAAGAACGGACGGCCTTCGGCATGGGACCGCGATCCCTCCCGGATGACACGCCGGAGCAGGTCCTCGTCGCACACCCCCCAGACGTTCGCGAAAGTGATCTCGTCCTTGGCAAGGTCGCTCCTGTCCGTGATGTCGAAGCCGTTGTGGCTGAAAAAGTAGTTCATGTTGTCGAAATACCCGTAACCACCGTAGAGGAACCGCGCATCATATCCCTTTGACCGCATGAGCGACCCCCAGGAGAAGAAGTTCTCGTTCCGGGGACGTTTGACAATGGAGGTGCCGGGCAGCGGCGGGATCGAAAGCGTGATGGCCTCCAGGCCGCGCACGGTCCTCGTCCCCGTGGCATAGGCATGGGTGAACAGGAGGGACTCCTTCGCAAGGCGGTCGAGGTTCGGCGTGTGCCCTTCCGGGTTTCCAAATGCACCCAGGTATTCTGCGCTCAGGCTCTCTTCGATGATGACAATGATGTTCAGCTTTTTTTCCGGTCCGGGATTGGCGATCACCCGCGTGATGTCCCGGGGGTCGCTGCCGGCCAGCGGACCGTTCTTCTCGGACAGGAGGTCCCGGAGATGCCGGAGGGCCCGGTCCTCGTTCATGGTGGGGTAGAACTTCTGGAAATCGAGCTCATTGTTCCGAAAGGCCGCGAAGAGATCGTAGATCCCGTTCCCGGCAAGTTCATTGGCATAGCTGTTCCGGGAGATGTTCGTCCAGGACTGGTCAACAAACAGCAGCGCCAGGAGCGGCAGCATGGCGAAAATGAGCGCGGGCCGGACGCGGCCTGCGAGGCCTGAGGCCGGCGTGCGCATCGCGCGATCGATCTGCCCCCTGAGCAGCAGATACAGTGCGCCGGCCGAGACGGCGAGGCCGATGAGGATCTTGTTCAGGGGATAGGATTCGCGGATGTTACCGATGACCTCGCGGGTATAGACCAGGTAATCGATGGCGATGAAATTGAACCGCGTCTCGAACTCGTCGAAGAACAGATATTCGGCCACGGCGTCGAAGAGCAATATGAAGAGGACCGCGAGGAAGGCGCCATGGACAACGGCCCGGAAGACGCGATGCTGATAGACGCGCTCCGGCAGGAACACCAGGACGACCGCGGCAGGCAGGGCGAAGTAGGAGAAGGTAATGCAGTCGTACAGGAAGCCGACGATCCACATCCCGAGCAGGACCAGCGGATCGTGCGTCATGCCGGGGAAGGCCTTCAAGAAGAGGACGATCCGCACTGCAAGGGACTGGAGCAGAAAGACCAGACCGAGAAGGGCGAGGATCCCGATCCGATTTCTCAGAGGGAAAAATGCATGTGCTTGTGCGCGTTCAAACATGTGATACCCAGCAGAATGCATCATGCTACCACTTTCGCCCCCGGGAAACCACCCTTAAGTCCGTTATCCGCGCCGCTTCATGAATACCACGTACGCCCCGCTGCCGCCCTTGTCGCGGGGCGCGGCATGGAACTCGGCAACCGTTCCTTTGCCCTGCTCCCGGAGCCACGAGTCCACCGCCCCGGGGAGCACCGGCCCTTCAGGGGAGTTGATCCCCTTTCCGGTGATCACGAGGACCGCCTGCAGTCCGCGCGCAGAGGCGCTGGCAATGAAGTGCTCGAGCCGCCGGAGCGCCTCGTCCTTCAGGAATCCGTGCAGGTCCAGTTCCTCGCTGATGCGGATGGTGCCGCGCTTGAGCTGGCGCATCCGGCTGGATGAAGAGCGCGCCGGCGCATCCTCTTCCTGGTCAGGTGTTTCGACACCGCGCCCCGCGGTCCCGATCATCCCCAGGGCCTGCAGAAAAAGCTCCCTGCCGTTTGCCTCTTCATCGACGCGCTTTTTCGCAACAGCCGGGGACGCCCGCGGTCCCGGGTCCTGGTCGCTGTCCGCCGCGATCTTCTTCGCGCCGCCCACGGACCGCAGGAAGAGGACTTCATCATCCTCGTGATCCTCCTGCAGAGCGGCCTTTGGCGCGGCTGCCGCAAGCGGGGACGCCTTCCCGACAACTCCTTTCAATGCCTTGAAGGGGCTGTTCTGAAAAGCACCGGTCCCTTGTTCCTGCTTTCTGTTCCTGCGTTTTTTGGTCATGAGAATGCGACGAAGGGCCTACACCGGATCGCAGGCAAGGCCTCTCGGGGGACAGCGCGGCAATCCTCTGGAGGTTAGTGGTCGGGATAGCGTTCGGCGACGTTGCGGATCGTGTCGATACAGGCAAAGAACGTCTCGATCATCTCAGGATCGAAATGCGTGCCCGAACAGACCTTGAGCTCATCGAGGACCTGTGTCTCCTCCCACCGCTCTTTGTACGCGCGCTTGGAGCTCAGGGCGTCATAGACATCCGCCAGGGCGACGAGCCTGCCGAACACCGGGATCTCGTCCCCCTTCTTCGGCCGCGGCGATCCATCGCTGTTCTCGTACCCCGGCAGCACTTTGCCGTCGAATGGATTGATGTGCCCCGGATAGCCGGTGCCGTCCCACTTCTCGTGGTGGTTGAGCGCCACGACAGCCGATGCGTCGTCGAACTCGGAATACTGCTCGGAGAACAGCCGGGCGCCCATGATGGTATGCTGTTTCATGATCTCCCGCTCCGCGTCATCGAGCCGTGCCGGTTTCTTGAGGATTGCATCCGAGATCGCTACCTTGCCCACATCATGAAGCATGGCAGCCATGCGCAGGATGTCGCGGTTCTTTTCGAGGACTTCATGGGGCACGCCGCGCTTGCCCGCCCAGTGCTCGTAGATGGCCACCGAATAGGCTGCCACGCGGTTCACGTGAGCGCCGGTCTCCTTGGGGTCCCGCAGCTCCGCCATCTTGATGGTCCGGAGGATCATGGCGCGCGTCATCTGGGCGCGCTCGATGGCGACCGCGGCCATGTTGGCGAAATGCATGACGAGGGGCTCGTCCTTCTTCGCGAACGGCACTACCGCACCCTTCGGATTCTTTTCGTTGATGAGCTGCAGCACCCCGATCGTATCGCCGCGGTTGGTCTTGAGCGGGAACGTGAGCATGGACTGGGTGCGGTAGCCGGAGAGATCGTCGAACTTGCGGTTGAACGAGAAGGGAAGCGTCGAGGGAAGCTTATAGACGTCGGTGAGGTTCAGCATCTCGCCGGTGTTCGCCACATAGCCCGCGATGGTCTGGTTGTTGATCGGCAAGGTGAAGGTGGAGTAGATCAGCTTTTTCCCGGGCTGACGCTGCTGAAACGTGTCGTTCTGCGTGTACGTGAACTTCAGCTTGTCATCTTCCTTCACATAGATGGTGCCGGCGTCTGCGTTCACCAGGCTCCGCGCTTCCTTGAGGATGCGTTCGAGCAGCACGTCCAGGTCCTTCACCTGCGTGATCTCGATGCCGAGGTTCACGATCTTCGCGAATTTCTGTCTTTCGGTGAGCATGCCGGCTATTTTACCCCCCGTATCACCGGTTTGTCAATTCAAGGATGGGCTGAAAATCCTTATTCTTAATTGACTCACCAGGGCTTTTTTGTTATAGTATAGCGATTCAATCGCGAACGGTGCGGTCAATCCGTTCGCCTTTTCATTATGATACGGGAACAGAGGTCGTTCGCATGAACATGAAGGTCAATGCCATTCGGAAGAAGCTCATGAAACAGCGCGAGGACCTTTTGTCCGAGGCTGAGCAAACCATCAACGCCAAGCTGGGCGAGGACAAGCAGAGCTTCCCCGACCCCACGGACCAGGCCGCGGCGGAGCTGGACAACAACTTTATGCTCAGGCTCCGCGGCCGGGAGCAAAAGCTCCTGAAGAAGATCGATGAGGCGATTGCCCGCATCGATGAGGGCTCCTATGGCATATGCGAGTCCTGCGGCGGCCAGATCGGTTTCAAGCGGCTTGAGGCCCGGCCGGTGACGACCCTGTGCATCGACTGCAAGACCGAGCAGGAAGAGAACGAGAAACGCCAGTCGGGCTAAGGGCGGGACAGTTCCTGGGAAACAAGGCTGACCGTCAGGGGTCGGCCTTTTTATTGAGGAGGACGGCGTGGACCAGCAGCGGGAACCGAACGATCATCAGGAAATGCGGGAACTCCTGAGGGAGGTCCTGAAGACCCAGGAATTGATCCTGCGCAGGCTTGAACTGCTGGAAGCAGGCCTTACGCAGAAGGCGGACAGCTGATTCTCCGGAGAAAAAGGACCTGCCTTCCTGCCGGCCCTGGATCCATGCAATGAGCGCTGCCCTGATGACCTTCAGAGCATGAGCCCCTCGGCGATCTCCGAGTTGACCTGGTGGACCCACTGTACGATCCGATGGTGTGCATCTTCCGGGAGGTCCTCAAAACAGAGTCCGATATAATAGTTCGTATCCTGCTTCCTGGCATGATAGACTGCGGCGCGGACCGTGATGTTCTCCAGCTCGCGCAGATCGATGTTCACGTTCACCTTTGAGCCGATCCCTACCGGAGTATTGACCACCAGAAGACATCCTGCCGGGCTGATGTCCTTTACCGTTGCCGAGAACTTCTCATCGGAAAAACCTGCGAGCGAGTAGGCCGCCGATACGTCCGTCGCCTTCCGCATATACTGCCGTGCGCCGCCCTGCACGCTCACTACCTCCGCGACGCCGACCGGCTGGTCCTTCCCCTTTACCATCACCGGGTGCGGGTCTTTCAACACCGCCTGTTCACCGATCGCCTCGGCAATTGCCTTGCTTACCAGGACCATGCCCGGCTGCGCGATCCCGCACATCCTCGCCGCAATATTGATGTTATCGCCGACAACCGTATAGTCCATGTGGTCTTCCGAGCCCATATTGCCCATGACGACCTCGCCATTGTTCAGGCCGATCCCAATGCTGACCGCTTTCTCACCGGACGCAGACCGCGCGGCATTCAGTGAATTGCAGTAGCTCTGAATCTCCACTGCGGCCCTCACCGCGTTGATCTCGTTCCCCCGGCCCTCAAAGATGGCCATCACCTCATCGCCCACGAACTTGTCGATCGTCCCGCCGAACTGATGAATGACCTTCGCCTGCAGGTTCAGATAGACGTTCATCAGCCTGACCACGTCCTCGGGTCTCATCTTCTCGGACAGCGATGTGAAGCCGCGCGCATCGGTGAACAGCGCGGTCACGTACTTCCGCTCTCCTCCCAGTTTCAGCTGCGTCACGTCCCGGTGCTCCTTGATGCTCTGGACCGTGGGCTGGGACAGGTACTTCTCCATCAGGAGTTTTTCTCGGAGGCTCAGGATCATCTGGTTGAAGACGTTCGTCAAGTTCCCGATCTCGTCGCTCGAACTGACGGGAACCAGCCTGCGCAGGTCTCCGCGGGCAACGACCTGGATCCCGGCCGCGAGCGATTCAAGCGGTTTGGTGATAAGACGGGCGAGCCCAAAGGAGATCAGAAGTCCGACGACGACGAACCCCAGGGCCATCCAGAGATAGATGCTTTTCTGCCTGCCGATCGCCTCGTTCAGCGCTTTCTGCGAAATGCCGATGCGCGCAACCCCGATCTTGAGGTTTTTCGTCTTCAGCACGATGGGCACGGTTGTGTCCAGCACGGGGTCGTTCCCGGAAACGGTCTCCTGGAACAATACGCCGTCGGTACGGAGCGCCGCCAGGTCCACGGGACCGGTCAGGGGCAACCCTTTCTTGGCCAGGTCGCTGTGCGCGAATACCTTTCCCTCGTCGTCGATGACCATGGCATAGACCACGTCCTCGCGTTGGCGGATGTCCGTGATCGTGGAAAAGACCGGCAGTTCCTGCTTCGTCAGCAGGCCTTCCTTGCCTACGTTCGCAAGCTGGCTTGCCAATGATTCAGCGCGATCTTTCATTTCCAGGCGGAGGATGTCATTCTGCTGGGTAAAGGTCACCACGCCGAGGGATATGACGGCAAGGCCCAGGACCAGGATGAGGGTTCCCGCGATCTTGTAACGTACGCTGATCGTGAAGAGGAACGGGAGCAGACGGGAAAGGAGGGTCGAACGCTCGACCTCCGGCTTTACCACATGCGGGGCGGCGGCGACTTTCTGCTCGGGCGGCTCCGGCTGTCCCTCATTCGTTGCATCAGCGATGATGGCGGCATCGGTTTTCTCTCGTATTGGTGCGTCGCTCATTTGGCTTCGATTTCCTCGAGGGTCTTCAGTATCCGCTGCAGCTTTTTGAGGTTCTCCTGCGCTTTTATCCCCAGTGCAGTGTTCGGGCCGAGCTCAAGGACGTGTTCGAACGCCTCCTTGGCCTCTCCATAATTTTCCTTGGAGTAATTCTGGACACCAAGATCGTAATAGTGCTGCTGAGCCTTGGCATCAACATGCGGCCGGACAGGCGACCGCGGAGGTGAAGGCGAAGGGGGCGTTTTTTTGAACAACGCGCATCCGTACAGAACAGCCAGCAGCAAGCTGCAGATCAGTAATTGGAGCAACGGCCTTCGGGTCTTTCTGAACATGCCTGGTGTCAACCTGGTAAACTCCCTTGATCATGAGGTTGTGCCGGCCCTGTCGTCCGGGCAGGGAGCGGAGCACAGTTCCCCGTGTGGTGAAATAAATATATCACGAAAAAACCGCGATAGGCAAAAAAAGGGGTTAGCAGCAACCTGCTAACCCTTTGAATACATGGTGGGCGCTACTGGGATTGAACCAGTGGCCCCTGCCGTGTGAAGGCAGTGCTCTCCCGCTGAGCTAAGCGCCCGGAAACGGTGACTATCTTACTCAGGGGGTACCCGTTAGTCAAGCGAAAACTTGGTTGTCTGGTCCCCAATGCTCTTGAGGGCAGGACCGCGGAATTCCACCTGCCGGAAGAACAGCCGGTCAAGAATAAGCCGCCGTTCCTCCGACCCTGATCCGATTTGATCAGTGTCAAAATACAGTTTTTCAACATTAGTCCACGACCAGGATCGCGCATTTCAGGTACTGCGTCTCCTTTGCGGCGAGCAGCATGGGATGGTCGCGGGACTGGGAGCGCATCTCCAGGAGCCGCGCCTGCCTGCCCGCTGACCAGGCCGCGTCGATCAGCATCTCCCGGAACAGCTCCTGGTCGATGTGGTGCGAGCAGGAGCAGGTAACAAGCATGCCTCCCGGTTCGAGCAGCCGCATGCCCCGCAGATTGATCTCCTTGTACCCCTTCAGCGCCTCGCGCACCTTGGCCCGGCTCTTAACGAACGCCGGGGGGTCGAGAACGATGCATCCGAACCGTTCCTTCCGCTTCTCGAACTCGCGCAACTTCTCAAACGCGTCGCCGGTCAGAAACGTGGCGGAAAGGCCGTTCAACGTTGCATTCGATCGCGCCAGTGCCACGGCCTTCTCCGACGAGTCGATGCCGATGACCTCGGCCGCTCCGAACTTCACCGCGGACAGCGCCCATGCGCCCACGTAGCAGAAGCAATCCAGCGCCCTCCGGCCCTTTACCAGGTCCTTCATCGCCAGCCGGTTCTCGCGCTGGTCGAAAAAGAACCCGGTCTTCTGGCCCTCGAGCACGTCCGCCCGATAGCGGATGCCCGATTCCTCGAACTCCACGAGGCCCGGGGCCTCTCCCCAAACGACCCGCTTCTCCTTCTCAAGCCCCTCGAGCTCCCGCGAGGCGGTATCGTTCCGGAGCACGACGGTCCTCGGGTCATAGACCCCGCGGAGGGCGTCAAGGATGATGCCCAGCATGCCGTCGATCCCGGCCGTAAGCGACTGGACCACAAGCGTGTCCGCATACTTGTCCACGATGAGGCCGGGGAGCCCGTCGCCCTCGCTGAACACTGCCCGGAATGAGTCGCCGAATCCGAGTTCCCTGCGCAGATCGCGCGCACGGCCGATCCTTTTCGCGAAAAAGGCCGCGTCGAGGTCCTCCTGCTTTCTGGTCAGGATACGAACAGCTATGAGCGACCGGGGGTTCACGTATCCCCTTCCGATAAAATTGCCCGCGCTGTCACGGACCTCAACGGGTTCACCGGGCGCGGCATCCGAGGGAAGGTCCTGCACCTCGTTGCTGAACACCCACGGGTGACCGCGCTGGACGCGGCGCTCTTCTTTCTTTTTAAGTTTGATGGTTCTCATGAGGGGTAGGAAGAGGAGGAAACGCAGCCAAGGGGCAGTGCCCGGAAACCGAAGTCAATTCTTCGTTCTCCTGAATCCAGGAGCGTGCGCTGACCCCGCAGCTTGCTGCAGGGAGCCTCAATGCTGGCTCCTGGCTCCCGAACCTTACAGCCTGTTCTCGATATGCGCTTCGCTCCGGAGGGACTGGAGAAAGGCGCGATACGTGTTCTCCATCTTTTGTTCAAACAGCATTTTCTGGATCTCGTCCTTCACCTTTTCGAACGTCTTGACCGGCGTGCGCATCTCTTCGACGCGGATGATGTAAAAACCGTCTGCTGCCTTCAGCGGGCCCGCGTGCTGACCTGGCTGAAGGCCCTTCGCCGCCTCCTCGATCTCCGGGATGGCCTGGCCCCGCTGTATGAATCCAAGGTCGCCGTCCTGCGCTGCAGTAGGACTGTCCGAATACTCCCGGATGAGGCGGATGAAGTCCTCACCCTTCCCGATCCGCGCCATGATATCCTCGGCCTTTTCCCGGGCCTCGGCGATCTGGGCAGGCGACGCCTTCTCGGACACGGTCACCACCAGGAGTCGGACCCTGACCTCTTCCGGGAGGGAGTACTGCTGCGCGTTCCGGTCATAATGCTCCCGGATCTCCTTCTCCTCCACGGAGAGGCCGGTGCGGACGAACTTGTTGAAGAGGCGCGACATCGTCATCTGCTCCTGGAATTCCGCCCGGTACTGCTCAAGGGTAAGGCCTTCCCGCGCCAGGGCGTTCTCGAACTGTTTGTTGTCCATGTTGTTCCGCTTCATGATGTCGGCGATCGCCTCGGCGAGCTCCCGGTCCGTGACCTCCATGCCGTTCCGCTTCGCGGCCACCATCTGAAGCTTCCGGTCGATCATCCCTTCGAGGATGAGCCGCTGATCCGTGACCTCGGGCCGCTTCAGCGACTCCCGCTGCAGGTCGCTCATGGTGATGATCTCGTCGTTCACCACGGCGACGACGCGGTCCACCACCACGGGGCCTGATGCCGTCGCTCCGCCCGCGGCGAGCAGGCATGCCGACAGAGACAGAAGGACGCCTGCAAGGACCCTTAGCTTACTGCCCGATCGCTCCATCATTTTCTATTGCCTTTTCCCGGTTCGCTGCTTAATATAAGAGCCATGCAGCACCGATCCCGCTATTCTCTCTTGCGCCCGCTGGTTCTGCTCGCCCTCTTCGCTGCTGCCTCGCCGTCCGCTGCAGCGGAACAGAAGCCGTCCGCTGACGACATCACGATCGCGGCGGTCGGCGACATCATGCTGGGCCACCGCGCAGAACCCTATCTCGTCAAGGAAGGTCCCGCATATCCCTTCGTGCATGTCCTGGCCGTGCTGCGGCAGGCCCATCTCGTCATCGGGAACCTTGAAAGCCCCATCTCCGCGCGCGGCACGGCGGTGGAGAACAAGCAGTTCACGCTCCGCGTCGGGCCCGTGGCCGTGGAAGCGCTCAAGTCCGCGGGCATCCGCGTGGTGACCCTCGCCAACAACCACATCCTCGACTTCGGGCCCCAGGCGCTCCAGGACACCCTCACGATCCTGGGCGAGAACGGCATCCTTTTCGCCGGCGCAGGCATGGACCTCGACGATGCCCGGGCGCCCGCGTTCCTGAAGGTCGGGGACCGGACCATCGCGTTCCTTTCCTACTCGCTGACCTTTCCCCTGGATTTCTACGCCTCGGCCGGAAGGCCTGGAACCGCGCCCGGGTACAGGGAATACGTGAGAAAAGATATCCGGAAGGCGCGTCCCCTTGCCGACCTGGTCGTCGTCTCGTTCCACTGGGGCGCTGAGCTCATGGCCTCGGCCAAGGACTACCAGCAGGACCTCGGCCGCCGGTCCATCGACTGGGGCGCAGACCTTGTCCTGGGCCATCACCCCCATGTCCTGCAGGAGCTGGAGATCTACCGGGGACGCCTCATCGCCTACAGCCTCGGCAACTTCGTCTTCGGCTCCGAGAGCGACAAGACAAACTTAAGCATGATACTCCTTTGCACGTTCAAAGGAAAGGCTCTCGTGCGGGTCGAGGCGGTGCCCCTGGACGTGAACAACTACCGGGTCGCCTATCAGCCGCGGATCCTGACGGGAAGCAAAGCGGAAGGCGCTCTCGCGGCGATCAATGCCGCGTCGGAAAAGTTCAAGACCAGGCTGACGATCAGGGACGGCCGCGGGACCATGGACCTTACTGCTGCAGTCCCTCGTAATTGACGACGAACTTGGTCCTCCCGCGCAGCTCCATAAGCCACTGCTTGTACCGGATGTCCTGCTTCTGGCGGGAGAGCTTCTCGGCGATCTCCTTGTGTGCCTCCTCAAGTCCCAGCTTCCCGGCCTTTCGTTTTGCCTCGAGCTTGAAGATGTGGTAACCGTACGGGCTCTTCACCACGCTGCTGATGCCTCCCGGGGGAAGCCCGAAGACCACGTTGAACTCGCCCGGCATCTCGCCCATGGCGAAAAAACCCAGGTCCCCGCCCTCTTCGGCCTCGGGCGCTGTTGACTTCTGCCGCGCGAGCGTTGCGAAATCGGTCTTCTCGTTCATAAGCTTGTCGAGGACCTTCTGGGCCTCTTCCTCGGTGGCCACGACGATCTGACGGACGCGGACCTGCTCCGGCCGCTGGAACTCCTGGGGGTTCTCCTGGTAGTACCGGCGGACCTCCGATGACGACACGCGCAGCGTGCGGACCACATCGCGGGCGATAAGCTTCTCGATCATCATGTCTTCCCAGACATCGGACTTCCATTTCTCATAATCGATCCCCAGCCCGCCCAGCGTCTCTCTCATGTCCTTACCCTGCTCGGTATGCATGGTCTCGACGCGATTGTTGATCTCAGGGAGGCTGACCTTGATGCGCCGCCGCTGTGCTTCCCGCAGCATCATCTTGCGCTCGATGAGCCGGTTCAGGAACTCCTCCTTCACCTGCAGCTCGGCTTCCTTCTCGGGCTTGAGCCCCGCCCGCGCGAACCGCTCCTGGAACTCGCCCAGGGTGATGGGGTCCCCATTCACCGTGGCGAGGACGTTCACCTCGGGGGCAACGGCGGGGGGCGGGGGGGGCTGTTTCGCCTCCTCTTTCCTCGTGCAGCCGAAAAACAAAAGCCCCAGCAGGAGCACCGGGGCCGATACGTTCGTGAGTCTCGAATTCCGCATTAGGCTCTTTTTCTCGTGACCAACTACTTGGTCCCTTCGGCCTTCTTCTCCGTCTTCGCCTCGGGCTGGTTAAGCTGGAGCGTCCCTGACGGGGCCGGCTTGGAAAGATCAGTTGCCAGGGTCTCCAGGGCCTTGTCGTCCACGGTTACCTTTGCCTTGGCCCTGAGTCCCTTGGAGAACTCAAGATAGGCGTCGCGCTGCTTCATCTGGAACACGTACCGCTTGAGCCCCTGCGCCTCCGCCTGCTTGAGCGTGATGTCCTTGCCGCCGGCGGCTTTCTTGATCTCTTCGCGGTGGCTGTCGTAATAGGTCTTTATCTCATCATCGGTTGGCTCTTTGACCTTGTCCATGAGCTCTTTTTTGAGCAGCGCGTTGAAGAGCTCGTTCTTGGCCGCATCCTGGACCCGCTGCTCCAGTTCCTTCTTGAGCGCGTCCTGCTTCTTCTTGAACTCGGCGTCCTTGTCGAGACCCTGTCGCCTTGCCTCCTGGAGCACCAGCTCGATGCCGATCAGGTCCTCGAGGAACTCTTTTCGCGCCTTGGCGTCTGTGGCCACGGCCTGCAGCATCTGCGGCTGCAGCTCATTGAGCTGTTTTTTGAAGTCGCCTGTCGTGATCTTTGCGCTGTTCACCTTGGCGATGACCGCACTGTCGGTGTTCTTGGTGCAGCCGATCAGCGAAAGAGCCATGATCGCCACTGCTGCTGCTGTCATTTTATTCAACATGGAATCCTTCCTCCCCGTGAGCTTTGATGTAAAGTGGCTATTTTATAACACACTACCCGAGGTCCTGCAAGCATTTTTTCACCGCTTCTGACGCGGTCCGGAGCGTCTGATCAGGCAGCGCGATCTGCAGGGAGCGCTCCGGGATGAGCTTGATCCTTCCCGTGTTCCGCTTCACCAGTTTCATGACCTTGTCGGGCGAGACGGCCGCATCCTCGGCAAAGGTGATGGTGACCGCATGCGCGCTCCCGTCGATGCGGCTGACCCGGGAACGCTTCGCAATGATCCTGACCCCCATGATCTCGAGAAGGTTCGCCGCCGGCTCGGGCAGCGGACCATAGCGGTCGCGGAGGTCCCGGTCGATCTGGAGCAGCCCGTCCTCGTCCCCGACGCCCGAGATCTCCTTGTAGGCCGCGAGCCGCAGGCTCGTGTCCTGGATGTACGACTCGGGCAGGAATGCCGAGGCGCGCAGGTTGATCTGCGTGTCCGGCTCCGGCGCGACCTCCTCGCCCCGCAGCTCGGCAACGGCCTCCTCCATCATCTGCGTGTAGAGATCAATCCCCACCGCAGCGATGTGGCCCGACTGCTGCTTGCCCAACAGGTTCCCTGCGCCCCGCGTCTCCAGGTCCTGGGCGGCGATACGGAACCCAGCGCCCAGCTCCGACAGCTCCTGGATGGCGCGGAGCCGGATGCGGGCGATGTCGGACAGGGCCTCCTCGGTGGGCGTCAGGAGATAGGCATAGGCCTTCTGCCGGCTCCGGCCGACGCGGCCCTTGATCTGGTACAGCTCAGCCAGGCCGAACCGGTCGGCGCGGTTGATGATGATGGTGTTCGCGTTCGGGATGTCGATGCCGGACTCGATGATCGTCGTCGTGACGAGTACGTTCAGGCCGCCGGCAACGAACTGCGCCATCACCTCCTCGATCTCGCCCTCCTTCATCTGGCCGTGGGCCACGCCGATCTTCGCTTCCGGCACGAGGCCCTGGATATACGCGGCCATGCGCTCGATGCCGGCGACGCGGTTCTGGACGAAGAAGACCTGGCCGTTGCGCCCGAGCTCGTGCTGGATGGCCTCGCGGATCACGCGCTTCCCGAACCGCGCGAGCACGACCTGGATGGCCTGCCGGTCCAGGGGCGGCGTCTGGATGATGGAGAGATCGCGGATCCCGGCAAAGGACATATGCAGCGTACGCGGGATCGGCGTCGCGGTGAGCGTCAGCACGTCCACGAGCTTCTTGAACTCCTTGATGCGCTCCTTGTGCTTCACGCCGAAACGGTGCTCCTCGTCGATCACCAGGAGACCCAGGTTCCTGAAGGCCACATCCCGCTGCAGCAGCCGGTGGGTGCCGATCACGATGTCCACGGTGCCGTTCTTCATCCCCTTGAGCGTCTCCTTCTGCTCCGCCTTGGTGCGGAACCGGGACATCATCTCCACGCGGATGGAGAACGCTGAGAGCCGCTCAGAGAAGGTGCGGCTGTGCTGGTCCGCGAGCAGCGTCGTCGGCACGATCACCGCCACCTGGAACCCGTCCTCAACCGCCTTGAAGGCCGCGCGGAGCGCAACCTCGGTCTTGCCGAACCCCACGTCGCCGCAGACCAGCCGGTCCATGGGTTTTTCCTTCTGCATGTCGCCCAGCACGTCCTCGATGGCCTTCTGCTGGTCCGGCGTTTCCTCGAAGGGGAAGGCCGCCTCGAACTCCCGGTACAGGTTGTCCGGCGGGTTAAGCGGCGTCCGGTGCATGGCCTCCCGGGCAGCGTAGATCTTCACCAGCTCCTGCGCCATGGCGAGGATGTCCTTCTTTACCCGCTCCTTGGTCCTGGCCCACGTCGGCGCGCCGAGCTTGTCCACCTTGGGCTGCGCCCCTTCGGCGCCGATGTACTTCTGGACCTTGTCGAGGGAGGAAAGGGGGACGTGCAGCTTCGCGTCAGGCTCGTAGCGGAGTGCGAGGAAGTCCGTCTCGAAGCCGTCCACGTTGATGTGCGAGAGCCCCTGGTACTCGCCGACACCGTAGTCCGTGTGGACCACGTAATCGCCGGGCTTCAGCTCCTTGAAGGACGAGAGGAACGGCGCAACCTTCGTTTTCGCGGTCCGCCGCCGGTGTACCTTGCTGCCGAAGATCTCTTCGTCGGTGATCATGACGAGCGAAAGGTCCTGCCACGCAAACCCCGCGGAGAGCCTCCCGGTCACCACCATGACCGGCCAGGGCCCATCGCTGTCTAGGTCGATCGATGCCCTGCGCGCCATCGCTACGCTGAACTCACTGAACATCCGCATGAGCCGGTCAGCCGCCTCATCGGTGCCGCAGACAAGCAGCACGCGGTTTGATTCCCGGAGCTTCTTCAGTTTTTCCGCAAGGCCGCCGACCGTGCCCTCGGCGTTCTCCGGAACGGTTGTCCCGTGTCCGAGGCTGTGGGACGGCCTGAGCCGGACCCCGAGCCAGGCGGCTGACTTCGTGTCCATGGCGTTGTGCCGTCCCGCTTCCGCGCCGAGCAGCTGCAGGTTGATCAGCGGTAACTCCGCAAGGCCGGCCATGATGCCTGCGTGATCGAGGTACAGGTCCGCTGCTTCCGGCAGGGTCCGTCCCTCCTCTACCTCCTCGCGCCTGCCCTGTTCGATCTTCTCAAACCACTCGTCTGCCTGCTTTTTGATGTCGTCAGGCTCGATCAGCGCGCACAGGGTCTGGCCAGGCAGGTAATGGAACAGGTCTTCCATAACATAGAAGAAAGGTGCAAGGAACTCGGCGCCGGGAGGGAACGAGCCCTCCCCGATCTGTTTACGGACCTCGTCGCAGACATGAGTAGTTGATCGGTCGTCATCAGATGACCCCTGCTCTTCACTCTGCATGGTTCGACCTAGCTCACCACCATGAGCCTGTCGAATGGCTCCGTACTCCGCATTCCGCACTGGGCTCACGATCAGCTCCCTGACCGGCAGGGCGACCGCCTGCTTGATCTCCGTAAGGGAGCGCTGCGTCTCCACGTCGAACACCCGCAGGGACTCAAGGGTATCGCCGAAAAACTCCAGGCGGACGGGATCCGCATGGGCAGGCGAGAAGAGATCGATGATGCCGCCGCGCCTGCTGAACTCGCCGACGCGGGTGACCGAAGGCGCATGCTCATATCCGGCGGCAATGAGCGCGTCGGCCAGAACGTCGGGGTCCGTCTGCTGGCCTGTGGTCATGGTCTTGACCGAGTCGGCGAACAGCTCCCAGGGCGGGAGCTTCTGCATCAGGCTGGTCACCGGAGCGATGAAGATCGCCCGGTCGCCGGAGACAAGGCCGTACAGGAAACGCATGCGTTCGCCCACGGTCCCGCTGTCCGGCGAGTCCGCCTCGAAGGGCAGGACGCCCCAGGGAGGAAAAACCAGGATATCCGTCTGTCGTTTATCAGAAGGGGCCTTTTCTTTCTCTGCGTTCTCCGCGTTCTCTGCGGTGACAAAGGTCTGCTTTTCGAGGAAGAACCGGAGGTCATCGGCCAGGAGGTCTGCCTCCTCCTCCGTTGCGGTCACGACGAGGAGCGGCCTTCCGCTCTCGCGGAAAAGCTCAAACAAGAAAAGCGCCTTCGAGCCCCCCCAGAGTTCGGAGACCTCTATGCTCTTTGTACCTGATCGGATCTTGTCGAGAGACAGGCGGAGTATTTCCTGAAGCTGTTTCATGCCGGAAGAACTATAACATGATGGGGAAGAGCGATGCAAGACAAGAGGGAGAAAGGTTCTTGGGTGAGGAGTGAGCGTTGAGACAACACTCGTGGCGGGTTGAGGGGTTGGTTATGAATCGTTATTGAAGGGGTATCATTGTCGTACCATAATGCCCACGATCGTACCGATAGAGAACTAAGATATTCCCAAATTTCACGGACGTTAAAACCTCACCGCGGGGAGGCTCACCTGGAACAGCGTTGGATGAACCCATCAAGGCAATCGTTGGATAGAAATCATCATTAATCATATGCCACGAAGCAGGACTGGCGGGCTGATTGTGGACTGTCTCTGTGGCCTCAACGATTAATTCGAGATCGCCATTTTCTTTAATCGACCATATCGCCCAGGTATTGGTATATTCTCCGTTCGAAGCTGAATGCTCCGACCCATTATAATTGATACGCTTGATCGCACCATTTTTTTTATCAACACGGTACCCGCCTTGGGACCTCACGGACAGATAAAGGCTACCCTCATTAAGCTCGCTGAATAAGTTCGTTCCACCGCACGCCGGTTCAGCACAATTCAACACGAGAATTGGTTTTAACGTGGCATCAAACGTCGCCAAAATGTCCCAGGTGGCCCCGCAACAACCAGCATTGTTGTAGCTAATAAGAACATTGGGTCTTTGCGAAGTCCACTGAGGGCACTGTACCAGGCCAGTAATCCGATCTTTCTTTTCATTTGCATAGCTATACATGAGTGACCCGTGAGCGGAGTAGAGACTTATTTTGTCAACATTCCTGCTATCGCTATCTCGATCCAGGGAACATACTAAAACGGTGCCTTGAGCGGCATTCCCATGAACTTTATAATAATTTTCACTCAATCCTTCGCCATGGACCACGCGGGTTATATCAAGGACCGTATCTTTCCCGATTGTTAAAAAAGTCTTATTGCCCCTTTCAGATATATTAACTCCAGGGGGAAACGGTTGAGGCCCGATCTCCCAGTCCTTGGTATACGCCTTCCCGATCCATTTCTCCTCAATGCTTTTTAACAGACGAACTTTTTGATTCTCGTTTTCTGCCAATACAACCTGAACATTTTCCACTGGTTTATACCAGTTGTAACCGGTGAAATGCTTCTGAAGGGCAGCATCCTCAAATCTGAAGCCCTTTCTTGCTAAAAAAGAATTTCGAACGATTCGCATGGTTTTTTGATCCATCAACGCAAGATAGTTCTCAAATTCGGTCGAATCCATTATTTTGTCGACGGTCTCGATTATTTCCGACTGGATATGAGGGCAGGATTTAAGGTCCATATTGATCCACTTCTTGCTGTTCAGGTTCTTCTTGATCGCGATCAATGCACTTTTGAGATTATCGGGACAGGTATTCGTTCGAATATTGTCTGCAGATTTCCCAAAAAGCATTGCGGGAAATACTGTTATTATTATGACCGTGAATGCTTTGAGCAGTATTTTCATTTGCCACTCCGACGTTCGCTTTGTATGATGTTAATCGTGTATCTCCGGCACGAACACCTGGATCAGCGGCTATAGGCCGTCCGCTGGATTCGAATGTTGAGTGCCTTTGATGCGCCGATAGTATGCAAATCCATGCTAAATCCTTTTCGACGAATCTGTTTCAGGGCTCTCCGCTCTTGTCTGCTCTGATTTCATAATGCTGTGCACGTTCATCGAAGCGAGAGAGTACTGCTCTCGCATTTTCCGGGACAACCGCCACTTCGTAATCCTCCCCTGCAAATTCTCGGACAGCATTCAGCGAGTCAAATAACATGATCGCGACGAATTCAACGTCCTCTCCAACTGGGCGACGAAGCAATTGAATACCCTTGAATCCATCGATGCGCCGGTTCTGAATATTGACGAAGATTTTCTCCTTAAGCAATGCCTCATACTTATCAGCATTGTCGGGCGTTGTCCATCCATGCCAGATTCGGCTAATCATATTTCGTTATTATCGGCCACCTATTGAATCCGACTGTTAAGAGTCCAACCCTGTGTTGAGTCTTATTCTTGATTACATCGGATTTGCGATGTTATCGAGTTGAGCAATGAACATGCCACGAAATGCCCTATGGAAGCTCCCCGTAGCATGTTCCGGGGACTGTGCGCGTTATTTGCGGATTCATAACGAATATATGCCTGATGTAGAATGCTGTCAATACTGTTAAAAGGGTATTGTATGGGTAGGCGCTGACGATTAATGGAATGCGGGAGAAGTGAAGGGAGTTCATACGAGTGCATAAAATCATGCCGGCGCGATAGTCTAAAGCAAAAAGGCGGTGAGGGTTTATCCCCACCGCCTTCGCTTTCTCCTGAATTCTGTCTTCTGAATTTCTTACGCTTTGGCAGAAGCCTTCGCTTCCTTCATCGCCTTCGGTGCGGAGACCAGAAAGCCCAAGGCCGTCCCGACCAGCCCGCCGGTGATGATGTGCACCGTGGCAGAGGCCGCGATGCCGACGCCGATGCCGACCACGATGGCCGCCCGCACGAAGAGGGTCGGCTCAACCGTCCCGCCCATCAGCTTCTGGAGGATGAACAGGGTCCCGTAACTCCCGAAGTAGAAGCCCGCCATCACCCCGAATACCAGGAACAGAATCCCGCCAACCACCGCTCCGATCTTCATGCCCGTCTTTACTGTTTCGTTCTTCATTGTCGTATCTCCTTTTTCGAAGTTTTGATTTATTTGCTGTTGTTATTCTTATTACCCTGAACCCTGGACCCTTGCCCCTGATTCTCTTACCTGTGGCTCGCTGCCTTGTGTTCTGCCTCTTCGTGCGCCGAACCTTCAAGCAGCTTGCCGGCCAGCCAGCCCACCGTGGTGGTGGCCGTCACGATCACGATGCCGGCGACCAAGACACCCACCAGCATGGAGATCAGCACGATGGCCCGGGAGACGAGACCCGGCTCGAGCGGAAGCCCGAAGAGCATGCCCGCGATATTGATGCCTGCCGCGCCGCCCAGAAGGCTGCCCGGGAGAAGTCCGAAGATTGCGAAGAGCACCAG
>Ga0102851_10000593_pt1 | contig 18750 bp, 14 predicted proteins | sample Mud3Dept3metaG_FD_79558 | JGI IMG/M metagenome (GOLD analysis project Ga0102851, IMG submission 79558) | Freshwater wetland microbial communities from Ohio, USA, analyzing the effect of biotic and abiotic controls - Mud 3 Core 4 Depth 3... | ecosystem: Environmental > Aquatic > Freshwater >... | reverse complement strand
GGTTCTTCTGGTTTTGTTTCATTTTGAATTCTTAATCAGGCGTCTTATCAGGAATTATAATTACAGGTCCTGCTATCAATAAAAGTAATAACGAATGAAAAAAGAATTTGTTCGAAAAGGTATGTAACTTAAAATCTTATACGGCTTTTGTCTTTCTCTCCCTGTCCCATTCTCCATTATTTTTCGCCTCATCCTCCTTTCCCCCTTCTCCTGGAAAAGAAAGGGGTATTGTGTTGTCTATTAGTTTATTAGCACCTCTCATTCAGGAGAGTGGTACGGAGTGAGGTAAAGAAAAAAATCAATTGAGAGCCTTTCCCGGGAAAGTGGAAAGTTTGGGTGAGGCAGATTAAAAAAAGCCTTCCTTCACATGTATATTTAATAAAACAGATTTTGGTCGTTATTTCGAGAAATCCGCCATCTCATTGGGGTATTCGTCGTTATCAACCTTCCTTTTTATCTCCTTAAATGCTTTCACAGTATACGCGACATCTTCAAGTGAATGTGATGCTGTAGGGATAAGGCGTAACATAACAACGTCCTTTGGTACTACAGGGTAGATGACGACAGAACAGAATATCCCGAAATTCTCACGGAGATCATAAATAAGCTGTGTGACCTTTCCAAGCGGACATTTGAAAAATACAGGTGTTACCGGAGATTCCGTCCTGCCAAGATCAAGTCCAGCATCTCTGAGTCCTTTCTGAAGAGCCCTGACTATTGTCCATAGCTTTTCTTTATACTCAGGATGTTCCTGAATAAGCTCAAGCCTTCTGATAGCTCCGAGTGTCATTGCCATCGGCAGGGATTTAGCATAAATCTGGGACCTCAGATTGAACCGTAAATAGGTTACAACTTCCTTGGTACTTGCCACGAAAGCGCCGATTCCGGCCATCGATTTGGCAAAAGTGGCAAAATAAACATCTATCTGATCCTGTACACCAAAATGTTCTCCTGTGCCGGCACCTGTTGCTCCCATGGTTCCGAAACCATGAGCATCATCAACAAGAAACCGGAAATTATATTTCTTTTTCAGAGCTGCTATTTTATCAAGCTTGCCCAGATCTCCGGCCATACCGAAAACACCTTCAGTGATTACAAGAATACCGCCGCCGGTCTCTTCAATAAGTTTGGTTGCACGCTGCAATTGTTTTTCACAGCCTTCAATATCATTATGCGGGTAAACAAATCTTTTTCCGAAATGAAGTCTTAACCCATCCATTATGCAGGCATGCGAATCGGAATCATATACTATTACATCGTGCCTGTCAACAAGAGCATCAATAATCGAAACCATTCCCTGGTAACCGTAATTGAGAAGATATGCTGACTCTTTCCTGACAAATTCGGCAGCCATTTTCTCGAATTTTTCGTGTGTTGTTGTTTGTCCCGACATCATTCTTGCACCCATAGGATAAGCAAGACCATATTTTGCAGTGGCTTCAGCATCTGCCTTAATAACTTCAGGATTACTTGCAAGTCCCAGGTAATTGTTTAAACTCCAGGTAAGAACCTCTTTGCCCCGGAACTTCATCCTTGGAGAAATTTCACCTTCAAGCTTCGGGAACATGAAATATCCGTCACCTACTACAGAATATTGCCCTAAAGCGCCCCTTGTTGATTTAATTTTGTCAAAAATATCCATCACAGCATGTTTTAGTAAAAATTGTCACAAAAATACAGATTAACAGGTATTCCATAATACCTATTTATACCTAATTTATCACCAGGATGCCATTTTGAAATAATTGTATAAAAATTCCGTTTTAATGCCTGAAATGAAAAAAAATATAGTAATTTTGCGCAACATTTTTTTTATGAGATTCAAAATACATATTGTTCTGATTTTTTTGGTGTTGCTGATTTCCTGTGGTGAGTATGAGAAAATCCTTAAGAGTACGGATTATGATCTCAAGAAAACCAAAGTCAGGGAATATTATGATGAAGGGCAATATATAAAAGCAACTGAATTACTGACTCAGATTCTTCCGAGATACAGGGCTACAGAGGAGGCAGAAGACCTTAACTGGATTAATGCGCAGAGCTTTTATGCAATGAAGGATTACTATACTGCAGGAAACTATTTTAAATCATATATCGATCAGTACCCTTTCGGGAAATATAATGAAGAGGCAAGCTTTATGGCGGCAATGTGCGATTATAATATAGCGCCAAGGGCAGAGCTCGACCAGGAAAATACGAGAAGCGCAATAGAAGGTTTCAGTGTTTTTATAAACAGATACCCGTCAAGCTCAAAGGTTGAAGAATGCAAAAGATATATGAAGGAGCTTGAAGAGAGAATTGTGGAAAAGTCATATCTGAGTGCAAAGCTCTATTATGAAATGAAACAATACAAAGCAGCAATAGTGGCTCTTACCAATAGCCTCAAGGAGTTTGCTGATACAAAATTCAGGGAGGAAATGATGTACCTTAAGCTTAACTCACTTTTCCTTTATGCTGAAAACAGCATGGCGAATAAGCAAAAAGAACGATACCAGGCAACCCTCGATGATTATTATTCCTTTATGGAAGAGTTCCCTGAAAGCCGGTACTCAAAAGAAGTTAAAAGGATTTTTCAGTCCACTACCAGGTTTCTTAAAACCGGAGTTTCTGATACAGAAGCAAATAATTAAAAACTTTATATGGATTACAGAAAATCAACAGCCCCGTCAACAACTGTAACGCGTAACCTTGACCTGATGACACATGGAACAGGGAATATTTATGAAACTGTTATCATTGTATCAAGAAGGTCGAACCAGATTGCTGTCGAAATGAAGCAGGAACTTAATAAGAAGCTTGAAGAGTTTGCTTCATTCAGCGATAACCTGGAGGAGGTATTTGAAAACCGTGAACAGATAGAGATATCGAAATTCTACGAAAGACTTCCGAAACCAACTTTGATTGCCTTACAGGAGCTTGAGGAAGGAAAAATATTTCACCGGAATCCGGAGAAACAAGCCAAACAAAAATAAATTCAGCTTTAATATGCTGAAAGACAAAAATATACTTGTAGGAGTAACCGGAGGTATTGCAGCTTTCAAAACTGCAACCATAATCCGGCTTCTGGTTAAGGAGGGTGCTGATGTGAAAGTCATCATGACAGAACATGCCAGGGAATTCATCACGCCTCTTACCCTTGCCACATTATCAAAAAATCCTGTTCTGACAGAATCCTTTAGTCCTGAAAACGGGAGCTGGAACAGCCATGTCGATCTTGGTTTGTGGGCTCACCTTTACCTGATTGCTCCTGCAACAGCCAATACAATTGCAAAGATGGCTTCCGGTATCGCAGATAATCTGCTCCTCACAACTTATTTATCAGCCCGTTGTCCTGTAATTGTTGCCCCGTCAATGGACGCTGATATGCTGAATCATCCTGCTACTATCATTAATATTGAAACCCTGAAAGCATTCGGGAACACAATACTGGAACCAACATGCGGCGAACTTGCAAGCGGACTTACAGGAAAAGGCCGTATGGCAGAACCGGAAGAAATAGTAAAGGAGATAGAAAGCTTCTTTCAAAAAAAAAAATCATAAGCCTCTGACAGGCAAACATGTTCTCATCAATGCCGGTCCTACACGTGAACCTCTGGACCCGGTCAGGTTTTTAAGCAATTATTCTTCGGGAAAAATGGGAATAGCTCTTGCAGATGCCGCTGCAGATTCCGGAGCTATCGTTGAACTTGTTCTTGGGCCGGTGAATATCCTGCCTGAAAATAAATCTGTCAAAATAATAAAAGTAATAACAGCAGAAACAATGGCAGCCGAATGTATTTCGCGTTTTCCGTCATGCGATATTGCAATTCTTTCAGCTGCAGTAGCTGATTTTACGCCTTCACAGGTTGCAGAAAAGAAATTGAAGAAAGAGGGAAATGAGATGGTTCTGAAACTTAAATCCACAACAGATATCGCAAAAACTCTCGGGCAATTAAAAAAACGATCTCAGTTCATCGCCGGTTTTGCACTCGAGACAGACAATGAGATCAAAAATGCAACTTTAAAGCTGGAACAAAAGAATCTGGATATCATAGTATTGAATTCGTTAAAGGAAGAAGGTGCGGGATTTGATTATGATACTAATAGAATCACGATCATTGACAAGTACAATAATATTAATAAATTTGAGTTGAAATCAAAGAAAGAAGCTGCGCGGGATATACTCGACAAAATTATTTCAATGATAGAAAAAGTATGAAACTGGTACACCTCCCAAAATTTTTGCTTCCGGTAATGCTGATCATATCTCCCGGGAATATCGCTTCCCAGGAACTCATCTGCAATGTGCAGGTCTCTGCTCAGAAAATCCAGGGATCTAACAGACAGGTATTTGAGAATATGCAGCGTGATATTTATGATTTCATGAATAATACCGTATGGACAAACCATGTTTTCAGCTATACGGAAAGGATCGACTGCAATTTTCTTATAACACTGAATGACCAGATCTCTGCTGATGAATTCAGCGGAACCATACAGATCCAGCTAAGAAGACCTGTCTACAATACTACTTATAATACCACATTGCTGAATTTTATGGATAATAACTTCAGATTCAGGTATGTGGAATTTCAGCCGCTGGAGTTTGATCCAACGACACACCGTTCAAGTCTTATTTCTGTCCTTGCATACTATGCTTATATTATACTTGGCTTTGACTATGATTCATTTTCCCTTGAAGGAGGTACAGAGTTTTTTCAGATGGCCGAGAAAATTGTTACAAATGCGCAGAACGCTCCTGAAGCAGGATGGAAACCTTATGATGGCTCCCGGAACAGAAACAGGTACTGGCTGATTAAAAATATTCTCAATAGTGAATACGAGGGTGTAAGAAAATTTATTTACGATTATAATATAAACGGACTTGACAAGATGGAATCGAGGATCTCTGAAGCAAGGACAAGCATGGTGGAAAGTCTCAGGCTTATGCAGGAGGTCTACCGGAAAAGACCCGATCCCTTCATGTACCTTGTCCAGGTTGTAATGGAATCAAAGTCAGACGAGCTGATCAATATATTTGCGGAGGCATTCCCGGAAGAAAAAAGCCGTGTAATACAGATACTCACAGAGATAGATCCTTCAAACAAATCAAAATACGAAAAGATTACTGCATCCAACGTTCCTTAATAATCAGATATGCTGGTAAAACTGTTCGTACAAAACTATGCCCTCATCAAAGACCTGGACGTCCAGCTTGAGAACGGCCTGACAATTATTACCGGCGAAACAGGCGCCGGAAAATCTATACTTCTGGGAGCTTTGTCACTTATTCTCGGAACCAGGGCAGATACTTCTGTCCTGCTTGAGAAAAATGAAAAATGTATTGTTGAAGGGACATTCAGAATTGAAGAATATGACCTTTCCGAGTTTTTTGCATCAAATGAACTTGATTATGAACCTGTCACAATTTTAAGACGGGAGATCAATCCAGCCGGCAAATCCAGGGCTTTTATCAATGACACGCCGGTAACAATCAACCTTTTAAAGGAATTGGGTGATAAGCTTATTGATATCCATTCACAGCACCAGACACTTATGCTGAGTGATAATTCTTTTCAGCTTAATGTTATTGATTCCTTTGCCGGGACTGCTAAACTGAACAGTGAATACAGAACAGGCTATAATAATTACAGGAAGCTTAAAAAAGAGTATTCAGATTTAAAAGAAAAAGCAGACAGGACCAAGGCTGATCTTGAATACTACCAGTTCCAGGTTAATCAGCTTGAAGAAGCAAAACTCGTGCCCGGTGAACAGGAAGAGCTTGAAAAGGAACAGGAACTCCTCAGCCATGCAGAAGAAATCAAAGTGGCATTAAGCAACTCTTCGAACATGTTTGCATCTGACGGTATTTCCATACTCTCCATGCTAAGGGAGATAAAAACCAATCTGGATAAAATAAAAACATTCATACCTGAAGGTGAAGATATCTCTTCCAGGGCAGATTCTTCCTATATCGAACTGAATGACATGGCAGGTGAAATTGAAAAGCTTGCCATATCAATTGATGCTGATCCTCATCGTCTGGCTCATGTAAATGACCGTCTTGACAATATCTATTCACTGATACAAAAACATCGGGTGAATAATCTTAATGAGCTGATAAACAAGAAAGAAGAAATCAAGAATCTGATTAAATCAATTGTTACCAGTGATGACCGGATGACAGAACTGGCATCAATTCTGGAAAGAGAGACTGATAAACTGAAAAAACTTTCCAGGGAGATTTCAGATAAGAGAAACAGAATAATTCCAGATGTTGAAAGGAAAATTACTGAATTACTGAAGCAGCTTGGAATGCCGAACGCCAGGTTTAAGATCTCTTTTTCACAGACAGGAGACTTTACTAATACCGGCATCGATCACGCAGATTTTCTGTTTACTGCAAATAAGCAGGTGGCACCTGAAAATCTTGCCAGAATCGCTTCAGGAGGAGAATTGTCAAGAGTAATGCTCAGCCTGAAATCATTCCTGACAAAGAACCGCAACCTGCCTACAATAATTTTCGATGAGATTGATGCAGGGGTTTCCGGCGAGATTGCTGATAAAGTGGGTCAGATACTGGCAGGTATGGGAGAATATATGCAGGTTGTGAATATTACACATCTGCCACAGGTGGCTTCGAGAGGAACAAAGCACTATCATGTCTATAAAGATGAAACAGGAGATTCAACAATTACCCGTATTAAATTGTTATCATCCGATGAAAGAATACTTGAAGTCGCAAGGTTGCTGAGTGGCAGCGAAGTTACTGAGATTGCCATGAAAAATGCACGGGAACTTTTGCAGGCAGTCCTTAAATAATAAATCCTTGATATATCCTGGTGACTTATAGATACTTAATAAGTAAAAGATTTAAATAATTCTTTCTTTGTGCTCTTTGAGATAACCTTTGCAGTTAAAAAATAACACCAAAGGACACCAAATGCACTCTTAGGACACAAAGGAGTTTAACTTCAAATTTTACTGTCAGGTAATTAAAATTTGATTTTAAAGAGCAAATTGATAAATCAATAAAAGAATTAAAAGATGGAAGGAACACTTCTGAAGGGTAAAAAAGGAATCATCTTCGGAGCCCTTAACAATAAATCAATAGCATGGCAGGTTGCCCTGAAAGCATGGCAGCATGGAGCCGAGCTTGTTCTTACCAACTCACCTGTGGCAGTAAGAATGGGTACAATCAACGATCTGGCCGGGATAACCGGCGGTTCTGTGATTGCTGCTGATGCAACAAAAATGGAAGATATTGATAATCTCCTGTCTGAAAGCATGAAAATATTCGGAGGACAGTTAGACTTTATTCTGCATTCTATTGGAATGTCTCCCAATGTCAGGAAGGATATTCCTTACGAACAGACTAACTACGAAAATATGCTGAAGACATTTAATATATCAGCACTCAGCTTTCACAGGATTTTGCAAACCGCCTATAAACTTGATGCCATAAAAGAATGGGGCTCGGTTGTTGCATTATCTTATGTTGCTGCGCAACGTACTCTTACAGGATATAACGATATGGGTGATGCTAAAGCACTGCTTGAATCTATTGCCAGGAGCTTCGGTTATATCTATGGGCGCGACAGGCATGTCAGGATCAATACGGTTTCACAATCTCCCACGCTGACGACTGCAGGCAGCGGTATACATGGCGTTGATTCACTCATAGACTTCTCAGAGCGGATGTCACCGCTGGGAAATGCTACAGCTGAGGAATGTGCTGATTACTGTGTTGCTTTATTCTCCGATCTTACAAGAAAAGTCACGATGCAGAATCTCTATCATGACGGAGGATTCTCAAGCATGGGTATGAGTCTTAAAGCTATCGAGCAATACCGGAAAAGCTTCGGGGAATGCGACTGAAATCCTAAAACAGGTAATTCAATCCCATATAGAATCCTATATTGCCGTCCTGATTATTTAGAGCTTTACCAAGATCGAAGGCAATGATGAAGTTTTCATTCATAACCACCCTCAGACCGACTCCGGCGCTCACATGAAGTTTTTCAGCATCATCATTGAAAAAATCTGACTGGCTGTAAAACAGATTGGTAAAATCGGGTGTTGTGAACTTTATTTTATCGGTAACCAGTCCGAAATCGGTAAAACCGTTTACTCCCAGATAAAAATTCTGATTTATAAAGTTAAAGCGTACAGCTTTCCACCTTAATTCTGCATTACCATAGAAAAATCCGTCACCTACCACCCTGTTACGCCAGATACCGCGAAGTGATTTGGAACCTCCGAGACCCTCTGATGTTGCACCTCTGAGAGCTGACACAATAACCTGCGACTGGTAATAAAATGGCACATCTCCGAACAGGGTCTGCTGATACCCCAGCCTGTAAGCAAAGCTAAGATCAAAAGGGATCAGGGTAAAATATTGCCTGTAAGTCAGGTAAAGCTTTGCAAAAGAAGCTTCACTTCCCAGGAATTTCAGAGATGTTTCTATTCCTGCTTCTGACCACATCCCCTTCATTGGATTCGGCCTGTTGTCTCTTGTATCGTAAGTGACTCCGAATTTTATGGTATTGATAAGGCCACCGTCAGCTTCTTCAGATGAAAGTATATTCCAGTCCTGATAAAGCTCATAGAGACCAATGGTATCAGGAAGCTGGTCTTCCGGATCTTTGCCTTTGTTAAGCTTATTGAGATCAACCGATGATATTTTGAAATTCTGTATTGCAAAACCTGCACTCCATTTGAGCTTATCACCTGCAAGTTTCCCCTCAAAATCATTTTTAAACCTTAAAAGTGAACGTTTAAAACGGTAGAACATTCTTGTAACATAATCAGAGGACTCTGAATCAACCCAATCTTTGTTGATAACTGCATCATATCCGTTAAATCCGGAAAAATCGTAAGCCTGGTCGGGGAGATATGCAAGATCGGTAGAAAGCCTTATACCGGGAATAAGATGTTCTGATTCATAGTTAAACCTGTAGATGCCGCTTCCCTTGGTAAACCGTGATAATTCAAGATACAGCTTATGGTAATAATCCGGATAGATTTCACCGGTTCCGTAATAATAAAGATCTATCAGACCTCCGTACTGAAATCCCAGGTCAGTATCGAAAGAGATTGCAGGCAGAATACCAAAATTCCATCCGGATTTGATTTTTGTTTCCTGGGCATATATTGAAAGTACCGGAAAAGCCATAAGTATAACGAAAAGGATCTTTTTCATATATAACTGTTTTGTTTATTGATCTAAAGATAAAGAAAAACGGAAATATCAATCCGGTTTTTTAAATTTGCTACCTTAGACCTTTGTTTTATGATTAAATGATTATGGGATTGCTCATTAAAAATATACGATATCTTGTTCAGACTGAAGATCATCCGCGAAAGAAAATTTGCGGAAGCGAAATGGCAAAACTGAAAACGATACCGGAAGCATTTCTTTTTATTGAGGAGGAGAAAATTAAAGATTTCGGAACAATGAGAGATATCCCTCCCGGATACCAGTCATCTGATCATGTGCAGAATAAGATAATTGATGCGACCGGCAGGATTGTTTTTCCATCATTTTGTGATCCTCATACACATCTTGTTTATGCAGGCAGCCGTGAAACTGAATTCACGGATAAAATAAAGGGATTATCATATTCTGAGATCGCCAAAAGGGGGGGAGGAATATTAAATTCAGCTGAGCTTCTGCGAAAAACGTCTGAAAATGAGCTGTTTGAACAGTCCATGGAGCGTGTTAATGAAATTATATATCTTGGGACCGGTGCAGTCGAGATAAAAAGCGGTTATGGCCTTGCAACGGCAGATGAACTTAAAATGCTGAGGGTGATAAAAAGGATTAAAGAGAGTTCTCCGGTTGAGGTCAGAGCTACATTTCTGGGAGCCCATGCTGTTCCCCGGGAATATAAAAACGAAAAGGAAAAATATGTTGATCTTGTTATTAATGAAATGATACCTGTTGTGGCTTCGGAGGAACTGGCTGATTATATAGATGTATTCTGTGATAACGGTTTCTTTTCAGCTGAGGATACTGAAAGAATTCTCATGGCAGGACTTAAATATGGTCTCACGGCAAAGTTACACGCGAACGAACTTGGTTATTCGGGGGGCATTCAGGTCGGAGTAAAATACGATGCTCTTTCAGTTGACCATCTTGAATGCTCAGGAGATGCTGAAATAGATTCGCTGAAAGATACCGGCACAATGCCAACTCTTCTGCCTGGTTCGTCTTTTTTTCTGGGGCTGCCTGATCCGCCGGCCAGGAAAATAATTGATGCAGGACTGCCAGTCGCACTGGCTTCAGATTATAATCCGGGTTCATCGCCATCCGGAAATATGAAGCTTATCATGTCGCTTGGCTGCATAAGGTTAAAAATGCTTCCTGAAGAGGTAATCAATGCTGTGACAGTTAATTCTGCATATGCAATGGGATTGTCCCAAACCCATGGTTCAATTGCCCGGGGGAAGATTGCAAATGTGTTTATTACGAAAGAAGTTCCGACATATGAGTTTATACCGTATGCATTTGGAAGCAACCTGGTTGAGACAGTAATACTAAAAGGTGAAATAATAAAATGATATTTAACCACAAAGAACTCAAAGTTCGCACGAAGAGCGCAAAGGATTTCCTTTGTGGTTAAGTAAAACTTATTGAAAACCATTTTTCGAATTTTAAATGGAGAAGAGAATTGTAGAATGCGTTCCGAATTTCAGTGAAGGCAGGGACATGTCTGTCATAGAGCAGATTACTGACGTTATTGAATCGGTTGAAGGAGTTAAACTGCTTGATGTTGATCCCGGAAAAGACACGAACAGAACCGTTATCACCTTTGTCGGAGGTCCCGATGCCATTTCGGAGGCGGCATTCCTCTCAGTTAAAAAGGCTTCAGAAGTTATTGACATGTCCGGGCATCACGGCGAGCATCCGCGAATGGGAGCCACTGATGTATGTCCTTTTATTCCGGTTTCCGGTATCACAATGGAGGAGGTGGTCAACATTGCACGAAAAGTTGCGGAACGGATTGGAAAAGAGCTGAAAATACCGGTTTATTGTTATGAAAACGCAGCTTTTGAAGAAAAACGGAGAAACCTGGCAAATTGCAGGGCCGGTGAATATGAAGGACTTAAAGAAAAGATGGCTGATCCCACGTGGAAACCAGATTTCGGACCGGCAGTTTTTAATAGGAGATCAGGAGCAACAGCTGTCGGAGCGCGTGATTTTCTGGTCGCATTTAATGTTAATCTGAATACCACATCAGCTCGACGGGCAAATGCAATTGCTTATGATGTCCGTGAGAAAGGCCGGATTATTACAAATGATAAAGGTCAACAGATATGTGTCCCCGGTACACTTAAAAGTGTCAGGGCAATAGGCTGGTTCATTGAGGAGTACGGAATCGCACAGATTTCAATGAACCTGACAGATATATCGGTCACTCCGGTTCATATTGCTTTTGATGAGGTGTGCCGCAAAGCTGATGCCCGGGGGATAAGGGTGACCGGATCAGAACTTGTAGGGCTTATACCTCTGAAAGCATTGCTTGATGCCGGTCGTTATTTCCTTGGAAAACAACAAAGGTCAACAGGAGTATCAGATGATGAACTTATTAAAATAGCAATAAAATCGATGGGACTAAGTGAAATACACACTTTTAAACCTGAAGAAAAAATAATCGAATTTGTTATGGCAGAAAAAGGAAAAAGGAAACTGATCGACTTGAATCTGAGAGAATTCATGAATGTAACTGCTTCTGAATCTCCGGCACCCGGAGGAGGATCGGTTTCTTCCTATATGGGAGCGCTCGGGATTGCTCTGGGTACAATGGTCGCTAACCTGTCAGGCCACAGGAAAGGCTGGGACGACAGGTGGAAAGAATTCTCCGACTGGGCTGAAAGGGGAAAGGAAATTCAGAACAGGTTATTAGAACTGGTGGATGAAGATACAGAGGCATTTAATAAAATAATAGAAGCTTACAGGCTTCCCAAAAAGAGTGAAGAAGAGAAAATAACCAGAAATAATGCCGTTCAGGCAGCTACAAGGAATGCTATCCTGATTCCATTCAGGGTAATGGAAACAGCATATTCCGGTTTTGAGATTATCAGGGAAATGGTTGAAAATGGAAACCCGTCTTCTGTAACTGATGCGGGAACAGGTGCATTGGCTCTGCGATCATGTATAAAGGGAGCCTTTTTGAATGTTAAGATAAACGGATCCGGACTCAACGACAGGGAATTTGTCGAAGGTATTTTAGACAAAGGCAGGACAATTGAATTGAAAGCTGACAAGGAAGAAGAGAATATCCTTAAAAAAGTTGAATTGCTGATCAGCTGCAAAAGCAGATCATAAACCTTCCTGTAAAATATTCACAGATTATTAGTACTGTATATTAAGTAGTATTTCTTATCTTTGGTATAGGATGGCATTATTCTTTGACCATTTTTGATTTACAAAGATCCGGCAGAAAACCTTATAAATGACATTATTTTAAATTCAGATGCCCTAAATATCTAAAGTACAAAGACTTATAAAAATATTGTTCAAGTTTTTCAAATTTCCAACAGAATGCTTTTACGTAAGCTTTAACTGGCATATCATGGAAATGAATATTTTTATAAGAAAAATTAATTGAATATATTCGAAGCTCTTTTATTAACCTAAATCTGTTTTTTATGAAAAAAGTCTTAATGCTTTTTTTGCTGCTGATCATTACAGGATCTCTTGTTATGGCTCAGACAGTGAGGATTTCCGGGCAAGTGACCTCTGCGGAGGATGGATCTGAAATCCCCGGAGTTAATGTGACCGTAAAAGGAACTACCATCGGAGTAATCACAGGAGTTGACGGAAGGTATCAGATAGAAGTGCCTGTCAATGCTGAAACTCTGATATTTTCTTTTGTCGGAATGGCAGACAGGGAAGAACTAATTTCCGGGAGAACGACTATCAACGTTGTTATGTCAACATCTCTGGTTTCGGTTGATGAGGTTGTCGTAATTGCATATGGAACATCAACAAGACAATCCTTTACAGGTTCAGCCGATATGGTTAAAGCCGATAAAATTGTGAAAATTCAAACAGCTTCTCCTGTAAAAGCTCTCGAAGGTGTAGCAGCGGGAGTACAGGTCACCGGCGGTATCGGACAACCGGGTTCAAGTGCCAATATCCGGATCAGAGGGATCGGATCAGTTAATGCCTCAAGTTCACCTCTCTATGTTGTGGATGGTGCTCCATTTGACGGAAATCTTAATTCAATCAATACAAATGATATTGAATCTATTTCTGTTTTAAAGGATGCTACTTCTGCCGCTTTATATGGAGCACGTGGTGCAAATGGTGTGATAATAATCACCACCAAGAAAGGATCTTCCGGTCAGACCCGTGTCAATTTCAGAGCAACTCTTGGTGCTGTAAGCAGGGCAATACCTGAGTTTGACAGAGTTGGAGTTAAGGATTATTATGAACTGATGTGGGAAGGCTGGCGGAACGCTCTGGTCAACGCCAGTGGTTATACCCCGGAAAATGCAGCCATTGCTGCAAGTGGAAATACAACAAGCGGTATAGTTAATAAACTTGGTGGTTATAATAGTTATAATGTAACAAATGATCAGCTGATCGGACTGGATGGTAAATTGAATCCGAATGCTGAATTGCTTTATTATGATGACTGGAATGAAAACCTGGCACAGACCGGGCTCAGACAGGATTATAACCTTTCTCTGAGCGGTGGTAATGAAAAAAGCAAATATTTTGCATCTGTTGCAAGCTTAAATGAGGAAGGTATGGTAAAATGGTCAACATTTAAGCGTCTTACAGGGAGAGTAGGTGCTGAGTCACAGGTGAAAAAATGGCTGAAAATGGATGCTTCGTTGTCGGGGGCAACATCCAAGCAGGTCGGATTCCTTGCCGAGGGTACCTATACAACTAATCCCTTTTATTATGGCAGGATGATGGGTCCGATATATCCTATCTGGCAACGCGACGCTTCCGGAGAAATTATCCTGGATGGTAATGGTGATCCTATGTTCGATCTGGGTGGAGGTACAAGTATTTATAAGTGGGCTGGACATACACGTCCTTATGCCCCAAACTCAAACCTTATGCTTACTCTCCCGATGGATGAAAGGTCTACTGCTTTGAATACTTTTTCTGCCCGTATCGGTGCAGAAGTTTCATTTCTGAAAGATTTCAAATTCAGAGTATCCTATAATACTGACCTGTCGAACTACTTCCTTACTACCTATCAGAATTATCTTTATGCAGACGCAGAGGCAGTCAAAGGACGTTCTACAAAAGAGTACAGAAAAGTAGTTTCGTACACTATGAACGAGATTCTTACATGGAACAGGAGGATCGGATCACATAGTGTGTCATTACTGGCTGGTCACGAAAATTATTTATATACCTGGTCTAATGTCTATGCCACCAGAACAGGTTTTACTGTACCAACCACAGAGCTTGTTGCAGCTTCGGTAGCAGAGGGAAATGGTTCATCTTCAGATCAATATGCCATTGAAGGTTACCTCTTCCGCGGAGATTACAATTTTTCTGACAAATATTACTTTTCCGGCTCATTTCGGACAGATGGCTCTTCAAGATTCTTTAAGGATGTTCGCTGGGGTAATTTCTGGTCACTGGGCGGATCCTGGAGAATCAGCCAGGAGACTTTCATGCAGAACCTTTCATGGATCGACGATCTCAAATTAAAAGCTTCATTCGGTGAACAGGGTAATGATGATATCAACAGCTATTACGGATGGCAAAGTCTTTTCTCCATCTCCGGAAGGAACAATGGCAACTATAACGGAGCTTTACATTCACAGCTGGAAAACAAAGCGTTGAAATGGGAGAAAAACGCAAACCTCAATGTTGGAGTTGAATTTGATGTTTTAAAACGTATCAGAGGTACAATCGAATATTTCATCCGAAATTCCAGTAACCTGCTGTTTAGTGTGCCTCTTCCGCAATCGACCGGCATCTCATCAAACTGGCAGAATATAGGATCTATGAATAATAAAGGTGTTGAAATGACAATTGGAGTAGATATCTTTAAAGTAAATGATCTGACATGGAATTTAGAGATTAATGCCACTACTTATAAGAATAAGATAACAAAAATGCCGCTCGGTTCAGACGGTAAGCCCCAGGAAATTATATCCGGAACGAAAAAATTATCTGAAGGGCACTCTATTTACGATTTCTGGCTTAGAGAGTGGGCTGGTGTCGATCCTGCTGATGGAAGCGCCTTGTACTATAAAGATATAAAGGATACTGAAGGGAATGTTACAGGTCGTGAAACAACAAAAGATCAGAATGCTGCAAGCTATTATTATGTGGGAACGTCCATCCCTGATTTATATGGCGGTGTAACAAACACCATTTCTTATAAAGGATTTGAGGTTTCAGCTCTTGTTACTTACTCACTGGGAGGAAAAATGTACGATTCAAACTGGGCTACATTGATGCATACCGGTGCTTTTGGGTCAAACTGGTCAACCGATATTCTTGATCGCTGGCAAAAAGCAGGCGACATAACTAATGTTCCCCGACTTCAGAATAACTACACTGCTGCAACAGCTGCTTCTTCCCGTTACTTGACAAACTCAAGCTTTATGTCATTAAGAAATGTTACTCTGTCCTATAGTCTCCCTGTATCAATCTCAAGAGCTTTAGATATGTCAGAGTTAAGAGTTTTTGTTTCTGGTGATAACCTTGGATTATTATGTAAGCGCAAAGGGATGGATCCGCAACAAAATTTTGGCGGAACAGCAGACTTTACTTACGTTCCCAGCAGAATATTAAGTTTTGGAGTTAATTTAACTTTCTAATAAGAATAATATGAAAAAGTTGTTTTTAATCATTATAAGCCTGTCTCTGTTCCTTATGCTGGGGTGTGAAAAAGAGTACCTGGAAAGGGTGCCGACATCCAGCCTTGCAGAGAAAGACCTGTTATCAACCGTTGGAGGTAACCATACTCTCTTACATGGAATACACCGGTCAACATACGCCTTCTACGGATCTCACGACAGATATGGTCAAAAAGCTATTGACATGGCTGTTGATTTGCTTGGTGAGGACTTCTTCCAGAGTGAACGCGGTTACGGCTGGTTTGTGAGATGGTATCAGTACCTTGATCATAGAGATATTAACGCTGGTAATCTTGAATGGGTCTGGTCCTACTATTATGACATAGTTGATAATGCCAATATCATTCTGGCAAATATTGACAATGCATCAGATGCTGCACTGAATGTGGCACGTGTCGATTTCATAAAGGCAAATGCTCTTACATACAGGGCATTCAGCTTCTACCAGCTTGTACAGTTATATGCTGACAGGTATGATATTGGAGGAGCAAATACTCATCTTGGCATTCCGCTTGTAATTCAACCGACCCAGGTTGGCCAGGCAAGAGCAACCGTGGCAGAAGTTTATGCACAGATTAATACTGATCTTGATGCAGCAATAACTCTCTTTACGGGTTCCACTTATAAAAAGGTTAATGTATCTGAAATAGATCTCAATGTTGCACAAGGTATCAAGGCTCGTGTTGCATTAACCACAGGTCAGTATGCAACTGCTGAAGCGATGGCGGTTGCTGCACGTACCGGACATGCACTGGTCCCTGCCACCAAATACGGATATGGATGGAACAAGGCTGATAATACTGAATGGATGTGGGGAGCAGTTCTTATTACCGAGCAGCAAACAAGTTATGCCTCCTGGTTCTCACATATTGATCCGTATTTCGGAGGTTATGCTTCTCTCGGTAATCATAAAATTATAAGTACCCTTGTTTATGACTACATGAGTGCGGATGATGAACGGAAAAAAGTATTCAAAACCATTGGCGGCAAAGCAAGGGTTGGGAAGAAATTTACCGGGAACGGCGGATATGATGCAACAGGTCAGTCAAACTGGACAAATGACTATCTGTATATGAAAGCCGGGGAGATGTATCTTATAGAGGCAGAGGCAATAGCCCGCCAGGGTGGAAGAGATGCTGAAGCCCAGACAGCATTATTTAACCTGGTTTCCAAAAGAGATCCAACTTATGTTCAGAGTATTCTGACCGGGGATCCTTTGATTCAGGAAATTTTAATGCAGCGCAGGTGCGAACTTTGGGGCGAAGGATTCCGGTTTTTTGACCTTAAGCGTCTGAATCTTGATCTTAACAGGGCTGACCTTGGCCATACAACATCATTATGGAATGCCGCCGGATATTTTCCTGCCGGAGACAAGAATTTCGTATTCCTGATCCCGAAACAGGAAATGGATGCTAATCCGTTAATGGTACAGAATCCTCTGTAATAGTTCAGAGTGAATTTATATCAATTCAGGGAAGGCTGATCCGCCAACTGGCGGGCAGCCTTTTTTATTGTTTGGCAGATAAATAGTTGTTAAAGCAGCAAAAACTGTATTTGAGGCTAAAAAAGTTGTACATGACATTTGTCATATAAAATAATTAAATATCTTAGCGTCGCGATTACTCAATTAACCTAAATTTTTATTTATGAAAAGAATCCTAATGTTTTTTTCACTGTTGCTCATAACAGGTACCATCGTTATGGCGCAAACAGTGCAGATTTCCGGGACGGTGACAGGTTCTGAAGACGGACTGCCGTTGCCCGGTGTAAACATAACTGTAAAAGGGACGACTGTAGGTGCAATTACAGGTGCAGATGGTAAGTATGTTTTATCAGCACCTGCCAGTGCCCAAACCCTTATATTCAGCTTTATCGGTTTTGTAACGCAGGAAGTCCCGATCCAGGGCAGGACATCGATCAATGTTATCCTCAGGCAGGACCTTTACAATGTCGATGAAGTAGTAGTGGTTGCTTATGGTACGCAGCAAAAACGCGACATAACCGGCTCCATTGCATCAGTAAACGGCAATGATATTAAAATGCCGGTTCAGAGCTTTGATCAGGCCCTTCAGGGTAAGGCTACCGGAGTTGCCATTACCATACCTAACGGAGTATTGAACAACCCTCCCGTTATTCGAATAAGAGGTGTTAACTCGATATCAGGAAGTTCTTATCCGCTTATCGTGGTTGACGGTGTGCCGATGTTCACAGGGGATGTATCTGCAAACAGCGCTGCATCAAATGCTCTCGCTGATATTAATCCTGCAGATATTGCATCAATGGATATCCTCAAGGATGCATCTGCAACAGCTCTCTACGGATCACGTGCTGCCAATGGAGTTATTATTATTACAACAAAACGCGGTGCGGCCGGGAATACCAGGGTTACATATGACGGATATGTAGGCTGGTCTGAATCTTATCATCTTTTTGAAATGATGAATGCAGATCAGTACTTTACGCACAAAAATCTGGCTTATGCAAATGCCGGTTCATCGACAGTTCTGGTCAGAGCCCTTGATGCCAATGGCGATCCGGTTGCAACAAATTGGGCAGATGAAGTATATCAGAAAGGATTTCAGCAGAGTCATGCTTTAACTATTTCCGGAGCTACCGGCAATACAAATTATTTTCTTTCAGTAGGTTATTCTGACCAGACCGGTATAATCAAAAAGAATTATTATACCAGGAAAAATGCAAGGCTGAATGTTGATCATAAAATAAATAAATATTTAAGCCTTGGTGCAAATATTTCTTATACAAATGGTCTGAGTGAAGCTCCGAATACGGGTTCACTGGCAGGGCAGGCATTTAACACAGCTGGTGCTGCACGTCTTGCATTTGTTTTACCCCCAATTATTGGCCCATATCTGAATGATGGCAACTATAATATTAGTGGTTCACAGATTGGAAGTATGGGTACAG
>Ga0102851_10000591_pt1 | contig 18759 bp, 17 predicted proteins | sample Mud3Dept3metaG_FD_79558 | JGI IMG/M metagenome (GOLD analysis project Ga0102851, IMG submission 79558) | Freshwater wetland microbial communities from Ohio, USA, analyzing the effect of biotic and abiotic controls - Mud 3 Core 4 Depth 3... | ecosystem: Environmental > Aquatic > Freshwater >... | reverse complement strand
GTGCCGGCGGCGGCGTTCGCCACGGTCGAGCTCGCCACCGATCCGCCGCGCGAAACCTTCCGCTCGAGCGGCACGCTGGGCGCCGCGCGCAGCGTCCACCGCCACCCGTTCCCCGACCTCTACCGCGCCGCGGTGGACGCCACCTTCCCGCGCTTCTGCCTGCCCGCCGGCGGCCGGCCGGCGATGCTCGCGCTGGTGCCGCCGCGCGCGGTGGCGCCCGACTCCTCGCTCGGCTTCATGGTCGACCACGTGCTGGCGCGCTACGGCGGGCCAGGCAGCGCCTGGGGCTTCGGCGCGCGCGGGGTCGAGATCGGCCCCTGCCGCTCCTGGCTCGGCGCCCGCCAGCGCGCGGGCGAGCCGGTGCTGATCCTGGCCAGCGCCTTCGCGCTCGCCGACCTGCTCGGCTTCCTCGAGCGCTCGAACCTGCGCTTCCGCCTGCCCGCCGGCAGCGCGATCTTCGAGACCGGCGGCTTCAAGGGCCGCGCGAAGGTGCTCGCGCGCGGCGAGCTGCTCGCCGCCGCCGCGACCTGGCTCGGCGTGCCGCCCGGGGCCGTGGTCTCGGAGTACGGCATGACCGAGCTGACCAGCCAGGCCTACACGGAGACGCTCGCCGGCGGCGACCCGGAGCGCTTCCTCCCCGCGCCCTGGATGCGCGTGCGCGCGCTCGACCCGGCGACGCTCGCGGAGCTCCCGGCGGGCGCGACCGGCCTGCTGGCGATCCTCGACCTCGCCAACGTCGGCTCGGCGCTGCACGTCCTGACCGAGGACCTCGGCAGCTTCGAGGCAGGCGGCTTCCGCCTCGCCGGCCGCGCCCCCGACGCCGACCTGCGCGGCTGCTCGCTGCTCGCCGAGGAGCTCGCGCGCTGAGGCGCGCGGCCCTCAGCCGCCGTCGCCCTGCTGCCGCCAGAGGCCGAAGCTGTTGCCTTCGGGGTCGAGGAAGCGGGCGTAGGAGCCGAACTCGCCGATCACGGTCGGCGGCAACGTGACCGTGCCGCCGTGGGCGACGACGCGCGCCAGCGTCTCGTCGAGCGTCTCGCCCGCGATGTCGACGTTGACGGTCAGGCGGTCGACCAGGCGCTCGCCGCCCCGGGCGCGCTCGAGGATGCCGCCGCCCGGCGGGCGCGAGTCGGCGGGCGCCATCAGGCGCAGGTAGCGCGGCCCGTCCCAGGGCACGGCGTGGGACTCCCAGCCGAAGACGGCGCGGAAGAAGGCGGCCAGGCGGTCCGGGTCGGCCGCCGGGATCTCGTAGTACGAGAGCAGGGCCCGGCGCACGCTCATCGCCGGCGAGCGTAACATCGGGCCCGTGATCCGCGATTTCGCGGTGCCCGCCGGTTGCGCCCCGGCGCGCCTCGGGCCGGGCGCGGGCGGGGCCTGGACCGCTGCCCGCTGGACGCCGCCCGAGCTCGCCGCGCTCGCCGCCCGGCTCGCCGGCGGCGGCGCCGCGGCGCTCGCCTCGGTGCCGCTCGCGCGCCGCCTCGAGGTCTGGAACCAGGCGCTCGGCGCCCTGCTCGACCCCGAGAGCGAGGAGCGGCGCGCGCTGGTGCCGGCGCTGGTCGCCACCGCGCGCCTCTCGCCCGAGGGGCTTTCCGAGGCGCTCGAGATCGTGCTCGGCGGCTGGCTCGGCGAAGAGGCCGAGCGGCTCGCCGCGCGCGCTCCGCGGCGCGTCGAGGCCGGACTCGACGGCGTCGTGCTGGCCGGCAACGTGCCCGGGCTCGCGGCCCAGTGCCTGTTGCCGGCGCTCGTCGCGGGCCGCCCTCTGGCCTTGAAGTCCTCGACCTCGGAGCCGCTGTTCGCGCCCGCCCTGGTCGCGGCGCTGGCGCGGCGCGAGCCCGCGCTCGGCGAGGCGTTCGCGGCGGTCTCTTTCCCGGGCGCCGAGCCGGCGGCGCTCGACGCGCTGCTCGCTGGCGCGCGGCGCGTGCTCGCCTACGGCGGCAAGGAGGCGCTGGCCGGCCTCGGCGTGCGCCTGGGCGCCCGGCTGGTCGGACAGGGCCCGAAGGCGAGCGTGGCCCTGGTGGCGCGCGACGTGGACACCCTCGCCGTCGGCCGCGCCCTGGCCCGCGACGTGGCGCTGCTCGACCAGCGCGGCTGCCTCTCGGTCCACGCCGTGTTCGCCGAGGGCGACGCGCGCGAGCTCGCCGAGGCGCTCGCCTTCGGCCTCGCCTTCGAGCACCGCCGGTTGCCGCCCGGCCCGCCCGACCCGGGGGCCCTGGCGCGCGTCCAGCAGTGGCGCGGCGCGGCGGAGCTCGGTGACGCCCTGATCGGAAGGCTGGGCCCGCTCGAAGGCACCGTGGTGCTCACCCTCGATGCCCGGTTCCAGCCCTCGCCCGGCCTGCGCGCGGTGCGCGTCCACGCGCTCTCGGTGGTCGGCGACGCGCTGGCGGCGATCGCGCCCTGGCGCGGGCGCCTGCAGGGCGCGGCCCTCGCCGGTGCCGGGGCGCTCGAGCTCTCCTCCGCGCTCGAGGCGCTCGGCGTCTCCCGGCTCGCCGCGCCCGGCCGCCTCCAGGCCGCCGACGCCGGCTGGGAGAACGGCGGCATCGACCCGCTCCGGGTCTTCGCCTGAGCGCGCGCTACATCCGGAAGCGCAGCGTGGCGAGCAGCTCGTCCTCGGAGAGCTCGCGCCCGTCGGCGCGGGTCAGGACGTTGTCGGCGTACTCGAGCGTCAGATCCACGCCGGCGACGATCGCGAGCCGGACCCCGAGGTCGAGCTTGGTCCACTCCCAGCGCACGCTGGGCGCCGGATACTGGGCGGAGCCGCCCGCGAACTCCGGCTCGAGCCGCGAGTAGCGCGCCGCGGGCGTGACGCTCGGGAAGAGCTGCCGGCCGCCGACTGCCCACGCCAGCGGCAGCTCGAAGCGCCAGGCGAGCTCGGCCTCGTAGCCGGTGCGGTCCATGCCCGCGAGCTCCTGCGCGACGTACTGGCCGAAGAAGGAGAGGCCGCCCGCGCCCGCGCGCAGGTTGGCGCCGACCTCGCGCTTGTCGTGGCCGGAGATGGGCAGCGAGAAGCCCTCGAACGGCCCGTCGAGCAGGTCGAGGTCGCCGCCGTAGAAGGTCCCCTCGAGCACGACCGTGTCGGCGAGCTCGCGCCGGTAGCCCCAGGCGAGCAGGTCGAAGAAGGCGGCGCCGTCGGGATCGCCGAAGCGCACGCCGATCCCGGCGCCGGTCTCGAGCTCGCCGTCGAGGTCGAGGTCCTCGACCTCCGCGTCGTAGAGGATCGGGAAGCCGGTCCGGAGCGCCGGCTCCGGGTTCGGGTGCGTGCGTGGGTCCTGCTCGGGGGTGCCGTTGTCGCCGGCGAGCGCGTTGGGGTCGCGGAAGAAGAGCGGGTTGCCGGCGGTCAGCGAGGCGCGCAGGTAGAGGTGGCGCCCGAGGTCGGCGCCGATCTCGAGCCCGGCGTCCTCGAAGCGGTTGAACGCGGTCGAGACCAGGCCGTAGCTCTCCAGGTGGCGGTCGTTCTGGCGCTCGAAGTGGGCGAACTTGCCGAGCCGGGCGTAGAGCCCGAACGAGTCGGGCAGCCGCGCGGGGTCGCTGCCGAAGCGGATCCAGAGCTCGTCGACGTCGATCTCGCGGTCGCTCGAGGTCGGGTTGCGATCGTAGAGGTCGACGAAGTCCACCTTGGCGTGCGCGGCCAGGTTGTCGCCCCACACCGCATCGGCGAGCAGGGTGAGCACCGAGAGCTCGAAGTGGCCGCCCTCGTTGACGGTCTCCTGGAAGGCGCGCGTCTGGCCCGGCGGCAGGAACTCGGGCGGGAACGGGAACGGGCTCGGGTTGGCGAGCTGCTCGCTGTGCCGGTAGTGGAGCTTGGCCTCGAGCCCGAAGTCGAGCTCGAGGGCGCGGATCTCCACCGTCTCCTCGGCCGCGGCGGGCTCGGGCGGCGCCGCGGATGGCGGCGAATCGGTCTGGGCGAACGCCGCGGCGGCGGCGAACCAGAGCGCCGCGCACGGTCCGGCGAACGGGGGCGCAGGACGGCCTCGTCTCATCCCGGTCTCCTTGGCAGAAGGCGGGAGTCTAGCGGGAGCCGTCAGGCTGCGGCTACTTCGAGGCCGGAGCGGCGGCGCCGCCGAGCAGGCGGACCAGGGACTGCTCCGGATGGCTCCAGCCGTCGTTGGGAATGCGCCCGACCTCGCGCCCGTCCACGACCAGGATGCTGGTGGGCACGCCGGTGATCCCCCACTTCGCGGCCTCGGGCTCGGCGGTCATGCCGGCGCGCGGCAGGCCGTAGAAGTCGAAGCGCACCCGGGCGCGGCCGAGCGCCTGCTCGGTCTTGAGCAGGAACGGCACGTGGTCGCGGCAGTGCGGGCACCAGGAGCCGAAGAAGGTCAGCACGCGCACGTCGCGCGCCTCGGCGCGCAGCCGCTCGAGCGCACCCGGATCCGGCTGGAAGCGGTCGGCGAGGAAGCGGTAGTAGGCGTCGTGCGCGAGCATCTCCGCGCCGCTGCGGGCACCCAGCAGGTGCGGCGTCGCGCGCAGCTCGCCGCGCCGGCCGCCGACCTCGAAGGCCGCGCCCTCCTTGCCGACCGAGAGCCGGCCCGCGGGCGCCAGCACCGCGTCGGCGAGCAGGTCGACGGCGCCGTCGCCGCGCTCGGCGACCTTCATCAGGTCGACGGTGGCGACGGTGCGCCCGGACAGGTCGACCAGCACCGGGGAGGGGAACTCGGCCGAGCGGATGAGCAGCGCCTGCGCCAGCTTGGCGTAGTAGATGCGCGCCTTGGGCGCCGACCGGCCGTCCACCGAGAGACTCCATTCGCTCCAGGGCGTGAAGTCCTTGAACAGCGCGTCGGCCACCGGCGCCTGGGCGGCGAGGCGGATCGGCAGCGCGGTGAGCAGGGCGAGGAGCGCGGCGGCGGCGAGCGTGCGGCGGGTCGTCATGCGTTCGTCCCTCGGGATCAGCGCGGCTCCCGCGCGACCGCGAGGTCGCCCGGAAGGCCGCTCCAGGTGGCCGTCACCCTTCCGGTCTCGACCAGGAAGGAGCGCGGGAGCGTCCGGTAGAGCGGACGCAGGAGCGCCCGCGGTACGTCGTGCAACTCGAATGCCGGAGCGACGGTCCAGAACAGCTCCTGGCCCCGCTCGGGCGGAATCTCGGCGAGCACCGTGACCGGCGGCTCGGTGCCGGCGCGCTGGCGCGCGTTGAGGTCGCGGGCGAGCGCCTCGAAGCCGGGGTCCGAAATGTCGACGAGCAGCACCAGGCGCCGGCCGGTGGCGAGCTCGGGCGCGATCCCGGTCAGGCAGACCCGCTCGGCGTCCCGCCCGGCGCACAGGGAGGCGACCTCGACGCCGCGGTCGAGGCGCGTCGCCCAGCCGTCGAGCGGCAGGTCCGGCGCGGCCGCCGCGAGGCCGGTCACCGCGAGCGCCGCGGCGAGCGCGGCGGCGGCGCGCGCGCGCACCCGGCGGGTGGCGCCGGGCCGGCCGAGCCAGGCCAGCGCGAGCGCCGGCACCAGCATCAGGAGGTCCTGGTGGAAGGCCTCGGCCGGCGTGCGGTCGACCAGGTTGCCGAAGCAGCCGCAGGCGGAGGCGGCGTCCACCTGGCCGTGCGCCGCGCGCCAGGCGTCGCGGCCGGTGACGAACAGGAAGAAGGCGACCAGCGCGCTGGCCGCCGCGAGCACCGGCAGCCGGCGCAGGTTGGCCACCAGCAGGGCGCCGATCAGGGCCTCGAGCGCGAGCGCGCCGAGCGCCGCCACGAAGGGCGGCAGCGGCCCGGTCAGCCCGAGCGCGGCGAGCTCCTCGCCGAAGGCGCGCGGGTCGAGCGCCTTGGCGAGCGCCGCGGCGAGCAGCACGAGCCCGAGCGCGAGCCCTCCGGCCAGGCCCAGCCACGCGGCCGCTCGCGGCCGCGCCTGCTCTGCCCGCGTCTCTGGGAGGGAGGCCGTCGCCATGAGCCGGGCAGTCTACCAAGCGCACCGCGCGCCCGGACCGCCGCCGGGCCCGGGACCGCCTCCTCCATCTGGTGTAGGATATGGCTCAAATGACGAATCCACGCCCCCACCCCGGTCGCGCCGCACAGCCTCCCGGCGCCGGGCGCGCCGCGCTCGTGGTCGTGCCCGGCAAGGACTCGTTGCGCGTCGCGCGCCTGCAGCGGAACCTGGGTCTGACCCAGGCCGAGCTGGCGCGCCTGCTCGAGACCTCGCCCAGCACGCTGGCGCGCCGGCCGCTCTCCCCGGGCGAGCTCGACCGCCTCTCGATCCTCGAGGAGATCGCCCGCCTCGCCGCCCGCGTCGTGCCCGCCGAGCACCTGCCGCGCTGGCTCGCCGAGGGCAAGCTCCCGCTCGAGGGCGCCGCGCCGAAGGAGCTGCTCGCCAGCGAGTCCGGCCGCCGCCGGCTCGAGACCTACCTGCTGCGCGCGCTGGACGGAGCCGTCTACTGAGCCCGCGCGCCTTCTGGCGCCTCGCCTTCACGCGCGCGAAGGAGGAGGCCTTCCACGGCAGTCGCGTCCCGGCACGCTGGCACGGCCGCACCTCGCAGCCGGTCTACGCCGCGGGCTCGATCGCCCTGGCCGCGCTCGAACGGCTGCTCTACCTGCGCCTCGACCCGGCCTCGGGGATGTTCCCGGAGCAGCACTTGTTCCGCATCGAGATCCCCGACGGAGTGCCGGTCGAGGCCGCGGACGTCGCCGCCCTGCCGAGGAGCTGGACGCGGATGGCGGCCCCGCTCGACGCGCTGGCGCCCGCCACGGCGCTCCAGAAGCTCGGCGATGCCTGGTGGGAGGCGCGCACGAGCGTCGCCTGGGTGGTGCCGAGCGCGCTCGTGCCCGAGGAGCCCAACGTGCTGCTCCACCCGCTCCACCCGGACTACCCCGCCCTGAGCATCGAGTACGCGCGACCGTTCCGCTACGACCCGCGGCTCGCCGCGAAGCGCTAGAACGCCCGCCGGAAGGAGCGCGCGGCAGGCGCGCCGTCAGCCCACGCGCACGACGTAGGTCTTGGCGATCAGGTCGTGGAGGCCCTGCTTGCGGCTGGTGAAGGCGATCACCAGGTAGCCGATGTAGAAGGTGAACGAGCAGACCAGGTGGCCGAGCAGGCGCACGAACGCCTTGCCCCAGCCCAGGCCCTGGCCGGGAACGGTCTCGTCGCTCACGATCGCGAGCTTGAGCAGGCGCTTGCCGGGCGTGGCGCCCTTCCTGGCCGGATAGTAGAGGCCGAACAGGAAACCGACGCCCGCGCTGCCCACGAACGACAGGGCGCTCATGATCAGCATGCCGATGTCGGGCGAGATCAGGAACATGGCGGCGAAGCCGAGCGCGACCAGCAGCCCGACCACGGCGCCGACGATGGCGCCGTCGATCATCGCCGCCACCACCCGGATCCAGAACCCGGCCGGGGCGAGCGCGCCCGCGGCGCCCGCCGGGGCCTTGGCCGGCGGCGCCGGGGTCCCGCCCTTCTTGGCCGGCGGCAGGGGCATCTTGTCGAGCTCGGCGATCGAGCCCAGCACCTCCTGCTTGCCGGGCGCGGCCGGCGCGGGCGCCGCCGGGGGCGGCACCACCGGAGCCGGCGACGGAGCTACCGGCGCGGGACGCGGCGGCGGCGGCGGCGCGGGCGGGGGCGGCGCCGGGCGCAGCGGCGGATCGATCGGGCGGTCGAAGAGCGGCCCGGCGACGGTCGCGGCCTGCGAAGGTGGCGGTGGGGCGGCGGGCGGCGGGGGCGGAGCCGGCGCCGCTGCCGCCAGGGCCGCCGGCGCGGCGGGCCCGTCGAGCCGCACCGTGCCCGCACCGGGCGGCGGCGCGAGCGGCGGGATCGAGACCCGCACGGTCGCGTCGGCGGCCTCGATCGGCGGCAGGATGCGGATGATCAGCTCGGCGTCGCCCACCAGCACGCGGTCCCCGTCGGCGAGCCGGCGCTCCCCTTCCACCTTGTCGCCGTTGACGTAGGTGCCGTTCGACGAGCCGAGGTCGTGGAGCACGACCTGGCCGCCGCCCGTCACCGCCACGCGCGCATGCTGGCGGCTGACCGTCGTCTCCGGGATGTGCACCACCGAGGAGCGGCTGCGGCCGATGATCGAATCGCCGTCGGGCAGCTCGACGGGGGGCTTGCCGGGGATCTCGAAGAAGACCTGCCAACCCTCCATGATCCGGTCGCCTCCTGGACGTTCGTTGCTATCGGGATGCGGCGGCGGGCATTCTACCCGCCCCCTCGCGGCGCCGCCAGCGCAGGTGGCGACGCAGCCCGTCCGCGGTCGGGCTCTCGGCCTCGTCGAGGAAGGTGGCGAGCGGGCCGCAGAACAGCAGCCGCCCGCCGTGCTCGCCGCCGCCCGGCCCCAGGTCCACCACCCAGTCGGCGTGCGCCACGAAGTCGAAGTTGTGCTCGACCACCACGACGCCGTCGCCGCGCTGGACCAGCCGCCGCAACGTGCGATAGAGCAGATCGATGTCCGAGAGGTGGAGGCCGGTGGTCGGTTCGTCGAACAGGAAGAGGCGGCGGCCGTCGGTGGCCGGGCGGCCGAGGAAGCTCGCCAGCTTCAGGCGCTGGGCCTCGCCGCCCGAGAGCGTCGAGGTGGGCTGCCCGAGCCGCAGGTAACCGAGGCCGACCTCGGACAGGGAGCGCAGCTTGCGGCAGAAGGTCGTCTCGCGCGCGAACACGCCGAGCGCCGCCGCGACCGTGAGCTCGAGCGTCTGCGCGATGTCGCGGCCGAGGTGGCGCACGGCGAGCACCTCGGGCCGGAACCGGCGCCCGGAGCAGCGCTCGCACGGCACCACCACCGGCGCCATGAACTGCATGTCGACCTCGAGCGCCCCGGTGCCCTCGCACTCGGGACAGCGCCCGGTCTCCAGGTTGAACGAGAAATGCGCGGGCGTGATGCCGCGCCGGCGCGCCTCCTCGGTGCCCGCGAAGACCTTGCGCAGGTCGTCGTAGGCCTTGACGTAGGTCACCGGGTTGGAGCGCGAGGAGCGGCCGATCGGGCTCTGGTCGACGAGCGTGACGTCGGCGAGCCGCTCGAGGCCGAGCAGCGCGTCGCAGTGGCCGGGCTCGACGTCCACCACTCCCTTCGCGCGCTGGTAGGTGCCGTAGAGCACGTTCTCGACCAGCGTCGACTTGCCGGAGCCCGACAGCCCGGTGACCGCCACCAGGGCGTCGAGCGGGAACTCCACGTCGACGCCGCGCAGGTTGTGCTCGCGCGCACCCAGGATGGTGAGGCGCGGGCGGTCGGCGAGCTCCTGCTCGACCGTCTTGCGACCGTGCTCGCGCCGGAAGCGCGCGACGTGCGCGCGCGCCGGGGTGTGCGGGCGGCGGCGCAGGAACTGCGCGGTGAGCGACGTCTCGTGCGCGAGCACCAGCTCGGGGGGGCCCTCGGCGACCACCTCGCCGCCGCGCTCGCCGGCCGCGGGTCCGAGGTCGATCAACCAGTCGGCACCCTCGATCAGGGTGCGGTCGTGCTCGACCACCAGCACCGTGTTGCCGCGCGCGGCCAGGTCCTCGAGCAGCGCCAGCAGCTTCTCGCCGTCCTGCGGGTGCAGCCCGATGGTCGGCTCGTCGAGCACGTAGAGGGTCGAGGTCAGGCCCGAGCCGAGCGCGGCGGCGAGGTGGATGCGCTGGGTCTCGCCGCCGGAGAGCGTGCGCGCCTGGCGGTCCAGGGTCAGATAGTCGAGACCGACGCGGTGCAGCACCTCGAGCCGCTCGGCGAGCTCGTCGAACAGATGGGCGCCCACCTCGCGCTCGCGCTCGGTCCAGGCGCGCGCCGCGAACCAGCGCCGCAGCTCCTCGACCGAGAGCGCGAGCAGGTCCGGCAGCGTCCTGCCGTGCACGCGCACGGCGAGCGCCTCCTGGTTGAGGCGCGCGCCGCCGCAGTCCGGGCAGGGGTTGTAGGCGCGGTAGCGCGCGAGCAGCACGCGCACGTGCACCTTGTAGGTGCGACCCTCAAGCCAGCGGAAGAACGCGGCGAGGTTGACGAATCCCCCCTCCCCTCGCCAGACCCAGTCGCGGTCGGCGGCGGAGAGGGCGTGCCAGGGGCGGTCGAGCGGCACGCCGCGCTGGCGCGCCGCTTCGAGCAGGCCGTCGTAGAGCTCCTCGTACGCGGGCGTGTTCCAGGGCGCGATCGGCCGGCCGGCCAGCGGCCGCGTCGGGTCGGGCACGACGCGCTCGGCGTCGATGCCGATCACCCGCCCGAACCCTTCGCAGGTCGGGCAGGCGCCGAGCGGCGAGTTGAAGGAGAAGAGGGCGGGGGTGGGGGCACGCAGGGCGGCGCCGCAGCTCGCGCACGAGAGGTCTGGACCGTAGAAGCGCGCCCCCGCCGCGCCCAGCGCCTCGACCGCCCGCGCGCCGAGCTTCCAGCCGTCCTCGAGCGTGGCCGCCAGCCGCGCCTGCGCCGCCGGGTCGGCGCGGAACCGCCCGAGCGCCAGCGGCAGCGGATCGAGCCGCTTCGGCCAGCGCTCCGCGGGCGCCATCGCGGTCACCTGCTCGCCCTCGAGGCGGCGCGCGAAGCCCTGGCGCACGAGCTCGGCCCACTTCTCGTCGGCGCCGCGCTTCGGCCGCGCCAGCCGGGCGACGAGCGTGAAGCTGTCGCCCGCCGCGCCGCCGGCGAGATCGCCCGCCGCCTCGCCGGCGGTCCAGCGGCGTGCCGCCCCGTGGCCGTCCGGGCAGCGCACCTCGCCCAGGTGGGCGAAGAGTAGGCGCAGCACGTCGTGGATCTCGGTGATCGTGGCCACGGTCGAGCGCGCGTTGCGCACCGAGTTCTTCGCCTCGAGCGCGACCGCGGGCAGCACGTTGCGCAGGTCCTCGACCGGCGGACGCTCCATCTGGTCGAGGAACTGCCGGGCGTAGGTCGACATCGACTCGACGAAACGCCGCTGCCCCTCGGCGTAGATGGTGTCGAAGACGAGCGAGCTCTTGCCGGCGCCGGACGGCCCGGTCACCACCGTGACCCGTCCGTGCGGGATGCGGCACGACACCCCTTTGAGGTTGTGGGTGCGCGCGCCCACCACCTCGATGTCGCGCGGGGACGCCGCCGCGGGCGCTGCCGCGCCCGGGGTCGCCACGGTTTCGGGGGCGTAGTCCGGCTCGCTCACGGTAAGCGGTCATGCTACCTCGACTCGGGGCTAGGATGCCGGCGATGCCCGCCGCCCGCCTCGCCCGCCTCGCCTGGGCGGTCCTCGCCCTCAATCTGCTGGTCATCCTCTGGGGGGCGCTGGTGCGCGCCACCGGCTCGGGCGCCGGCTGCGGCTCGCACTGGCCGTTGTGCGACGGCGAGGTGGTGCCGCGCGCCGCCTCGGTCGAGAAGGCGATCGAGTTCACCCACCGGGCCACCAGCGGCCTCGCGCTGCTGGCGGTGGCGGCCCTCCTCGTCGCGGTCCGGCGCGCGCTGGCGCCGGGGCACCCGGCCCGGCGCGCGGCCGCCTGGTCGCTCGCGATCATCCTGGTCGAGGCCGCGCTCGGCGCCGGGCTGGTCAAGCTCGGCCTGGTCGCGGACGACGACTCCCCGGCGCGCGCCGTGGTGATGAGCGTGCACCTGGTCAACACCCTGTTCCTGCTCGCCGCGCTCGCCCTGACCGCGTGGCTCGTGGCGGGTGGCCGCGCGCCGCGGCTGCGGGGCTTGAGGCGCGGCGCGGCCGCGCCCTGGCTGGGCGCGCTCGCCCTGCTCCTGCTGGCGGGCGCGAGCGGTGCCGTCGCGGCGCTGGGCGACACGCTCTTCCCCGCCCGCTCCTGGGCCGAGGCGATCGCCCAGGACCTGTCGCCGGCCTCTCACCTGCTCGTGCGACTGCGCCTCGGCCACCCGATCCTGGCGTCGCTCGCCGCCCTCGCGGTGCTCCTCCTGGCCTGGCGCTGGGGCGGGCGCTGGGCGCGCGCCGCGGGGGCGCTGGCGCTGGCCCAGATCGCGCTCGGCGCGCTCAACCTGGCGCTGCTGGCGCCGGTGCCGCTCCAGCTCGCCCACCTGGCGCTCGCCGACCTGGTCTGGATCGCCACCGTCCTCGCCGGCGCCGAGGAGCTCCCGGGCCGGGAGCCGGCCGCCGCGTCGACCACCTCGTGAGCGGCGGCGGCTAGGGCGGCGGGCCCTGGGGCGGGCCGGGCGCTTCGCCGCGGTCGCGGCCGAAGATCTTCCTGAGCCAGTTGCGCAGGCCGCCGGGGCTCTTCTCGTCGCGCTCGGCGCGCACGCCCGGGTCGATCGGCTCGGCGAACCAGCCGCCGTGCTCGCGGCAGACGGTGGCGGGCACACGCTCGGCCGCGAACGCCTCGGCCAGCACCTCCGGGCAGCGATCGGTGGCGAGCTCGCCGGTGGCCGGGTCGATCAGCACGACCCGGATCCCCTCGGGCGGCGTGAACTTCGCGTAGCCGCCGGGCGGGCGCACCGCGAGCGTGAACTTCGTCCAGATCGGCAGCGCCGCCTTCGAGCCCGAGAAGGGCGTCGGCGAGTCGTCGTCGAAGCCGACCCAGACCAGGGTCGCGCGCTCCGGCGAGTAGCCCACGAACCAGTTGTCCCGGCGCAGGTTGGTGGTGCCGGTCTTGCCCGCCAGCGGATCGGCGAGGCCCAGGGCGCGCGCGGGGCGACCGGTGCCGTACTCGAGCACGCCCTGGAGCAGCGAGGTCACCAGGTAGGCGGTCTGCGGCGAGAGGGCGCGCTCGGGCGGCGGCAGCGCCTCGCCGGAGAGCGGCCGGCCCCGCGCGTCGAGCACGGCGTCCACCAGGTGCACCGGCGGGCGCACGCCGCGGTCGGCCAGCGTGGCGTAGGCGGTGAGCAGGTCGATGGGCGCGACCTCGAAGGCGCCGAGCGCCATCGCCGGCACCGGCTGGAGGCGGCTGCGCAGCCCGCACGCCCGCGCCGTCTGGACGATCCTGGGCAGGCCGGTCTGCAGCGCCAGCCGCGCGGTCGGCACGTTCAGGCTCTGCTCGATCGCGGTGCGCGCCGTCACCCAGCCGCGGAACTCGCCGTCGTCGTTGGCGGGCGCCCAGAGCTTGCCGCCCGATTCGAGCTCCAGCGGCGCGTCCTCGAGCAGGGTCGCGGGGGTCGCCACCTCGGCCTCGAACGCGGTCGCGTAGACGAGCGGCTTGAAGGCGCTGCCGGCCTGGCGGCGGGCGCTCGAGACGCGGTCGAACTGGCTCTCCCGGTAGTCGCGCCCGCCGACGTAGGCGCGCACCGAGCCGGTCGCCGGCTCGAGCGACACCAACGCGCCCTCGAGCCCCTCCTCCCGGCTGCGCACGCGCGCGCTCTTCTCGGTGAGCCCGGCCAGCCCTTCGCGCACCGCCTCCTCGGCGGCCTCCTGGTCGGCGAGATCGAGCGTGCCGTAGACCGCCAGGCCGCGGTCGGCGAGGCTCGCCACCCCGAACCGGCGCGACACCTCGGCCGCGGCGGCGTCGGCGAAGTACGGCGCCCGCCGGCGCGAGAGCGGGTACTCCGCGGCGGGCAGCGGCGCCGCGAGCGCGGCCTCGGCCGCCTCGGCCGCGATCCAGTCGAGCTCGGCCAGGCGGCGCAGCACGAAGTCGCGGCGGGCGCGCGCCGCTTCGGGATGGCGGAACGGCGAGTACTCGGCGGGCGCCCGGATCATCGCCGCGAGCAGGGCGCCCTCGGCGAGATCCAGCTCGGCGACCGGCTTGCCGAAGTAGCCGCGGGCGGCGGCGCCGACGCCGATCAGGTTGGCGGCACCCGAGCGCCCCCAGAAGATCTGGTTCAGGTAGGCCTCGAGGATCTGCTCCTTGCTGTAGCGCCACTCGAGGAACAGCGCCAGCATCGCCTCGCGCATCTTGCGGCCCACCGTGCGCTCGGAGGAGAGGTAGAGGTTCTTGGCGAGCTGCTGCGTGATGGTCGAGCCGCCCTGCCGGATCTCGCCGCCGCGCAGGTTGGTGAGCAGCGCGCGCAGGATGCCGGTCGGCGACAGGCCGGGATGCTCGAAGAAGGAGGCGTCCTCGGCGGCGAGCACCGCGCGCACGACCTCGGACGGGATCTCGTCGAGCGGCGCCGGCCGGCGCTCCATCAGGTCGTCGCCGTAGAAGGTGGCGAGCAGGGGCGGCTCGAGCCACGCCTCGGCGACCGCCGTCTCGTCCACGCCGAGGCGGGTCAGTCGTTCGCCCTGGAAGCCGGCGACCAGCAGCCCGCCGCCGCCGTCGCCGGACGCGGCGCGGAAGCGCCGGCGCGCCACCGAGACCTGGTCGCCCACGGCGTGGTAGGTGCCGGGAGTCAGGCCGCGGGCGTCCGCTGCGCGGTAGGCGAGCGCGTCGAGGCGCGCGACCAGCGCCTCCGCCGTCAGCCCCTGCCCGGGCGCGAGCCGGAACGGCCGGCCGTAGAGGCGCGAGGGCTCGACCTCGGGCAGCGAGCGGAACTCCTCGGACAGGCGCCAGTAGGGCCACAGGCTCCAGCCGAGCGCGGCCACGAGCACGAGGCCGGCGGCGCCGAAGATCTTGGCGAGCAGCCAGTCGCGGCGCCGGAGCGCGCGCGTGACGGTGCCCAGGAGTCTCTGGCGGCCGGTGCCGCTCCGGCGCTTGGCGCTCACCTTCGGGCTCGGGAGGGACGGGGCTCGGACACGGTCGCGCGCACCTGCAAGCGGCGTGCGCGCGCGGGCGCGGCCGCCGCCGGGCGCGCCGGTCAGGCCAGGTTGTGGAAGACCCTCTGCACGTCGTCGTCCTGCTCGAGCAGGTCGACCAGCCGCAGCACGTCGTGGGCCTGCTTCTCGGGCAGCTCGAGCGGACTCAGGGGCAGGTACTCGGACTCCGACGATAGCGGCGTGATGCCGCGATCCTCGAGCGCCTTCTGCAGGTGGCCGAAGTCGGCGAACGCGCAGCGCACCAGCAGCTGCGGCTCGCCTTTCTCGCCGGTCGTCTCGCCCATCTCCTCCAGGCCGTGGTCGATCAGGTCGAGCTCGAGCGCCCCGGCGTCGATGCCCTTCGGATCCAGGCGGAACACGCCCACGCGCTGGAACAGGTAGGCGACGCTACCGCTGGTGCCGAGGTTGCCGCCGCCCTTGTTGAGGTGCGTGCGCACGCTCGACACGGTGCGCGCGGGATTGTCGGTGGCGGTCTCCACCAGCACCGCCACGCCGTGGGGCGCGTAGCCCTCGTAGACGACCTCGTGGTAGTCGGTGGCGTCCTGGCCCGAGGCCTTCTTGATCGCGGATTCGACCTTGTCCTTGGGCATGTTGACCGCGCGCGCGTTCTGGATCGCGCGGCGCAGCGCCGGGTTGGACTCGGGGTTGGGGCCCCCGGCCTTGACCGCGATGGTGATCTCCTTGCCGATCTTGGCGAACTGCTTCGCCATCCGGTCCCAGCGCGCGAACATCGTGTGCTTGCGGGTCTCGAAGATGCGTCCCATGATCGCTCTCGCCGAAGGTCGGACGGTGGCCGGGGCGCGCTCGCGCCGGACGGCGCGAGGCCCGGCCCCGGCACCGAAATCTAGCAGAGTGGACGCGCGGCCGGGCTGCTCCGCACCGCGCCGGGGTGACAGAATCCTCCCGGCCCGCGACGTGGGCTGCCGGGCATCGAGCGGAGGACTTCGAACTTGAGCTTGCGACTCGCCGAAGTGCTGAACGGCTGGGGGACCTCGCTCGCCATCCTGCTGGCGGGCGTGCTGATCGGCTGGTTCGCGCGCACCGTCCTGTTCCGCTTCCTGCGCAGGGTGGCGCGGCGCACTCCGCCCCGGGCCGACGACCTGCTGCTCGAGGCCACCCGCCGCTTCTGGCTGCCGGCGATCGTGCTCATGGCCGTGCTCCCAGCGGCGCGCGTCGCGCCGCTCGAGCTCGAGTACCGGCTGCTCCTCTCGCGCACCGCGCTCACCCTGCTGCTGATCGGCATCACGCTCGCCGCCTCCCGCTTCGTCCGCCTCTGGTTCGCCACGGCCGAGGCGCCGACGGAAGGCCAGCAGCCGCGGCCGAGCCTGATCCAGCAGGTGGCGCAGGGCGCGGTGATCGTCGCCGGCACCTTGCTCGTGCTGGACAACGCCGGGGTCGAGATCACCACCCTGCTCACCGCCCTGGGCGTCGGCTCGATCGCGGTCGCCCTGGCGCTGCAGCCCACCCTCTCGAACCTGTTCGCCGGCCTCTTCCTGTCGGTCTCGAAGCCGATCCGCGTCGGCGACTTCATCGAGCTCGAGGACGGCACCCAGGGCCACGTCGAGGACATCGGCTGGCGCAGCACCCGCATCCGCCAGCTCGCCAACAACCTGGTCTTCGTGCCCAACGCCCGGCTCTCGGACATGCGGCTGATGAACTTCTCGCTGCCCGAGCTGCCCCAGGGTGTGATGGTGCGCGTGGGCGTCGCGCTCGGCTCGGACCTGAAACGGGTCGAGAGCGCGACGGACGAAGTCGCCCGCGCCCTGCAGCGCGAGAGCGCCGCGGCCGACCCGCGGCACGAGCCGTCGGTGCGCTTCCTCGCCCTGGGCCCCACCGCGGTGGAGTTCAGCGTCGCGCTCGCGGCGGCCACGGCGACCGACCGCCCGGCGCTCGTCCACGAGTTCCTGATCCGCCTCCGGCAGCGTTTCGACGCGGAGGGGATCGAGATCGCCCTGCCGCAGCAGGTCGTGCACCTCCGGCCCCCGCCCGCCGCGCCGCCCCCGGCCGCGGGCTGAGGACGGCGCGCGCTCAGTCCGCCGCCAGGCGCCACTCCACGGCGGCGAGGGCGCCGTCGGCGAAGCGGAAGGCGACGGTCTCCGGACGCCGGCCGCGCTCGCACTCGTAGACCAGGCGTCGCTCGAAGGCTGCGGGCAGCTCGACGCGCGCGGCCTCGCCGAAGCGCTCGACCAGCTCGAGCTCGCTGGCGCCGAACGGCACCGGCAGCGTCAGCTCGGCGAGCGGCGCGGAGAGCTCGAGCTCCTCGAGGCGCTCGGCGCCGCCCGCGGCGCTCTGCGCGAAGGTCGCGCGCGCCTGGTCGAAGAAGAGCCGGAAGCGCACCTTGAGGTGGCGCTCGCCCGGGGTCTCGGCCAGTACCTCGACCGCCTCGAGGTTCGGTTCGCCGAAAGCCCGCGCGGCGGCCTCCCGGCCGGAGTCCAGGACCGCGGCGGGGCGGTCGAGCAGCGCCGCGAGGCGCTCGGGGCAACCCGGGGCCTCGGCGGTCGCATCGGCCAGGGCGGCGGTGACGAGCAGGACGGTCAGCATCGGTTCGGCTCTCCTCTCCGGTTCATGGGCCGCCTCCCGCCGCTGCGCGCTCCGGCGCGCGCGGGCGAGGCGGCAGCGCGAGCGCCCGGGCCACCAGGTCCGGCAGGTCGGCGGGAGCGAGCTCGCGCGGCTCGGCCACGAGGCCGGTCGCGGCGGCCGCGGCGCCGAGCACCCGCGCCGGACTCCAGCCCGCCGCGCGCAGCTCGCCCAGGCCGGTGTCGCGCCCGGACTTGGACAGTTTGGCGCCGTCCGGCCGCAGGATCAGCGGGTGGTGCAGGAAGCGCGCCGGCTCGCTGCGGCCGAGCAGGCGCGCGAGCTGGATCTGGCGCCCGGTCGAGGCGAGCAGATCCTCGCCGCGCACGATCAGGTCGACGCCCTGCTCGAGGTCGTCCACCGCGACCGCGAACTGGTAGGTCCAGTTGCCGTCGCGGTCGCGCGCCAGCAGGTCGCCGCACTGCTCGGCGGGGATCTGGCTCCCGGGCCCCAGCCGCAGGTCTTCGAACCCGATGCGCTCCGGCTCGAGGCGCACGCGCCGCATCGGCGCCGCCGACTCCTCGAGCCGCCGTTCCCGGCAGGTGCCCGGATAGCGCAGCTCCTCGGCGTCGCCCCCTGCCGAGCGTTGGAGGATCGCCCGGCGCGTGCAGTCGCAGACATAGACCAGGCCCGCGTCGGCGAGCCGCGCCAGCGCCGCGCGGTAGAGCTCACCGCGCTCGCTCTGGCGCACCGGCGGCGCGTCGGGTTCGAGCCCCAGCCAGTCGAGGTCCTCGAGCAGGGCGCGCTCGAACTCCGGCCGCGAGCGCACGCGGTCGTGATCCTCGATGCGCAGCAGCACCCGCCCGCCGGCCGCGCGCGCCAGGCCCCAGACCCAGATCGCGCTCGCCGCGTGGCCGAGGTGCAGCGCCCCGGTCGGCGCCGGCGCGAAGCGGGTGGTCCGGCCGCACACCTCGCGCGCCACCTCCTCGCGCACGCTCGCCCGGCTCAAGGGAGCGTCAACCGTCCGCCTCCTCGTCGAGGTGGAAGCGGTGCAGGACCCGGTGCAGGACCGGCGCCAGGACCACGCCGGCGACAGCCAGGAAGAAGACGCCCGAGAAGATCGCGTAGGCGGTCGCGAAGAGCTTGCCGCCCGCGGTGCTCAACGCTTCGACCGGCCCCATGCCGGAGAGGATCATCGCGGCATTGAGGAACGCGTCGATCCAGGGCATGCCTTCCGTGACGTGGTAGCCGAACGCGCCCACGCCGAGCGCGAAGGCGAGCAGCGCCGCCGCGAGCCCCAGGTGCCACGCCAGGCGGAGCGCCCAGGCGCGCCGCGGCAGCAGCGGCTCGTGCCGCCGCTCGTAGAGGAGCGGGTGGCGCCGCCGCCGGTTCACAGCGGCAGGTGGAAGGTCATCGACTGGGCGGCCGTGACCTGGCCTTTCCGGCGCACGACGACGACGTGATCGACCTGCGCGCCGCCGCCCGAGACGAACGCGGAGACCTCGACCTCGTAGCCCTCTCCGCTCGACCTGACGGTCGCGTTCTCGCCCATCCGGAAGCGGAACTCCGGCTCCGCCAGGACCGCCTGCGCGGCGAGGTCCTTGACCGTCGTTCGGCAGACGTACTGCCCGCCTCCGCCGTCCGCCCTGCGGATCGTCATCTCGACGCCGATCCGCTCGGCCGCCGGCGCCGCCTGGGCGTGCGCGGGAGAGCCCGCGGCCAGGGCAAGGAGAGCGAGCATCGCAATGAGTCCGGTCCGTTTCTTGGTCATGCGCCGTGTCCTCCAGGTCGTCGAG